>Ga0307509_10008416_pt1 | contig 13170 bp, 10 predicted proteins | sample 10_EM_MG_FD_202245 | JGI IMG/M metagenome (GOLD analysis project Ga0307509, IMG submission 202245) | Populus trichocarpa ectomycorrhiza microbial communities from riparian zone in the Pacific Northwest, United States - 10_EM | ecosystem: Host-associated > Plants > Roots > Unclassified | place...
CTGAAGGCTGCTTTTCTTGCATTGTTCATGTAATTGCATTGTTCAATGAACAGTGTGCATTAGTACACTGTTCATGTGAACAATGCAATTCTCTTGCACTCTAGTTTTTTTTTTGTAAGTTTTTTAATATTTTTTTAAAAAAATTAGTTTAGAGTGAATTTTATACCTGATAATATTTTATCTAATTTTATTATACGCTAAAAAAATTATGAAAACTGTAATTCTTGTAGGATGTATTTTGTACGTAATGGAATTGTAGATGGTTTTATAGAATAATAAAAATATTTTATATTAAATATGATTTATTTCATGATGTAATAGCAATAGTTAAATTCACAATATTTAAATTAAAAATCATCAATATTAATATATATTTTTTAAAATTATTTTATAACCTCAATTTCAAAAGCATTCTTAACCAAACACATTAAACTACTTTTTGTTCAACCATAGTTTAACCAAACATCTATTTTTTCAAACCAATCTCAATTAAAAATACTTTTTATAAAACAATTTTTTTCAAACTACAACCACAATAGCTACCGCAATACCAAACAGACTCTTCACCGGTTCTTCCCGCTGCAAAATTTTCCCACGTGATAATTCTAGGCTAATAAGGATTACGGATAATTCATAATGAAATAATTAATAATAATAATAATAATTAAAAAAAGAAGAAGAAATCTCCCGTCCCTCTCATGCACTTGCCTCCTCCCCGCACAACCCAGAAGGATTGTCATAAAACCCTTGCTTTCATTCCTCTCTTAATCTCTGCCTACTCCAATGGAATCCATGCTGATGACAAGTTCAGTCTTTCCAGAGACATACCCACTTCTCAATAACATCCCCTCTTCTCCTCTGCCTCCTTCTATCAAATTACACAACACCAAGCGGACCGGGTCTCTCAGATTTGCCCAAAATCCCCACTTTATTTCCCTTCGTCTTCCAGCTCTAGCACGTCATGTTTCAGGTGGTGATGGTGATGATCAGGGGCCGTTAACTAATGGGTCTGCCTTCTTTTCTGATGAGACTCTTTCTTTGCCTCAGGTGATCATGTTTTTTTTTCTTGTTTTGGTCATAAAGGTGAATGCTTTATTTCTTGAGTTGATAGATTGACAATATACGAATTTATGAAAGTTTTTGCAAGGTTTAAGGAAGTCTCAGGAAAAAAAAGGGAAAAATAGTTGAGGTTGAATGTTGTGTCAGAGAATTTGATTGTCTTGTTTGTTTTTTATTCAGGATTGGAAAGAGAGAATTTTTTTACTGTTGAGATTGGAAAGAAATTAGCTTTAAGAAAGGGTTGAATTTTCTTTAGGATGTTAGGGAAAAGAGAAGAACTTTGCTCTTTTTCTTGAGGTTTTTGATTGGCTGAGGTGATGCTTGGTGGTAAGGGAGTTGTGGAAACAGGGTTGAAGAGCTGATAAGATTATTTTGAGCTTGAGAATCTCACAATTTCTTATACTACTAACCTGGTTGGAATCTGCAATTCTGTCCATTCAAGTTTCGTTTCCTTGTTTAACGGTGTATTTTTTTTTTTTTTTATTGTGCGCAGATTATAGTGAGTTGTTAGGCTGTTAGGGAAGTTTGGGGGGCAAAACCTGTGGTCAGTTTCTCCATTTAATGTAGAGGGTGTGGTTTTTTTTCCTTTCTCTTCGATCAGAGTTGTCTTCGTATGCCTATATGATGTTTTGGAACCTTTTCTTTTCTATGAGGTAGACAATAACTGGATTTATCAAATGGCTACTTCGGCTTAGTAGTGATGGCTTATCTCATGTTATGAAGGATAACATAAATCAAAGTGAAAGTAGTGAAAAGGATGCGGAGAAAATACTGAAGGTGGAGACGCCTCTGATTGTACCCCATGGAAATGGAACAGGTGGGGGAGCCAGAGCTGGGCTTTTCAGAACACCAATTTCTGGTGGAGTGCAGAGTGCAACATCAGCTCATGGCTTACCTCGACCAGCATTAGCAGTCCGCAATTTGATGGAGCAGGTAATGACCATTTGTTTTTTTTCTCCAGAACCTAGTCATTGCCCAGAATGTGTCTAATTTCATGTGTTTAATATAATGATTCTGAATGTATATTTCTTCATAACTCAGGCTAGATTTGCTCATCTGTGCACTGTAATGTCTCGAATGCACCATCGAAGAGAAGGGTATCCATTTGGTTCCTTGGTAGATTTTGCACCAGATTCAATGGGCCGTAAGTTCTCAAGTTTTCTTACTGATTACTGCTAAATGATATAGTTAGTTTGGCTAAAAAGATCTAATCAAATTGGACTAGAATTTGACACAAACTCTCGATTCTGGACACTCATTTGTACATTTAACAATGATTTTCATAGTGTGTACATGTGTCTGCAAATGATTTGACTCTTTTAATCTTTTTGGTTTTCGCAATCTGTAGATCCTATTTTTTCATTTTCACCATTGGCCATCCACACAAGGAATTTGCTAGTAGACCCTAGATGCACACTAGTTGTGCAGGTTAGTACATGCTCTTTCACTCTAGAAAATCCTGGGTAGTTTTTTTCTCCGTTTATGAACTTTACTGACAGTTAGGTTTCATAGATCCCGGGGTGGAGTGGCTTATCAAATGCAAGGGTAACAATTTTTGGTGATGTTTTCCCACTCCCAGAACACCAACAGGTAATCCTCCCTCTGTTCTTGAGAAAGTATGGTTTTGCTATATGCCCTTGAAGGTTAGATTTCTTTTCCTTTTTTTTTTCTACATGCACCGTCCGAGGGTATATACAACATGACCAGTTTCCATCTTAGTAGTGTCTATAAGGATCTCTTTGACATTTATGGTACTTTCAATAGAGTATGTTGCATTCTTCTGGTATTTGTGCTCCTGAATATTGGAGATCATTCTTTGCTGTAACTTACCTGCTAATGGGTTGTTAGTTTGTTGAGATACACAGAAATTTCTCTAAAGAATCAGCACCAATTTTTGTAGGGAATGTGCATCATCTCTTCATTTTTGTTACTCTAGAGGATCTCTCTTTTTTCTTTGTTGAGTATAATATCTGTTTGCATCTGCCAGGAGTGGGCTCATAAGCAATACATTGCAAAACATCAACAGGGGCCTTCCCAGCAGTGGGGGAATTTCTACTATTTCAGGATGCAAAACATAAGGTTTGTTTCTTGCATATCGAGGTTTGGTTAGATTTTCTTTATGCTTTTAGCTCCTTAGATTAGCTGCTTCAAATTTTAATTAAAAAAATTAGTTCCAAATTCTTCTACTGCATTTTGAGCATTGTGCTTGCTTAACCAAAACTTCAAAGGGGTTGAAGAACATGCCATGTAAAACTGGAAATACAATTAGCATATGTCTTCTCAGAGTTGGTTTAGTTGGTTTTGCTCAGAAGAGGTTTAAAATTCTTATTTCGATGGCATCTTTGGGGCAATTTTTGTTGCCCTTCTTGTTAGATGGTCATGACATGAGCTGCAAACCGTTGTGTTCTTTTGCATGCTCGTTGATTCGTGGCCTATTGAGCACAGTGGCAATAAGGAAGTTGATATTTGTGTGCTCTGTGTTTGAGATGTCTTTTTTTGCGAGTAAAGGCTTAAAACTCAACAGTGGATTTAACTTTACAAAACTTAATGAACATTTTCGGCATTCTAGTATATTGTATACATCTTAATCAACATTTCAGTAAATTTGTTGGCAGGAACTGCACGTAATTAGGTGGAGTCCCTAAGTTTATGTTATGAGCTCATCTTTAAATCTAAAGATAGAAGATCAAATGTCTAAAAACTTCAATCTTTTGCCAGTGACATATATTTTATTGGAGGTTTTGGCACTGTCGCTTGGGTTGATGTCAAGGAATACGAGGCCCTTCAGCCTGATAAGATTGCAGTTGACGGAGGGGAGCAAAATCTCAAGGTGATCTTGAAAATCCTCATTAGTTCCAACAGAGATGATGTGCACATGCATAAGGAAGTTGTCTCTGGTTCTGTTATTGTGTTTTAATCTTTTATTTTATTCTCTCTATGGTCTGATAAGTTCATTTGGGACTTGTTTCTGTTTGGTGTTCTCTGATCAAGGATGAAAATATCTAATACTGATTAGTTTGATTTGCTGTTTTACACTAAGGAGCCAGACTGAATTTCATCTTTGAATAATAAGCTTAGTTCTTTGTGACGTTAGTCTGGTCTATTACTGATATGGCTGTTAATGTGTCATAGTAAGGGAATGGTGAAACAGAAAAATCATGCATGTAGGTATAGCTATGCAAATGTTAAACACAGTTTTTGAGGGCTGCAACTGAATGCAGTCAGATTTGAATGTGCCAAAAAGTAGCTTGGCTTTTATTGATTGTAGCGTTTTGTTTTGTTGAGTGTCTGTAATTATTGTTTACTTGGTGGTCGCTTCACTTTCCACGTTCATGGATCTCAAGTGCTACTTGGCCTGATAATAGATTTCTTTTAACAAAAAGTCACCCGACAATCACATGAACTTTATGTTTCTGAGTTTATAGGTCCAGAGCTTATCTCATTCATTTTTCTCTATGATGATAAGATTTTCCAGCATGTACTTTGGGCTTCACCGTATTGGGATTTGCATTTGCTACAGGAACTTAATGCAATTTTCTCAAAACCCCTTAAAGAGCTCCTGTCATCTGAAACAGAGGTAGATGATGCTGCCTTTATATCAATAGACAGTAAAGGAACTGATATTCGGGTCCGTCAAGGGGCACAGGTAATTCCTTCGTTCAAGAACATTTCCTAGTCGATATTTGGTTATGTTCTTATGCTGGTGACTATATTTTGTATTCTATTCTTTTATAGTTCAACATACAGAGGCTATCATTTGAAGACGGGCACGCTGTTGAAACATTAGAGGAAGCCAAGGCTGCTCTTTGGAAACTAATAAATAAAGGCCAAGTGCACGGTTTGCAGAAATAAAACTTGGGCTGCTCTTTATGCGACCTTTCGTGCTTTTTTTATTGAGCTTGAAGCGAAATAACCGCATGAAGCTGAGTTTGTATCCTAATTCACATCAAAATAACCTCATTAGTTTTCTTTTCCCCGTTTTCTCCCTCAACTTTCATGTCCTAAAAACTCCTAGGACTTGTTGTAGGTGGACTGCAGTTTGTACACAGGTCTCGTGATAATGCAAAAGTTTTTTTTTTTCTTATGGCAAGCACAATTTCTTGCAAATGCTTGACTTGTATTGCCACTAATTGATTTTCAAAACACACGCAAGGCAAAAGGGCTACTACATATGACAAATTCAGCCATCATATTAGCTTCTCCAAACATGCATGGCCATCGGTCATCCTTATCGGCTTTGAAAAATAGGCTAGGACCTACCTTTTCTGTTTGAAAATGTGATGTTGAAATGCACTGTGATCAAACTGTAAGGTGTAATTGTCATTAACGTGAAATTGCAAATCAAGACAGAATCTCTTGATAATTGCAAGCAACCAAGTTTTAGTCTTATCTCAAGGAAGAATCAAAATGGTACAGCCCATGGCATCAGAAATTTGGTTTTTGGCCTGTTGAGAGACTACCAAGGCATGAAGGAAGCCATTTGTTTAGATCTATTCTTCAATAACCTGTGATGAACCGAGAGGGTTAATAGGATACTTTTCGTCAAGCCTTCTCACTGCTTCCACTAACAGGATGAAAAGAAGGATGATGTTTCGTTCATGGGTTTTACCCACCATTAGAAGTTAATACAAGTGCTTCATTTGGTGTCTTAGTGATGATGGTGTATCCAACGGTTTCAATTATGACACGTAGTAGATTAATGGTCCCTTTTAAGTGTCAATCCTGATGATGACTATTCCACCTGGCACTCGAAATTCTATTGCCCTCTTCTCTCTCACCTAAAGATTCACTGTTGGAAACATTTCCTCTGTCATGTACAAGGATCCTATAAACAGCTTGTGGATCCCTAACCTTTATATAGCCAGGGAAATCTAGTGAAAGTAAATCTAAACCTCAATATAGTCCGTAATCTATACTGAGTCCCAAGACAGTACAATCTATCAATCGGATCCCTAATGCTTCACATGTTATACGCGGTATAGCGGCTTCGTTTTGAAGAAACTTGAAAGGACATGGACGGGAGACCTAATTGAGAAGTGTGTCTGAACTCTTTGGGACTCAATTGATAAAACTTATAGTTTTGAAACTCAATTGAGAATTGGGTAATATGTTAGGGTCTTTTGGGTTTTAACTTCTCTAAAAGGGCATCCCATTTGGACTCACACAGTAAATTCAGGAAAAAAAAAGATAAGAGAGTAGAAGATGAAGCGAGAAGATATAGACAAAGGTCTCTATTTGTCATTTGGCTTCCTTGTCTTCAAAATGACATGGTGGCAAGGAACAGTTGAGAATGAAGGTTGCTCATCATTTCATGTACCAGACAAAAGAAATGGGCTCCCCTCATCACCTATCTTTCTATCCACGATCTATCTCTTTTCAAGTCTACTGAATTTACCATCTTCCATATTTTTCACCATTTCATTCTTTGACATGACATGAACACCAGACCATTTCAGAACTATGTTTTGTTTCTCCCTACCCTCTGTCCAACACAATCCCACATACCTCAGTTGCTCCAATAACCATAGCCTTACATCTTAAAAAAACATAAGTCAGGACTATCCTACAAAACAACAAGCATGGCTACTTTCTTCATGGCAAAGAGTACTCCTAGAAGCAGCAACATTGGATCATCATCAGCATCACCGATAGTTAAGCTGGCTGATGACCATCTCTTCACAATTATGCTTCTGCTTCCTGTAGATTCACTTATCTCCTTTGCCATGACTTGCAAAAGGTTCAGGTCCTTAACAACTTCTGATACACTGTGGGAGTCCATATGCAGGAGGGAGTGGGGGTCCACATCAGTGGATGCCTTCAAGTCTTCTATCAATACCAACAACAATCAGCAGTTGCCATGGATGAGGCTATACAAGCAGGTGTCTCAGCTTGACTCATTTTCTTGCCATAAACTGCCTGACCCAGATAGTGACTTGATGCTCCCAACTCCCAGGGCTTCTCACTCTCTCAACTTTGTATCTGATTGCCTGGTCTTGTTTGGTGGTGGCCGTGAAGGAGGTCAGCCTATCTTTCATTTGATTAGATGTTATGATTCCCAAATCCAATCTCTTATTATGTTATGTTTCTTAAGTGTGCCCGTGTGCGTCTGTGATGCTTCACTGTTTGATTTGCTGGTTAAGGATGCTAAAGTGATGTTTATATTAGTTTATGCCTGCTCATTAGTTCTGCCTTCAGATTTCTAGTGTTCCTGATTCAACTAACCATGGATTAGGGTTTCATTGCTTGAGAATTTTCTTGCTTCTTGATCATGGCTTCAATATATTGGTAAGTTTGAAATCGAGCATTCGTTGTGTTGAGTTGAGTTAAGTTATGCATCATAAGTTTCTGGCTGCCTTCTACGTTTATAAATTTAACTACATGTGTCTGTGCAGCATTATAGCCTAAAGCATGCTCCTCTGCTAAATTTTTTAACATACAAGATATTGTGAAGTGATGATGTGGTTTCTTTCTTGCTGGCTATCTGCAAATGCAGTAGTCCCACTTCTTATAATGCTTCTTGAGTGCCCATTTTGGCAACCAGATTACTGTATGGCAGCAATGATCTACTTATTCCACAATGTTTTCTGCTGCTGCTTTTCCAGTAAAAAACGTTCATTAGAATCAATTTAATTGTCCATTTCTGATAAAGTACAGTGACCCTCATCCTTGAACTTGAAAGTAATTGCAACTAGTAAAGGCGTCAATTCCAGAAGCTAATCAATCTCAGCATCCGTTTTCGCTTCCTGCACTGTGAAATGGAAAACACATCCCACAATGCCACTTTGTTCATATATTCCAATATTTATTAGCAGTTTGAGTTATAATTATATTGTGGAAGGATGGTTGAATCATTTCAGCAGGCCCCATCGGGAAAACTTTTAGTGAAAATGGACAATAATTGAACGATCATCATTCTCTTGATTTTTCTGAAGCTGTTCTGCATTTATTTATTTTTACCTGTTTATGTCAAATTGCTTCGGTGTATAACCATTTCTTGTTTTTGTTGTGTTGGTCTTTTTCGCAGGGCGAGATCTCGATGATACATGGGTGGCATACATAGGTAAAGATTTTCAAAGAATGCTAAAATGGCAGAAGGTTACCTCAGGAATTCCGAGTGGGAGATTTGGGCATACTTGCGCCGTCATTGGCGAAAATCTTGTGCTTTTTGGAGGAATTAATGATCGTGGGATGCGTCAAAATGATACATGGGTGGGGCAAGTAGTACTTGGTGAGAACCTTGGTATAACAACATTGTCATGGAGGCTGCTTGATGTGAGCTCCGTAGCACCACCACCCCGTGGGGCTCATGCTGCTTGTTGCATTGATAAAAGGACAATGGTCATCCATGGAGGCATTGGATTGTACGGCCTTAGATTGGGAGATACTTGGATTCTAGAACTTTCAGAGAATTTCTGTTCTGGAACGTGGATAGAGCTGGTGGCTCATCCATCACCTCCACCTCGTTCAGGACACACATTGACATGTATCGAAGGAACAGGAACTGTTCTATTTGGAGGAAGAGGTTTGGGGTATGATGTGCTGCATGATGTCTGGCTCTTGCAAGCGTCTGAGGATCAACTCAAGTGGGTACAGATGCTCTATAATTTGCAAGACATACCTGAAGGAGTCTCCCTCCCGCGAGTTGGCCACTCAGCCACACTAATTTTGGGAGGTCGGCTGCTAATCTATGGAGGTGAAGATTCACAGAGACACAGGAAGGGAGATTTTTGGGTGTTAGATGTTAGTAAGATCCCATCAATTAAAGAGCAGTCAACTCCATTAAACTCAAGGGGATTACAAGCAAATATGTGGAGAAGGCTCAAGGCAAAGGGTTATAAACCCAACTGCAGATCATTCCATCGAGCCTGTGCAGATCATTCAGGGCGTCGCTTGTACGTTTTTGGTGGAATGGTGGATAGCTTACTTCACCCTGCCGAAGCATCTGAGTTGAGGTTTGATGGGGAGCTCTTTCTGGTAAAATTTGAGCTGGAAACAGGAGCAGTAAGGTGCTGAGTTAACATAAGAGTGTTTCCAAATGATCACTCAAAAGGCCATAATTCCTAGCCCTGTAGATGGTAGCCCTCATGCAGCTCAATCATCTGCTTTGTACATGTTTCATGAATAAAATATGAATAATGCTAGACTATGCCTATTTTAGACAAATCTTGAGGGAGGCCATGGAAGTGATCCATATTGAGTCACTGCCTCCAGGATCAGAATGAAAATCATCAGCCTCGGCCTCATTTTTCCGTCAACTTATTATTTCTATAAAATCAGTCTCCAAGCACTAAAGCAGTGGAGTGAGTATTCATGAGTCCTTTTGGACTAGCTCAATTAGCCCTCCATAGTTTGGACTGATTGTTTCAGGTCATGTCATTTGATAGACGAAAATCGATCTTGCTTTTTGTTAAGAATAATAATAAAAAAAAAAAAACCCATACTTGTTGACACTCAATAGTTATAAACCTTACAAACTATCCAAGAATAGGACTTAAATCCTAGACTTCCCTGCAGTTATGTCTTGAAGTTATTATAGTGATTGTTTTATAAATAATTTTTTATTTAAAAATAACATTCTTTTAATTTTATAAAATTTACTTTTAACATCCGATCTAAAAACAATAATTTTAAGTAAAATTAAATTTTAAATTTTCAAGGAACTATGTTTTAGCCGCCAAACACGCATTATCTTGATCACCATGCTTTACGCTGGTCACCAGACCACCCAGCCATAATCTCACGCATCGAAGAAACATTCTTTTCGACAGTTGAAAGACGAAGGTGCGCGTTCATCAAATACTTGTAATCACGAGAATTTGAAGCCAGAGATGGGATTGAAAAGGGCACATATTTTTATTATTTTTCCAGAAATAAAATCTAATAATGCGCTTTCCATGTTACAGTGAAGTATATTCTCAAGCTGATACAACACATCGGGAAGAATTGCTACTTCCCTCATTCCTTGACTTACACTGGGGAGTAAAAAATGTTGACAAAAATCACAAAAATGTGTGGAAGAATGATACAGATAAATATTTGCCTTGATGATGAGACATCAATTGGTTACATAGGAGGGGCTATCCTACCAAAGAAGAAACAGATATCGGTCATGAGTTCAATTTCAGTTTGGTTCTCCACATATCTGCAATTACTTTTTTTGGAGCTGGATCATCTGGTCCTCTATCTCGCTGTCCTGATGTAAAGTACAACCATCCGTTCCAGAATCCAACCAGTGTAGTTTTGACACGATATGGAAGTTTTCCGATTACTGACCATGCCTGCAGGCATTTATGACATAAAAATACAAGTTATATAATACCATCCGTTGTAACAGAAATCAATTTACAGAGGGGGGAGAAGAAAAAAAGGCACAGGTTAATGCAGCTAAAAAAATGTGATCTAGATATCCATATTGTATATTGTTGTGACTGCAATGACATGACAAAAGTTTGTCAGATTCTGGGGCAGGCATTAACATGACAAACTTCTAACGGACTTTTGGGAGACACAAGCACATGGCACGGTAGAAGCTGCCACAAACCGATTGTGAAAATGATCAGGTTCTTATCACTTCTAGATTTTGGTGTTCACCTGAACCAATACTAATTCATTGCTATTCTTGGTCAACAAAGCTTGATAGGGCAGTCAAGTTCAGGTAGCAGTGACCCGAATCATGAAACACGGGGAGGAAAAGTTTCTTGTCCTTCTGGGGTCAGAAGGATAACAGAAAAATCACATCAGCTGTTCTCTGACAATACTTTCAAGGTATTCCTTAAAATCTTCGTAATCTGAACAAATCCAATTCCAAATACAATGCTATCATTTACCGAATCAATCTCCACACTTTGATAAATTAAATCTGAAGTTTCTTGACTATCAGCGAACAAAGATTTCAACCAATTATTGGGCTGTTCCTGTACAAAGCCTTCCACCAGGAAAAAAGAATAGAGCCTAAGATTTAACAAATAGAGAATGCATACTGGAGTCTATAATATGTCATCAAATCTTTGGAGAATTTCAATTCAAAGTTCAAAAAACCATTCAAAACAGGAAGATGAAAGCAACTAGAAAGCAGCGAGCCAATAACCTTCCAGTGGCGGCAACCAGACAAGAAATGGATGTGTGCGTCTTGAAGTGTATGCACAAGCATTTAACACATGTATAGAGATATGTAGGGTTATGTACAAAACCCATTACAGATTACACCTGGGGCATTGTGTAAATTGCAGGTACTTTGTCGTGTAGAAATATGTTGGGTTATGTAAATTGTCTGGGAGAACATCCAAAAAACAACAACCAAGCCTTGATGCCAAACTAGTATGGAAGCACATAAGAAACATAAATTTCATACCAGTGTATCCAAGTTGAACTGGAAGACTTCACCAACCAGGACCATTTTTTTAGTTATAGGGTGTTTTTCAGTGGTGCCTCCAGCAATAACAATGGAATTATTAACAATTGCCCAAGCAAATTCAATGTGAGAGTCAGCCTTTGGCATAGGAGATAAAGGTTTCCACTTCATCTCATCATCCAGCATGTAGACCTCATCATATACTATCTGAAACAACAAAAGACTCATAATGAGCCAAAACCATTAAATAAAAGCAGAGGGAAAGAGAGAAGGGATGTGAAGACAAATTTCTCCGAGTTACAACATAAACATGGAATGTTTTAGTGATAATATACCTAAAAGTTAATTCAAAAATATAAACATTAAGTCTCAAGGTTGGTTACACAAATAAAGGAGATTGAGCATAGCTGAAACAAACTTATAAAGCTTAATGATACAAGATAATCACCAAATCAATGATACATCATGTTTTTATTTTCCGTTTCATATTAAGTTCTATTTCATATAAAATTGAAAGACAAGTGAAACATGAGCAAACCAAGAAAACTTGAAAAAGTTTTAGGCGACTACTTAAAAGCTTGGATAGAGAATGTCAATGCAATCTACAGAAGAAGTCATATAGGATTTGGATATAAAGATCACTAGTCAATATACCTCATTCCTACGAGAGCATTTGAAAATAGGTGATCCTGGCTTGGCCATAAAATCACCTTCCTGACCACCGATAATGAGAAGTCGATCATTAACCACGACACAAGCCCTGCATAGACGCATAAATTAAAAACCTAAACAAGCTTCAGTTGTGAACTATTTCCTCGGTCATTTCACTGGATGGTTACAAATTGTGATCACTTGATTGACAGAAACACTATCAACAATAAAATGTTTTATTAGTGAAACTGTAATAGCCTATTGGGAATTCATTCCAAACCAAACAACATAACTAAATGCGGAAATAATAAGACTAAGATTGGCCAGAAACCGATGTGGTCCTCCACGAGGAATTGGTATCTCAGTCCTCCATTCCTTTTCCAATGCTTTCCCATCCTTTACAGCAAGACTCCAATGCTCTAATGCTGGAGTGTGCCGATTTTCCTTGCTACCACCCATCACATGGAGTCTACCTCTCCAAAGTTGAGTTGCTGGTGCATATCTGAGTGTTATTACATTAAAGTTCAGAACCATTTACCAAAGAGCAAAGGAAAAAATACAGAGCATGAACTAATTTTTGCTTCAAATATTTAAAGCCACCAGTACATTCCATCACTGACACATTGCATTTCAATTCAGAATAAGAACCACCAAGATAAGGCAGATGACTATGCAAAAAGCATAAGATAATCCATTTCTCAAAGAAAAATCAACAAACAGTCAAATTATGCTGTTGCAAGATCAGCCAATGTCTTGCACACAATTTAAAGTTCATTTCAAACTATTTTGACACGTGCACATACCTAGGAACTGGTAAAGGAGGTAAATCCTGCCATTTCCTTGTCTCGGTATCTAGCACGAAATTACGAGCTGTAGGCCCTCTGCATTGAGGACCATATTGTCCAGTGACAACATAAATGTATCTCCCATCTGTGACCATTCCCAAGTGTGAATGAGCCATTTCTTTAGGCATATCAAATCTCCCTCCCCAGGTATTACCAGTAAAATTGTAAATATCTACATGTGAATGCACCTGTTAATTCCAAGAGAAGTTCCACCTAGAAAATTAGCAAATACATACGCAAAGTCAAACCATAGTGAACAAGAAT
>Ga0307509_10008418_pt1 | contig 13168 bp, 13 predicted proteins | sample 10_EM_MG_FD_202245 | JGI IMG/M metagenome (GOLD analysis project Ga0307509, IMG submission 202245) | Populus trichocarpa ectomycorrhiza microbial communities from riparian zone in the Pacific Northwest, United States - 10_EM | ecosystem: Host-associated > Plants > Roots > Unclassified | place...
TCATTATGCCCATGGGTCCCAGTTACCCTACTGAGGAACCCAAGTTACCCTACCTTCACCGGCAAAGTCATCCTAGAACTTAGAGGTCGATTGCCTCACATTCTATGGGCTCTTAGATGTTCTTGGCGCACATGCATCGGCGTGGGGAGGCCCCCCGCCTGTATAAGGGTGGCCCGAACATACTATTGAACTTGGGCGGGTTTAGCTAACACCCCCCTCTGGCCCCAGCGTTGGGACGGCACGTCATAGGCAGACGGCTGTGTAGTTGCTCGTTTGCTAGTTAAAAGAGGTCATTGGAGCAGCTGCCGTAATACCGTATAGGTCGTCGCCGTCCGTCCGACTGAATGTCGTTCGCAGGATATATGAGGGGAGTATGGGTACCCGCCAAAATGGGGGTCCCTCATATATGGTCTCTCGGGCATCTAGGAGTCTATTCTAGCCTACGGGTTGTAGGGTAGTCTTCCTAGTGGTGCTCAGGTAGTCTCAGAAGGCCAGGGTGCTTTCGAGACAAACATCTCAGTAACCAGCCCGGACCTTCTCCCCTTGATTTGTAGCATTACTATGGGTTGTTATTGGACTCTAGAGGTATGAGTCTTATCACGGTAGAGTATGTCCCGAGAGGCTGGCTATGGGTAGCGCCCACTTAGCCAACCATCGGGTACATCTCACCGCTGGAGCTTGCATGTTAATTTATCAGATTGAATGGTTGCGTAGATTAAATGATGGACTGCATAGCTAGTATAGACGAACCTGCCTCTGGGCCAGTGAGTCCACCACCTAGGTATTGATTCCGGTTGTTGTCATAATAGTTAGCCACTGGTATGACTTCTATAGGAAGAGTCTTTCACCTGCGGTTGTATTGGAGATGCTGTGGAGAAACTCATATTGTATAGACAGAGTTAAGTGTACCCGAGTTTGTCTAACACTTCCGGCAGGATAAATCCTGATGGAGCGTAGACCTCGGACGACCCTGAGCAGGACAGGGTGCTCGCACAAGGTCGGAAGTAGTGGTGCATGTCAAAGGCTTAAATCTGATATATACTTAAGTTTAAGCGTTTGGCATTCTACTTCGACAACCAACTTTTCCTCGAGAGAACAAAATTGAGTGAAGCTTCCAGCTTAACCATCTTAAGTTTTACCGTTGATTCTTTTGACTTATTTTACCTCATCTTTATCTTCTACTTTGAGTGTTTGGTGCGGTCGCAACCTTTGAGTTCACCTCTCTATAGGGTGCCCCCGTTACAAGTGCGAACACCATTTGACCCTGACAATTCTGTTATCTCACTTCGACTTCCGAATTGCAACACCATGATATTTCCTGACGGTGCTCCCACACATCTGTCCATTGGTAACGATCCATCTTCGTTGGCATGGAGTCTTACGCACCATTTTCATACGCAGAATGGTCTCCATGATCGAAACAATCAAGGGGCCAGCTTTGTTATCGCATCTCGCAGCACTGCAGACATATTCTGCAACCGACATCTGCGAGGCATCTGATAGACTTGTTACTATAATCGCACCAATAGCCATTATCCCTCCATAGTTCTATCGTTATCCCAGGGTTCCGTCAGCATCCTATGCATACTATTGACCTGTGTGAGTGCGAGTATGCCTGATTTCTCAAACTACCTCATCCTACAACACCATTCACTTCTGCAACTTTCATCGCGCGAGCCTGCAGTACAGAATGTGTTGCCTAACCATTGTCCGTGAAAACGTCCCGTTACTTAGTGACCACCTTTGCGACTCTCCTCTTTCGTGCTCAGTAGCATTATGCGACGTCGACCGATCTGGCTCGAACCACCTGCATAAGCTCGCCAATGGCCTTCCCTCATATATCCTGCGAACAGGATCCGGTCCGACAGATGGCCGCGACGTATATGGAGTTACGAAGAGGGCTCCAATGACCATGTCATTGGTGAGGGGACGCAACTACGGCGGCATCTGCCGATGTAGCGCCGTCCCAACGCTGATGCGGGAGAGGGGTGTTGGCTTGTCCTTTTGAACTCAGAATCCTAAGGTAGGGTAACTATAGGTCTTTATTCACTAAGGGAAGGCTAAGCCTTCTGGTATGCCTAACAGCCGCCTTGCCAGCTTGAGGCTGATTTGCTCTACCCTAGAAATAAATCCTGGCTTGGCACGCCTCTCTAAGCCTGTCCCCACCTTTTCACCTAACCGTGCCCCCCTGGTGCCGTGTGGGAAGATCACCTCACAACCATACCTCTTCTTTAACCTCGACTGGCGGTCCGCTGCCGACAAGGTCAAGAATCCAAGGTACCGCCACAACGCCATCACTGCCTTGGCTTATTGGCCAATTCCCCTCGTCTATGACATCGTGACACTACCCCCCATGTCCCTCCATCTGACCGACTCCCTCCCCCATGTTCCTGGGGTTGTCCCATCGTATGCACGCCTCAAGCTCTGTGCCAACCAGCTCCTCCTCTCTGACTGGTCTGCCATCCCGCCCCCCCGTACTACCCTTATCCGTCCTCAATGCGCCCCTATCCTTTCATGGGCCTGGGAAAGTTCCTTGCAGACAGGATCCACAAGATGCGCTCTGGAAAAGGTTACCTCGCCGCTCACCCCTCATGGGACAATCCTGATGCCGACACGTCCTGCCCATTGTACTCCGAGGCCCCGCAAACCTTCCAACATGCCATCCTGTCCTCCCCCTCGTCCGTCCATCAGGGACCCCGCCGCCTCCAAGGGGTCCCAGACTTGGCCCCCGAGGCCCCTCTCTTGTCCGACCAGCATCTGCTTATTGCCCTGGCTGAGTTCATTCACACCACCGCCACTGGCTTCCTCCCCAGGATGCCTCCCCTCGCCCCTTCCCTCCACACTCCTCTACCGAATCCACTATTTCCCTCTACCACCCCATCCGCCCCTGGACCTCGAGACAAGATGGTGGCTTTATACTTTCCTTTATTTAGCTTTGACTGCATTGCGACGATTATTGGTCACATTGGGGGAACAGGTTATAGTTGTTTCTTTTGTTGATTGTTAAGTTTGATTTTCGGTTTTGTTTTGGCCATATTGTTAAAGATGCATGTCATTTCTTGTACCGCAGAAACAATGAACATATGATTTAAAAAAACAAAAAAAGAAAAAAAAAAAGGTCACAGTAGTCAGACACAAACCATATCTACGACACAAACCATCTCTACTACACCTCCGGCGATTGAAATCTCAACACCAGGGAAATCATTGTGGGATTCACCACCACCCCCTCTCCTTCCCCTTGATGGCTCTTGCCTAGGGGAAAGATGCTACCACCCCTCCTCTCCCTGCGGGGTCTACCCCCTCCTCCATGGGGTTCTTGTTCCCGTTTATCGTTGACTCCCGCTCATGAAGTTCGGTTCTCCCCACTTACCCCGCACTGCCTTTGCACCTCGCTTAGGTTTTGCACCATCGGCATTTCCTTCTCTCTTTCACGGTCAGCGCTGAGCTCTCCAAGCCCTTTGCGAAATACCTTTCCGTCTTGGCTACGTGGTCCTGTCAGGGAACCCTTCAGTTATTAACTTTAGCCTCTCGTGTTCATTTCACATTCGGAAAAGCATTGGCCGCGGTTACTCTAGTCGGTCGTCTCAAGTGTTTGGATTGCCTTCCCCTCCCCATCCTTCCTCCTCCACCCTCCTGGTCTTCTTCCCGTTGCTCGGTTACAGCTACATCCTTTCCCAGCTCTCCGCCTCCTCAGCTGGCAGCTTACTGCTCCCTTTTCCACGAGTGACCTTGGGTCGGTATACAACAACCCGCCTCGGTTACGCCCGTCCTTATGGCTGTCGCTAATGCCGCTTTGGGACACCCTCCGGCGACCACTCATCAGTGTCACCTCTATCCACCTTTCCATTCTGCCATCGGGCACCGCTTCGTCCCCCAGCATCGGTCCGGTGTGCAGGTCTATACTCTCACTTCCTAGCTCAGGCTGATACACATTACTTATCAGATGTAGTTTTCCTTTGTCAGCGGTTTATTCATTCCTTATGTTCTTATCCTTTCATAGTGGATGTCACTAAGGGTTCTCCTCTCTTTCCTGCTTACTTCTTTCCTGTCTACTTTCTTCCTGATGTACAAGTATGTTTGTAGGATTTGGTTGGAGGATATGCGAGATGTGTGGTTGGTCTCATAACCGAGGAACTTGGGGGTTTGGATGTTTCCTGGGGTCAACAGAGTACGGTTTTTGTTGGCCATAGCGTCAAAGCTGAATACTCTCTTTGTACCTTAACAAATACAGATGATTCCAAAAAAAAAAAAAGAAAAAAAAGAAAAAGAAAAAAAGAAAAAGTTACAGTAGTTCGACACGCTTCTGCCCCCCTCTTTCCCCCCCCCTACGTTTCTCAATAGCACGTCACTCTGCGCAAGATCATTTCTACCACACATTTTGTCCTCCTTGTTGGGCTTCGCTTCCCCACCCACACCCTCAGACATGGCCTCCCACGAGGGTGGCCCCCCAAGAAATACTACCCTAGCTCCACTGGTAGGCATACCGGAAGGCTAAGCCTTCCTTTAGTGAATAAAGGCCTATAGTTACTCTACCTTAGGATTCTGAGTTCAAAATGAGAAGCTAACACCCCCCTCCCGCACCAGCGTTGGGACGGCGCTACATCAACAGACGCCGCCGTAGTTGCGTCCCCTTACCAAAGACATGGTCATTGGAGCCCTTCTCGTAACCCCGTATACGTCGCGGCCGTCTGTCCGACCGGGTCCCATTCGCAGGATATATGAGGGAAGGCCTTTCGCGAGCTTATGCAAGTGGTTCGAGCGAAATAGGTGGACTTCGCATAAGGTTACGGAGCACTAAAGACGAAAGTCGCAAAGGTGGTCACTAAGTAACAGGACGTTTTCACTGACAATGGTTAGGCAACACATTCTATACTCCACACTCTCGCGATGAAAGTTGCCAAAGTGAATGGTGTTGTTGGATGTGGTAGTCTGAGAAATCAGGCATACCCACACTCACACATGTCAATAGTATCCGTAGGATGCTGACAGAACCATACGATAACGATATGACTATGGAGGGATAATGGCTATTGGTGCGATTATCGTGACAAGTCTATCTTATGCCTCGCAGATGTGGGTTGCAGAAAATATCTGCAATGCTGAGAGGTTCGATAACAAAGCTGGCCCCTTTGTTGGTTCGATCATGGAGACCATTCTGCGTATGCTAATGGTGAGCAAGACTCCATGCCGACGAAGATGGATCGTAACCAATGGACTGATGTATGGGAGCACTGTCAGGTAAATTCATGGTGTTGCAATTCGGATGTCGAAGTGAGATAACAGAATTGTCAGGGTCAAATGGTGTTCGCACTTTCAGAAGAAGGTGGAGTTTGTTAGTAGGTACTTAGTTAGTATGAGAACTTGATGTAGCCCGCGACCACCCAGACGCAGCATATCAATATCGAGGTGCCTCCCGAGCTATTTGAACATTATCAAGCAACGGAGAAGAGATCTTATCAACATAAGTTTTTACGCTAGAAAAATCTTTATCACTTTACCCACCTCCATTTTGAATCATTGAGCCTTCCTAGACAATCTCCGTCTACGATTAAGATTATCGGCCTGTGTTATCTCGCAAGACTTTGAGATTGGCTCCAGCCTAACATCCACTCTCCTCACTCCCAGCCACCAGGAACCTCGACCATCTGATTTCCCTCTTCCACAAGACAGCAGCTGACCTAGGGCTCCCAGCCACAGGTTTCCCTCCCATCATACCAGCCAACATCTCCACTCTCTCCATCATAGAACAAATGCTTCTCCCACTTTTCTGCACCTCCCTTCAGTCGAGTGTTCATATTGTGACTGCCCTCGAGAGCCTATCAACCGAAATCCAAGACATGTCCTCTCAGGTGGCCAACCTGGATCTCTCTCCACAGCCCTCCAACCGTGCCCCTCTCCAAGCATTCCTCCGTGATATTGCCTCTCGTCTCCTGTCAGCCGCTCAGGCTCCTTTTCCCCCCCATCACCACAACATAGCACCGCCTGCCACACACCCTTCTAGCAGGACACGCCCCACCCCCAAGGGTGACAGCAACCCCTCTCACAAGGAGAAGGGGAAGGAAAGAGCTCCTCCGCCCCCAGCCCCACCACCTCCCAACACAGTCTGGCCATCCCCCTCAGCTGACCCCGATCTCCCCAGATATGACATGTCAACCTCCCCTCCCACACTATATGGCAACAGTGAGGCGTTTGCCAAGAAATACCCCCACACCGGGGAAGGGGAGCAGTTCGCCAAAGGGAAGTACCCCCCCGGTCCCGCCTGGACCCCCGGCCACCTTGATCCGGGCTGGCTGCCCCCTGCCACTATGGCCCTCAAAGCCACCCCCACATATGCTCAGGCTCTCGCACCCCCTGCTAAGGGAAAGAAGGGTCGGCAGGCAAAAGGCTCTGTCTCTGCTTTTTCCGTTGCTGTTGCGTTGGGTGTGGTTTTTACGAAACCTCCCCCTCCCCTCCCCCAAGCTGTCCGCAGATTCTTTGCCTTCAGAACCACTCTCAAACTGCACCAGGACGCACTCAGAATTGCAGCCCATTTCCCCGATATCGCTGCCTCTGTTCTCAGGAAGGCCAATTGTTCCCTTCCCCTCTCCTTCACCTGCACAGTCAATGACAGAGGCTCTGTGTCACTGCTCGGTAGTGACCTCCTCACCCCCGCCTCCGCATACACCCCCTACTTTGCTCCCCTCACCACAAGATTGAACAGAGCTTTCCCGGTGGGCAACTCCACTTGGGATCTCTTCAAACCCACCCCGAACGAAACACAACTATCGATTCACTCTGTCCCCCTTGCCTTCCTCCCCTCAGATGACGACCAACACTTCCCCTCTCTTCATGAGTCCATCCGCAATTCCAGGGGAGTCTCTATTCTCTCAGCACGTTTCCTTAACCTGGACCTGGAATCTCAAAGTCAAAAAACAGCCACCTCCGTGGTTGTTTCAGTTGTCCCGCCTGACGCTCTCGCCCTTCTCACCTCGTTCAACCTCTTCTCTCAGAACCAAAGAGTTGAACAAATGTTCTCCTCCTCCAAAAACTCCCAGTGTAGGAAGTGCTGGAAGTTCGGCCACATTTCCCACTGCTGTCCCAGCTCGCTACCCATCTCTCCCTTCTGCTAGCTCATGTATATAAAAGCAGAGCATCGCTGCCCTAACCCTTCCACAGAGAGGCCTGTCTCCCCCCCCTGCCCGCTTTGGTACGCCACCATCGCCGCCTTGCAAGCCTAAGGCTCATATGTTCCCCCCCGGAGGTAAACCCTGCCACAGCTCGCCTTCCGAAATCTGTCCCCACCTTCTCACCCCACCGCGCTGCCTCGATAGCACGTGGGAAGATCACCTCCCAACCTTACCTTTTCTTCAACCTCGAATGGCGTTCTACCCCAGACAAGGCCAAGAATCCGAGATACCGGCACAACGCCATCACAGCTTTGGCTAATGCGGCCGTCCCACTCGTGCATGACGTCTCGACGCTGCCACCCATCTCCCTCCATTTAACAGATTACCTACCCCCTATCCCGGGGGTAGTCCCCTCCTATGCTCGCCTCAAATTGAGGGCTAAACAACTCCTCCTCCACGACTGGTCCGTAGACCCGGCCCCTCCATACTACCCCTTTCCGCCCTCGACGCGCCCCCATCCCTTTATGGGTCTTGGCAAGTTCGTTGCAGGCAGGATACACCAGATGCGTTCTGGGAAAAGCTATCTCGCGGCCCACCCCTCATGGAGCGATCCTGATGCCGACACGTCCTGTCCCTTGTGCTCTGAGGCCCCACAAACTTTCGAACACGCAATCCTGTCCTGCCCCTCCTCCGCCCGTCAGAGATCCCGCCTCCTCCAAGGGATCACCGACTTGGCTCCTGAGGCCCCTATCTGGTCCGACCAGCAGCTGCTCATTGCTCTGGCTGAGTTCATCCGCACCACCGCCACTGGCTTCCCCCCTGGGATGCCTCCACTCGCCCCCTCCCTCAACTCCCCTCCTCCCAACCCCCTCCTCCCATCTACTGCCCTACCCGCCCCTGGCCCTCGAGACTAGTTTAGCGGCTATTACTTTCCTTACTTTTAGCTACGGCTGCTTTGCGACGATTATTGGTCGCGTTGGGGGAATTGGATATGATTGTTTCATTTGTTGTTTGTTAGTTTGACTTTCGGTTTTGTTTTGGCCATATCGTTAAAGATGCATGTCATTTCTTGTACCGTAGGAACAATGAACATATGATTTAAAAAAAAAAAAAAAAAAAAAAAAGCTGCCCTAACCCTTCCTGCCCAAAGGGTGGTAACCTCCGACCGATCCTCGGCTGCTGCCCCTCCTCGGTGGTGTGCTGTCCTAACTGCCAAGAAAACCACTCTGCGCGCAGCAGGGATTGCCCCTCCCGCCCCAAAACCACCCCCAATGGACCAAAGGTGCCATCTCAACAGACACAGGACAGCATGGATCTTGCTGAAGGCCAGGCTGGCCCTTCGACCGTCGTTCGTTCAGCACCAGGTGGCCCTCCCCAGACCCCGAGTGCCCCTGTACTCCCCCGAGATGCTCCTCCCCCTAGGCAGAGAGCCCACCGCACCATCGCCTATCTCGCCCCAAGAGAGAGTGGTGATGAATCCTTTGACTCCGACTCCTCTGAGGGCTCTGCCCAATAATGGAGAATTCTTTTATCCAATACACGAACAGCTCGGCTGTCTTCCAGTCCTTTCCAATCGTTCAACATAACTGCCTTGGGAGCTGGGATGTTTTTCTTTCACTCTTTCACAGCTTTACCTTGCTGCCTCACCCTCCCTTACTTGTTGTAGTTCAGGATCCCCCCTCCAGACAATCGGTGTATCCGACCTTTCCAGGATTTCTTTCCTTCGATCTCACTTCCCCTGGCCGCCCCTGAGTGGCCATTTATGTTTCTCGAGTTTTGAATCAGCACTTGCCTTGCTCCACTGTTTTTCACGACTTCTCAGGGATGCTTTCAGTGGATGCCTTTTCTCCGGAAGGTTTTTTTGGATCCCGCTACCGCTCCCTGAGGGTCACCTCGGTATATTTTCTCCATACAAGCCATCCTCCCTACCATTCGATACCCCCTGAACGCCTTTTTTCTGTTCTTTCCTACCCTCATCTTTTCTTACCTGTTTTTAACCTCCATCATCCGCTGGCGGATCTCTGCCATTCCCTCTCTGAAAAGGAATTTACTCTCTCAGCGCAATACCTGGATGCTACTTACGACATCCTATACCACCTCCTCAACACCCCTGGGGTTTACACTCACTTCCCGTGTAACACCATCTCGAGACCCTCCGTTCTAGATCTGACCTTTGCGAATCCCTCTCTCTCTCCCCTTGTCTCCTCATGTGCGACACCTCTCCCCTCTACTAGTTCAGACCACGTTCCGTGTGTAATAACGCTACAACCACCTGCGAGCATGCTCCCCCCCCCCTACTCCGCACTGGGCCCTCCTTGACATGCCAGCGGTTGGGCAGGCACTAGACGACTTCACCTCACTACCCTGCCCGGCAAGGCCCACACCAAATTCTCTTGGCAGGTGGTTTGACATCTCCTCCAGTCGCCTGACCTCCCTCCTAACCTCTCATGCCCCTGGCAGGCTTCCGTGCCCCTGCTCGAAGCCATGGTGGTCCCCCCGCCTCTCGTCCCTTAGGAGGAAATACCACAAGTTTGCAAGGATGTCCCGCCTTGACCCATCCCCCCTCAACTGGAGCCATGTTAAAAGCTCGAGGAGAACATATTTTAAGGCCATTGCCTCGGCCAAGAAGGCCCACTGGTTGGACTTTTATCATCAGCTACCCCACACTCCCTCTGGACAGCCAAAGGTTTTGTGTTTGGCCATCCGCCACAGAGGTTCTCAGATTTGCCGGCGGCCACTGACCCATCTGAAGTAGCAGAGACGCTCCTTCATCACCTTTTCCCGCCTAAACCCCCTCCTCCCCCACTCCTCCGCCTTATAAGCCACAAGGACTATACCCCCCTCACCTCTGAGGAGATATCTAGAGCCCTTGCTAAATCCTCGAATACCTCCGCCCCCGGTCCCAACCACATCCCGTACTCAGTATGGAAGTCCGTACACCATCTCAAGCCCTCCCTACTCCCCTCCCTCATGGCCCCCCTGCTGGCCCATGGTTTCCACCCACCCTCCCTCAAGAAAGCACTCGGTATTGTAACAAACCAGCCTCCCTCGTAGGTGTTCGTAACGGGAAACGACTATCTTACTATCATAGGCTATCGACATAGCCTATGTAGTTTGCTTCGTCTATCGTTATAGACTAACATCTTGCGTTCGTCGTATGTGTAGTGATCGTAGGAAGTCCTATCGTATAGGAATAGGGTACTCGCATACAAGCGAGGTAGAATAGAGATAAGGGTATTGGGTATCTCGAACATATTGCACCTATGGAAGGTCACTGTCAATGGGCTTGGCCCGTGCCCCAGTATCTGAGTGGTTTTATTACTTAGATGGTTGCGTGAAGATCCTATATCCACGGCCCGTCGTGATCCTTTATATAGGCCTCTTCCCGCAATAACCCTGACCCTGGTGACTCATACCTATGAGTCACACGATCATGACTCCTAATGAGTCATACCGGAAATCCATCAGATGACTCATATGAGTCACTGCGCAACATACCGTAAATCAAAACATAAATCATAAAACATGTCAGGTGCGCAAAGCGCATCACCGGCGTGAAACTCGTGACTCATAATCTGAGTCACGCGCGAAAGTCATTACATCATTATGACTCACAATCGTGAGCCATAGAAACATCAACCAATCATAACATAACGATGACACGCAAGTGCGAGTCATGTGAGAACTATGAGTCAACTGACTGCATAGCGTGAAACATAAACATAGCTTATGACTAGTAACTACTAGTCATGTGAAATCTGCCTTGCTTAGTCACGATTTGTGACAGGTATCATCCTTGACAAGCTGGGTAAGCCCTCCTCCGACTTACCTTCCTCCTTCAGAGTCATTGTCCTTATCCGGACCCTCTCTAAGATCCTTGAGAGAGTAGCAGCCTCCTTCCGCTCAGCACAGGCTATGACCTGCTCCCTGATCTACCCCCTCCGATGTGGCTCCTTCCCTGGGAGGTCCACAGCCGATGCTGCCCTCGTACTACAACACCACGTTGAATCTTACCACCGCCTCCGCTATAAGGTCTCCACTCTCTTCCTTGATGTGAAAGGGGGTTTCAACAACATGGAGTCTCCTTCCCTTCTCTAACTCCTCTGCAGAAAGGGGGTCAGCCCGTATCTGATCCAGTGGGTCGGCTCATTCCTCAGAGACCGCACCTGTCACCTGACATGCCAGGGGTCCCCTCACTCATTCTGTCCCATCTCAATGGGTGTCTCTCAGGGCTCCCCTATCTCACCCTTACTGTTTGGTATATATGTTTCCTCCCTCCACCTGGAAATCCCTAAGTCACTTATTATCTTCTACGTCGACGATTTTGCTGTCACCGTTGCCTCGCCTTCCTACAGGACCAATGTTCACCTCCTTCAGAAATCCTTCTCGTCGCTCAAGAGAAAGGCCTCACCAATTAATATCTCCTTCTCCATTCCACAAATCGAACTGATCCACTGGAGGACCACCAGGAGCAATGAGTCACCATGCTCCCTCCTGGTGCAGCTTGAGGATCAGCTCTTCTATCCACAGACCCGCCTGAAGTGGCAGGGCTCTATCTTCACCCCCTCGTTGGACCCAAGGTCCCACTTCTCCAGGAGGTAGACCCTTGCCAATGCCGCACTAGCCACGATTCACCACCTCTCCTCTCCGGGTATGGGCCCCCGACCTCTGTCTCTCCCAGGCACACTCACTTTTGGCCGCAATACTCTTGTACGTGTCTGCTGTTTAGAGTCCCCCCGACCATGATGAACCCAATGTCCGTCATTTGGCGTCGGTTCTGTAGGTGCATCACCAACTGCGTTACCACCACCAACGCGACGTGCTTGCACAGGGAGGCCTGTCTCCTGTCGCCCCCTGTTCTTGTTCGCCACCAACGCCACCTTGCCGGCCTAATGCTTATTTGCTGCCCTCCAGAGATATATCCTGCCTCGCCATGCCTCCCGAACTCTGTCCCCACCTTTTCACCTCACCTTGCCCCCCTAGTGGCGGGTGGGAAGATCACCTCACGCCCATACCTCTTCTTTAACCTCGACTGGCGATCCGCTGCGGAGAAGGTCAAGAATCCAAGGTACCGCTACAACACCATCACTGCTTTGGCTAACTCGGCCGTTCCCCTTGTTCATAATGTGGTTACACTACCCCACATCTCCCTCCATCTGACGTACTACCTCTGTAACGACCCTACGATAGGTAGCTACAATAACTATCACCTTAGCCCAAATGGTATACCAAGTGGTAACCAGAGGTGATATGGTCTGGTATACTTAGTATACAAATAGCTAGTTAACCTAGGACGAGGCCTAGGACATAGTAGAGTAGCCTTGGGTACTCTACGAGGCAGGGTAACCTTTCAGGAGTACGTTCGTATAAAGTCAAGGAATTTATGGGAACGTTACACGGACCTCCGAGAGAACATTTGGTGTTGACGGGCGGACTGCCAGAGCGGGTAAAGGCATAAGAAGGCAAAGTTACCCTACCTTGAGAATTTGACCTTTTTGCCAATGGACCCCAGTTACCCTACTGTGGAGTCCTAGTTACCCTACCTTCACCAGCAAAGTCATCCTAGAACTTAGAGGTCGATTGCCTAACATTCTATAGGCTCTTAGATGTTCTTGGGTGCACACGGATCTGCGCGGGGAAGCCCCACGCCGGTGTAAAGGTGGCCAGAACATACTATTGAACTTGGGCGGGTTTTGCAAACACCCCCCTCTGGCCCCAGCGTTGGAATGGCGCGTCATAGGCAGACGGCTGTGTAGTTGCTGGTTTGCTAGTTGAAAGAGGTCATTGGAGCAGCTGCCGTAACACCGTATAAGTCGTCACCGTCCGTCCGACTGAATGTCGTTCGCAAGATATATAAGGGGATTATGGGTAACCGCAAAAATTCAGGGTCGCTCATATATGGTCTTTCGGGCATCTAGGAGTCCATTCTAGCCTACGGGTTGTAGGGTAGTCTTCCTAGTGGTACTCTCGTAGTCTCAGAAGGCCAGGGTGCTTTCGAGACAAATACCTCAGTAACCAGCCCGGACCTTCTCCCCTTGATTTGTAGCATTACTATGGGT
>Ga0307509_10008419_pt1 | contig 13168 bp, 21 predicted proteins | sample 10_EM_MG_FD_202245 | JGI IMG/M metagenome (GOLD analysis project Ga0307509, IMG submission 202245) | Populus trichocarpa ectomycorrhiza microbial communities from riparian zone in the Pacific Northwest, United States - 10_EM | ecosystem: Host-associated > Plants > Roots > Unclassified | place...
TGTCCGTCCCGACCCTCGCCACAGTTTTGTGCGGCCCGGGGGACCCCATGAAAGTCGAGCAACGGTGTACGGTACATCGGGGGCGCCGATTCAAACCACGCTTGCTAGACCGGAGGTGTTTTCATATATGTAGGGCTGACCGTATACAATAATCCCTGAACCGCCGCTGCGAGGATGTCTGGTACCCACCACACCTGGACCACGCCAAGTGTCAGTATTCCAATTCCGAGGTCACGAGAACCCATAATAATGAGTGCGCACTGACCCAATGTGACGTCTGGAATTCACCGATGCCAACGGCCAACCCCAAGCACCGCCCGGGAAAGATGCCAGCTCCAGTATATCCCGGATGTATGGTGGCAGTCACAGAAGTTCTACAGCAGAGTAGTCCGGAAGTGGATCAGCCAGGATGCTCGAAGCGGGCCCATGGCCAACCGCGGGGGCAAGGAATTGGAGGGGATGTGGGCTTACATGATACCGACAACCAATCCTATGAGCACTGGGCCGTATTTCGCGCCAAATAGCTTCGCCTGGCGTGGATCCAGTCCAAGTCCGTAACCCAGGAACCTGGGGTAAAACTACAGTTGAACTCGATGTGGTAAACCGATCGGGAGAAAATGTGACTGACAACAGGATAAACGCGCAGACAAACTCGATCAAGGCTGCCTGCCAAACGTTGACTTCCCCGTCTGGATCTATCCAGCAACCACCGTTATGGATCTTTAACGCGAGTGTTTTCCCCAGAGCCACGCGAAGAAGACTCCCGCCGAGTCCGCCCCCTAAGAGTTGGCAGAAGATATAGATCACCGCTCGCACGGGATGACAGTGTCCGGAGAATGCGGTGGCCATCGTAACTATCGAGTTAACGTGTGCGCCTGTCGCCGCGGCCGTAGCAGAGATGATACACGACACAACGAGCGTGTTCCCAATGAGTATCCCTACGGGTACCACTGCGCGTGGCCAGGTCGATATTGTCGCGGCCATCAGACCAGATACAACGTTGAGTGACCCCGAAGCTACGCCCTCTATGATCTAAAAATGGATTCTTTAGGTGGCATGTTTGCACTCGAAATCGTGGCAATACTCACCCCGGCTCTCCATATCACGTGGTTCCCCCACATACGAGCAGACACCAGGTCGTGAAAGCTACCGTGCTCGACGTTCACCGGTGGCATGAGGCTCACCATGGGATGCATGTCGTCCTCCCCACTCTTCTCTTCCAATACCTCCGCAGGAGACCCCCCGTATGTGGCGTTTGAAGGACTCGGCTTTTCAAGCGTGACTCCGGAAGAGGTCGGGTCCTCCCAGAATGACGCCTTGGAAGCACGAGTCGGGCCCTCCTCGAGGTGAGAGAAGGTAATTTTCAGTGGTGCGGCCATAAGTGGGAAGAGTGGAGGGTGTAGCGCCTCTCCGTGGACCGCATATTATGTACCAGCTACGCGTTTTAGCTCCCGTGCGGAAGGCGACCAATCCTGTTCAGCAAAAGCCCCCAAGTTTGGACTCAAGTTCCCAGAGCCCGTGGCAACAACGGAAACGGAGTCCCATCAGCACGAAGCGCCTAGGAAGCACCGTTCAGGCAAGTTCGTTCTGCTGATGCAGATCGCCGTGTCTGCGGCTGGCGATCCGTGGGCTTGTGACCAGGTTTACCGAGGGGTATCTGGGGACTTTTATGGAAGTTGGGGACCTCGACCGTTCTGTCGGGTTACAAAACATTGCAAATATCGGCAACCGACCTCCTTCTGCGCAGGTACAAGGAAGAATGGTCTCTTCGAACGCATAGTAAAAAATAGTTAAAGGCAGAGTTCGATATTGGATCGATGGGTGTATGGCGATGGCCCGTCCCATGCCTCAAATGGAGGGCGGAGGGATGTCGGCGCGTTGTACGGGACCAAATGGTTCAACGTCGGCGGCGCACAGAAAGGAGGTGGAAGTAGAAATGACTGGGTATTTTAAAGACGTCATTGATACGCGGCTGTTCAGTGCTATCAACGACAAGGAGCCTATCCCCGAACGCACAGCTAAAGAAGGGGATGGGTGTTGCGATTCCCCGGACATATCACCGGTAAACGTAAGGAGCCGGTATTCTCACCGTTGGTGATCTCGGCGAAACCGTGGTTTTCCATTCTCCATACGGTCCGCCCCTCCAGTATAAATGTACGTGGTAGGCACGTCCGAAAGAGTGTTGTTTTACCCGGTGGGTTCAGAGGGTCTTGCAAACCCGTCAAGGGACGGAGGAGCGAGTGTGGGGCATTTTTCACGCTTCACCTGCGGTTTAGGAAGGTGTCAGGCGAAGGAGAAACCCGAGGTTACACGCAGCGACGACGCATCGGGAAGGCTCACCATCTTCCGAAGCTCCTCGATTCTCCCATTGACACCACCCCAAGCTCCCTTGATCCCTCCACAGTGCTGTAGGGATGGGAAAATTCCGACCATTCCTTTTGCAACGGTTTCAAAACCAAGCTCATTGAGGGCGAGTGGTGTTCGATAGACGTTCAAATGCGGGAGCGTGCCCCTCGGAAGTGAACGAAGCGCTTCGAATTTCGGGTCCGCCAAGATGTTCTTGAGATCGCCGACGATGTTCGTGGTGTTGAAGTGGATCTCCAACACTTCCAACTTGGGGCAATAAACAGAGATCGAAAGGAGGCAGGCGGTGGTCGTGGGACAGGCGTTTTCTGAACACGGGTGTCCGAGGAGGAGGAACTCCAGCTGAGGCAGGGCCACTGCGAGCTCGGCGATATCATCGTCGTTCAGCTTGAAGGCGCATTGACCTCTGCCATCTTTGCCATGACAGTGGGCCTCTACGCTCAGAGAGACCAAATTGTGAAATATTTGGATTGGGGAGGTGAACTCGACGTCGATAATGGGACTGAGTGTGCTTTCGACATCCAGGAATTGCAACGATTCCTTCGCCTTGGATAACGTTGTCACGCCTTGCGTAACGGGAACGCCGGCCTCTAAACGTCTGAAGAGGGAAAGCCACCCACACGCAGCACCTTCACCGAGTGCGAGCTCTGTGAGGGGTGGGAAAACGGGTGGCAAAGATGAAGTAGAGTAGTTTGGCGGGGGGCACTCGACGTGCCAGGTATGGAGGTGAGGAAGGTGAATCAAATGGTTGATCGCCGCGTCCGACAACGGGATCGGGGATGCGAACTCCGTTAGTGACGACCCGCAACGTAAAACGAGGTGGGAGAGCGAGTCTTTGAAGTATGCCCAGGGCATCCAATAGTGCCAACTGATGCCGACCCGTAGATATTGAAGAGCGGATGTTGGCAACGCAGCGATCCTTGAAGCGATAGCTGGCAGAATATCGCGGGGAACACCGTAGTTTCTCCATGGTGACGATGAAGAGATGAAGATCCTCTTCAAATGCGGGGAGAAGAACAGATCGGCGTATGGAAGGTTGGACGCCGTGATGCACCAAGATAAACCCTGCAATGCTGGGAACCATCCGCCAGCAGGTGAATTCTGGCGGAATTCATGGGAAGCATCCTCCGTGAGAGTCAACGACTCATCCACCAGAACGTGGTGCATCCAGGATGCGTATCGCCGGACTCGTTTCCAATTCTCTGGCGACGGATCCCCTACGATCGTGAACTAAAACAAGCCTACGTTTTAGCGATTAGTTTCCATGATGGAGAATCCAAGACACACACCGTACGATCATAACGTTCAAAATGCCAAGTCTCTTCGGGTAACACCTTCAGCAGGGTATACAGCGTCCGTTGTTCCTCCCATAACGTGCTGAGGACGGGTTCTTCGAGGTACCTGCATACGCAAGCGAGATTTACGGCGCTCCTTCGGCTGAGGGAGGTGAGCTGGCTTGCGATGACCCTCGTCAATTCGCTAATCTTGAGAATTCGATGGGACGTGATGGAGTCGTGGGTCATGGTCACTCGTATGAACGACATGGCATTTAGCGCCCGTGAGGTGGCCCTGTAAGGCCACGATCGCGACTCGACCGGTCCGATACACCGTTTCCTAGTCCCCTCAAGCAGATCACGTATTCCCACTGGCGATCAGGGCATATGGTTTTGGGGGATCACCGTTCTCTCCGATTGCGTTGGATTCACCATCTGACGGCTTCGGTTTGGTTCCTTTGGTCAGATCATCAGTTCTGTGGTGATTCCATTTACAGCTGGAGGTCGACGTTACTCAGAAAACGTGGTCATGGGGCAGGAAAAGATTGTCAATGACACTGCACCGAGCGAGCTCCCTGCCGGCTACTGCAAGGGACTGGCGAGGGACCCGGCCCTGGCGGAAGTAAGAGCTCGCTCGGACTACAACGAGGTCGTGGTATACCACAACGACGCCATCCGGCCGTCGCGTCTTGCGACGTATGGTATACCGGCACCGTGGCTAGACCGCTCTGGGAAGTAGATGGGTTGTTCTGGGTTTGTATCAACGGGGGAAGGGAGGAGTGCGAGAGTATTGCTCGCGCTTTGCCGGGTTGAAACAACAACAACCACAGAGCATTTAGTGCCGGTCTGACGCGCCCGCATATGTAACCCTTCAAGCTTCAAGCTTTAAACTGCGGGTTAATGACCATAAGGGTCCTGCAACCGCCAGGGGGCGGGAGGGGACCACAACGCGCGTCCATCGGGGCCGGCCAACGTCGTTGTCACCATAGGTTTCTTGTACAAAATACGCCAACATCATTCATTCCTGCTATATGTCTACCTATTTGCATATATGCTCTCACCAAAAATGGGAGTCGACACCACTCTCTTCTGTAAACGTAGGACTGGACCCACGCGAACGAGAAATCACCAACGGTTCAGGGAAATGATCACTGAACCCCACTGTCGCCCGTTCCTCTGCGACGGCCTGTTTCAGCGCTTCCACAGCATCCACCACTACGCGATCCCAAACATCCGCACACAACACCACCTGAAAGGTCTGCACATGGTTCATATTGCGGAGCGCCGCGAAGTGCACGTGGAACGGTGTGGGGGCATTGGCTTCGTTCACGGCAGAGGGTAAGCCATAGATATCGTAATCCCGATAGACAACGACAACTTCAGAGAACACGGGGGATGTGATGGTTGAGAGCACGGGTGTGAGATACCCTGGTTCGTTGTAAACAATGGACGATGCTGGGACTTCGAGGATCTGAAGGGACCTGTTCCGGGATAGATCAAAGCCCCGGCCGATACAACCTGTGTGGTCGTTGGATGTAATTTTATACCTCTCGGGGGAAGTTGCTTACCGCTTTGAAACAACCGCAACGTTTCCAATGTGTCGGCGCAGGCTTTTAGTAGGAGCTGTGTGCCATCCACCAAATGGAGATCCATGGAATGAAATCGGAGCCCACCAAACAGGGTAATCATGACCTTCAAGAACTCCACTCCCGGGGAGAACCTCATTGTCAGCCGTCCTCGCAGCGGAGGGGTGGAAGGTGGGGCGGGTGTTAGAAAGTCAGCTAGTTCCGCCTGAGGATTACGTGTGGAAGTTGCCCCGGGTTTGGAGAGGAGTTTGAGGTCTTCCAGGTGTTGAAAGAACCCGATGAAGTATATAATCTGTCGGCATGACCCCTCGGGCTCTCTCAAGGCGAGAGATCGGAGTGTTGGTGAGAAGTGGCCAAAGCACTGTCGAAGCTTCGGTATGAACTTATCGATGTTCAAGTTGTCTATCGCGAGTTCCTGGAGGTTGGTCATTGCGGAATATTGATGTAGGAGGGTGCGGTGGAACATTTCTGGGAAAAGTCTGTTGACGTCGAAGTAGTAGGAGACCTCGCGGATGTGGAGCGTCTTCACGAAGGGAAGCAACCCGAGCTTATGCATACGAACGAGTGGTTTGGGCCATGTCTTTCCATGGCCTGGGTACCCGGGATAGGGACGGGTTTGGGTGGCAAGGGTGTGATGAAGGTGAGGAACGGCGGCCACGTACCAGCAGCGGCAGGTCATGGAACACGCGAAAAGACTGCGCGTGTCGTAGATAAGGTGGGCGATGATCATTTCGACGACGTCCAGGGGAAGTTCGACGGCAGGGGACGAGCGTGTCGCAGGAGTCTCGGGAGAAGTGTTCGCGGAACGCATTTTCCGGATCCTGGCTTGACTCCTGTACCAAACTCGCATGGCGAGCAGCTTGATCACTGTACTTGACGGTTAACAGAGCACCAAGGAGAGTGGATCAGAACTACCTGATAACGAGGATGTGGGGGTCTTCGTCAACGACATCGCGGTTGTTGTAGGTCAAGTCCTTCGATCGCGCTTCAGGGGGTGGTCTGCAGCGGACGGCTAAATACGTGCAATAGGGGCGAGAAACGAAAATTCGGCCCGCGTGAGCTACGGCCAGCGGGCAGGTGCCACCGCGTCTCTGGAGGACCTTGGACCCACGATGCATCGGATGATCCATAAGACTTGTTCCCGTAACACGGACTATCCAGCCGGTCGGGGGCACTTTGGTGCCTAAACACGGGATTAGAACAGGTTGCAGAGAGCGCGGTGGGGTTCACCTGGAGAGTTCCTCACGCCGCTTCTCCTTGTCGGTCGCAAGTCCGACCTTCCTCTTGGCGTCTCTACATTCCCAAGAGGTTGTCAGTGGCAAACAGAAGGGGCATGGAACGACCTGACACTAAGCTTGATGAACACGTTGACTCCTTGGCGATATCCAACGGCATCTTAGCGGAGTTCACCACACTCTGCACCTTCGCCGCTGATGGTTATGCTCACTCGAGTTCAAGGCTCCTCAGAAGAGATTTGCCGTGAGTTTCCCCTGCGTCTGGTGGGATCTCTAGGGAGAGGGAAAGAGAGAGTCTGCGAGATGTGGTACCGAACCACGGGCGTCGCCGTGAAAGTGCGAGAGTGAGCGCTAAGAACCAATACGGATCGCGGCCAGCGAGCTCGTGCCTGCAAAGTCTTGAGCTTTGTCGCCCTCGAGCGTCATATTTTCACTGTTCGGTATGGGATGTTCATGGATTATCAAAGTTTCTCCCGGGCACAACGCTATCTAGTGAGATCAAATGGGCCGTATAAGACCCACCCCACGCTTCACAGATTCGCCCACACAGCCACCAATTCCGCAAGCCATTCCCATCAACGCAGATAGTAACGAACCGGACCCTGGGCATCATAACCTCTACCAGGGCGGGCAATCAATGAGGGAGGTTGCTTCATGACGTGACGCCGTGTGGGGCCGGCCGACGGGGCAGCTTTGGAACCTGGGGAGGTGGAGGGATTGAAACGACCGTAACCAAAGAGCTTTTGGGCTAGTTCGACGCGCTGGGACGACCCATCAAACGGGAGGCCATGACCCATGAGACGGATAGTATTGGTGACAATAGCTGAAACGTTGACGTGTTGACTCCTGTAACCGCCGACCAATTTCCTCTCTAATCTGTGGGCGTCGCGTACCAAGTGAGTGACCGAGAAGATGAATATGAAGCTGGGGACGCACATGGGCGGATGATCGATTACACCGCCCACTGACTCTGTACGTGTCTTGTCTCCGAGGCCGACGACGCGCCGCGCCGCCTTGCGGTGGTTGAGGAGACGGAAGATTTAACGGAAGGAGTTATTCCGTGAGGTTCCGGCGAGGGGCGACGGGAACGGAGCTCGTGGGTTCAGAGCAAAGAGCGCTCGATCTCCCCCGTGTCCGGCAATTTCCGCCCACCTGTCAAACGAGTTTCTTCCCCGCCGTGTTCGCCACCCCGATGTAGGTATCCAGCTACCTCTCGACCTGATGGAGGAACGGTCTCACCCTGAATACGAACCACGTGATGATCACGCGTGGCAGGATCAACGACTCCCGCTTCTGTGAGTTCAGTCGACTTGCCAGAGGTTGAATCGCCGGTTTCCTCGACACTCTTTGAAGTGTACCGTGAACGTTTCGTGTGCAACACAGTGGATTCTGGTCTGATCGATGATCCTTCTCCCATTCAACGACCCTGCGAGTCAATTCAATCCCTGGTTTGATGGCAATTCAGGTGAGGCGACCCGGACGCAGTCCACGCCTACGGCCGTTGCACCGAACCGCGATTGCTGCCCGGCTTTTGCCAAGACTCCATCAACCACTGAGGCAAGACCAGCCGGGCGGTTGCCTCTCCCGGATTCATTTGTATGGGCTGCTCGTTTCCTTGTGCGATATAAACATCAAACACCCGAGGGCCAGCTGAGACCCTCTCCCTCTCTCTCCCTCCTCCCTCACTCCTTTCGTACAAGTCCCACCGTGGAGGGCCCTTTGGCCACCAGAGCCGACCCAAGATGGATAGTATTGAAGCCCTGGTGCAGGGTGCCCGAGATCTGTGTGTCCTCCTTTCTTCCTGGTGTGCGACAGTCTCAAGACGCGAGCGACTCTTAGCACGACAGTGAAAGTACGCCCCACGCCGACTTTATCGACCATGCTGGAATTGAATCTTGGACCAGTACCTGTTGACCTGCACAGTTGCTTTGACGCTTTACGACTATCTGCTCACGTTTAATGACGAGGTGAGTCCGCAGCGCTCGAGGCCCTTTTGCCCTTGCGTCCTGATCCATCTTTCTCCAAGATCCGGTACGTTTGGAGAGGTCGCAAGACGTGGAGTGCGTTCCGTCGTTCATACAAAACGTATCGAGAGAGCTGACGAACGAACCGTGCAACAGTCTTCTACCTTTACATCTCGGTACGTGCTCAACATCAGTTGTTTCAGGGTCTCTGATCCCACTCATATTGTGTGATCTATAGAATCGGATCCTTCTCATCGTATACCAGTTCTGGGAGATTTATTACCTAACCAGCCCCCGGAATTCCGAGGTCAGTCCGAGACAATAGCACGGTGAACCTTTTGTTTAACCTTTTTTGACTCAGACTGTGTGAGAGATCCGACCGATGTTTATCCGGGCGAGAGTGACACCGTCCTCCTTACCTAGCTGCCTTACCGGCTACTACGTTCAAGTGGTCTTGATCATGTTTTTCTTGTTTTCTTCGGACATATTCATCACGTTGAGGTGCGTGCGCGGTGATATGCCTGTCTTCCGACTGGCTGACACGCCGTCGTCTTAGGATATATGCCATAACCTCCGGAAAGATCATATTCGCGATCTACTTCGGGACGCTGGCATTGGCGAGGTTAACCATATCACTCGCGACTGCATTCATCAGGCCTCCGACAATCGCAAACTTCCCTCCGATCCCGGTCGACGCTACACACTTGTGTGTGACCGTCATAGATCTCCAGTTCAAGTTGGTTCCGAATTCCATCGCTACCGCGTTCGGTGAGTGGTGGTGGCCTAAAACTCGACGGGTTGGTCGCTGAAAACGCTTAGAATTATCCGCGTTTCTCATCATCGTTTGGTACACGTACCGGAATAAGAGCACGCTCAAGTTTTCAGCCTTGATTCGTACGATGGTCACGGAAGCCACGATATATTTCCTTGCTATGGTCGCTCTCCAGACATATGTCCAACTGTCCTTGAGTCTCACGAAGGTATGGTTCCGTGTTTCGTCCCGTTTCGTGGTCATTCATCCGAGCCTTCAGGGTACCGATCAAAACCTTCCACCTATGTGAGTACGCTATCGACTTGAATAATCACGGTTCACGGTTGACCGGTTCCACCCTACGCAATGAAGTGCATATGGACTGTACGTTCGTTCTGTCTACCCCTTGTTAGGAGCTCACCCCGTTTCCAGAATCAATCCCATATTGACCATGAGGTTCGCGGTCTCGCTGAAACGATCTGCGGATCCGAACAGTCGGAAGGAGTGGCAGTTGATGCATTTCAGTGCGATCAACTTCGTCAGTAATCCCGCGCCTGCAACGAATGCCCATCCGGAAGATATCGAGATGGATCCAGTCGGTCCTGGGAACGAGGAACTGCAATTCCGTTATCCTTGAATGGCGTGATAGGACGATTGATTGTTCCTCAGTGTTTAAGTTTGGGTGCGTAGGGCCGCGACGATCTATCCGGTGCGGGTGGTTCCACCCGTCGATTTGGTCGACGAGGGGTGGAGAGACTTGGGTTGTACCAGGTAGCAACGGGATCTTGTTGGTCTGGACGTTGAGGTTACACCTGCGTTTTATCGCCAACCCGATTGGCAGCCGTATCCCCACGAATGGCATGCGCCACGTAGGGTGGGGCGCTCTGTGGGTAGCAACACCTACGAACTATTAGGATGACGACGAGATGTACGAACATTGTAGAACGATGGTTTTGTGGAAGTACTCATTGGAGCGGGCTCTCATGAGAAGCGCGATCCTCGCCTACTGGATGGGTTCCGTCGCACCCCTGCCGATTGAACGAGAAGCCATCAAAGTCAGCATGAGTGGGTTTTCCTGATTTACGCTGGGTCCGGGCCGGTGGTGCCTCGTGGGAAAGAAGGAACCGGGATCCATGTTTATGTATCTCTCCGTCATTCCACGTCCTGTGTCCACGAGATACCACTGACGGTGTTCGCTTCCTCCTAGCGATTCCATTCTTCGGCATCAAACCACCAATTTTTGACCATCACCAATCCTGCAGTAGCGATTCTTGCGGACGTTGTGGAACAGATTTACGGGTGCAGGTCGTCGGGTAGCAAACGACAAACGAATACCGTTGTACCCGGTCTGTGGGGAAGAACTTTTCTGCTGCCGCAGTGGGGCTGCAATACGAAGAACTGAAGCTTCACGCAGCAGCGTAGCTGTCAGCGATCAACACGATTGCTTCTCGAGGCTCCACGATTACACGCTCCCGTTCGATAACGAGGCGAGAAGACGGATTTTGAATACGTACCACGCACTCACCGTTTAACATTTTGTCTATGTTTGGGTGGGTTGTAGGCAGGGTTTTGGGGTCCTTCATTCTTCATTTGAACGGAGTGCAAGGGGGGCTGGTGAATAGAGGGCTAGTATAGTATGAGCGCGCGGGCCATTTTTATCTCTGTATGGTGTCAGGTGTGTGTACTCTCCGGGTCATTGTGTCTTCTCCTTCTCCTCGTTTTGGGTGATCTCTCACATGGTCCCAGACACGTAGTAGACAGAACATCGCGCCTCCTCGTGGGGAAACTGGTGTTGGGGGTTTCCCGTCTCTGTAATTCGGGCGACTTCTACTCGGCATTGACACAGTCCATAGAATCCATGGGTCCGACTGCGTCCAATCGACCAATATCACGTTTCTCCCGTTGCGTTCGGATATCTTTATCATGTTGGCTTGGGGTAGATCGCGTTCCTCCCTGCTGACGTTAGTGAGAGTGGCTGTGGAACTGGAGTTTCTGGCGGCTTTTGTCGGCTCTCCGACTAACCCCCTGTTCAAGCTGGTTCCCAACACTATCGACGCCACGTTCAGTCGGTATGTGGCCAGAAGCTCTCGTTGGCTCACGTGTTTTTATTAGTCGATTTGGGATGACAGCATAGCACTGAACACTGCCCTCCCCTCCCCTCACACGGAACACATTTGGACTGTGTGTGGTCTTGTGTGTTGATTTGTTTGCGCGAGTACCTGGTGTTATCGCCCTGCTATTCAGCGTTCGACGCCCAAGGAGTACCTGGTCGTAATCAACTTGAAGTCTCCCGGCGTCGAAGGTTGCTTGTAAGCTATTGAAACCTCTGGGGAACGCAACACCTACGTATGTAAGGTGATGGAGTTTGGGCGGTAACAGAAGGAAGCGGACTGCAGGGGTATAGTTTTCTCCGTGACCGTATCTGTCTTGGGCCACCATGTGCTGAATAGCCGTCATTCCAGATCATTCGGTGTTCGCTCAAGGGGGTTCTCTTGTTCGTGAGAGGGGTATCGTACGTCAGGGCGTGTGGGTTGTCAAGTTGTGATCGCTGATCGCGACGCAGCGAGCAGGCTCACTCCACAACGACCATCACCCAGCATCAGTCTCTCCGTGGGATCGCTCCATAGTTCTCCTTCCACTCTTTGCAGAGGAACGGGAACGTGAAAAGGGGGAGCTACGAGAGCCGAACGGTACGATAGGATCCAATAACTGGTAAAAAGATAGTCCGGCGGGCCCGCAGGTCTTCCGGCCGATGTGTCTCTAGCTCAGCACCTGACGACCGAATATGGGGCCCGGGGAACCAATTGAAAAGCAATGATTGACTACTAATGACCCTGTTGGCTGTTCTCCGTCCCACTTGTGTCCGGATAAACCCCCAGCTACCTCCGCACCTGCAGGCTTGGTTCTCGCTTGAGATCTCCCGCGGACGACTCGAGGAAACCGCACGCAGGCTCTAACCACCGACACCCCCAATTTGGTTGATATTGGCCCCCTTAAACGTCTCGAGGGAGAGCGGGAGCGGGGGAGCGGTTGGAGCACGGCAGCAGTGGAGGCGGTGAAATTTTCGTTCGCTGTTGCGATTCCACGACGCGATCACGAGGGCCGCCCGAAATCCCCTTTCTTCTTCCGCCCTCTCTGCTACTTCCTCACACGAACCCGTTCTGTGGAGGGTCCTAGGCGACTGGAAGAACCGACTAAGGATGGATTCCGTTGAAATGTTGGTGCAGAGTGTCCAAGACCTGTACGTCCTTCTTATTCCTTCTGGTTGTTGTGAAGGACTCAATACACGAGCGATTGTCTCTGGTGTTAGTGCGACAGCCAAAGTGTGCCATGTAACAACCCCGTAGGCCGTGTTGGAAGCTAAATGTTGGCCCAGTATCTGATGACCAGCGCGATCGCCTTGACACTCTACGATTATTTACTCACCCTTGATGATGAGGTGAGGCCACAAACTCCGAACCCTCTTCACTTCCACCTTCTGACCCGTCTTTTCTCGAAGATTCGATATGTTTGGAGAGGTCGCAAGACGTGGAGTGCGTTCCGTAATTCGTAGGAAGCGTGTCGAGAGAGCTTATGAACGAATCACACGAGCAGCTTTTTACCTCTACATCGTGGTGTGTCCCCTGGATCAGTCGCTCCGGAGAATGCCGATGGAACTTACCACCCAACCGACAGAATCGGATCCTTCTCATTGGGTACCAGTTCTGGGGGATCTACTACACCACCAGTCAGACGAATTCCAAGGTCAGTCCGAGGGGAACGACCTTACGGCAAACCGTTCTGACCTTTTTTTGACCGAACCTGTTCACAGGCTGGGTGAGAGATCCGAATGATGTTTCCTGGGTGAGAAATATCGATTTGTGCTGACGTCAACACCCCCTCCAGGTGCTTTGCTAGGTATTATGTCCAAGTGTCCTTGGTCATCTTTTTTTTGTTTTCTTCGGACGTTTTCATCGCGCTAAGGTAACGCCGACGTTTCTAAATCACTTGGCCA
>Ga0307509_10008420_pt1 | contig 13167 bp, 14 predicted proteins | sample 10_EM_MG_FD_202245 | JGI IMG/M metagenome (GOLD analysis project Ga0307509, IMG submission 202245) | Populus trichocarpa ectomycorrhiza microbial communities from riparian zone in the Pacific Northwest, United States - 10_EM | ecosystem: Host-associated > Plants > Roots > Unclassified | place...
CACAAAGGTCGGAAGTAGTGGTGAATGTCAAAGGCTTAAATCTGATATCTACTTAAGTTTAAGCGTTTGGCATTCTACTTCGACAACCAACTTTTCCTCGAGAGAACTAAATTGAGTGAAGCTTCGCGCTTAACTATATTAAGTTTTACCGCTGATTCTTTTGAATTATTTTACCTCATCTTTATCTTCTACTTTGAGTGTTTGGTGCGGTCGCAACCTTAGAGTTCACCTCTCTCCAGGGTGCCCCCGTTACCCTGAGGTGTTTGTCCCGAAAGCACCCTGGCCTCCATGGACTATCTAAGTACCACTAGGAAGACTACCTTACTACCATTAGGCTAAGATAGACTCCTAGGTGCCGGAGAGACTATATATGGGCGACCTCCATATTGGTGGTTACCCATACACCCCTTATATATCCTGTGAACGATATTCAGTCGGACTGACGGTGACGACGTATACAGTGTTACGCCCGCCGCTCTAATGACCTCTTTTTACTAGCAAACAAGCAACTCTGTAGCCGTCTGCCTATGGGGCGCCGTCCCTGCACTAGGGCCAGAGGGGGGTGTTAGCAAAACCCGCCCAACTTCAATAGCATGTTCGGGCGACCCTTACTCAGGCGTAGGGCCTCCCCACGCAGGTGCATGTGCGCCTATGAACATCTTAGAGCCCATAGAATGTGAGGCAATCGACCTCTAAGTTCTAGGATGCCTTTGCCGGTGAAGGTTGGGTAACTTGGATACTTCTGTAGGGTAACTGGGTTCCATGGGCATAATGATCAAATTCCCAAGGTAGGGTAACTTTGTTCTCTTATGCCCATAACCGCTCTGGAAGTCCTTCAGTCGACCATTAAAGTCGTCTCTGAGGCCTGTATAATGTTTCCATAAATTTCTTCACTTTATGCGAACTTACCCCGAAAGGTTATCCTGCCTTGTAGAGTACCCAAGGCTACTCAACTATTGCCTAGGTCCTAGGTTAACCAGCTATTTATATTCTAAGTATATGAGACCATACCACCTCTGGTTACCACTTGGTATACCATTTGTGCTAAGGTGGTAGTTATTGTAGCTATCTATTGTAGGGTCGTTACAACTCTAGACTATAGCATAGTCTGAAGACTCTATTTCAACCACTCTATCGATTCTGAATCTGACACCTGCATCCTGCTAGGCTTCCCATCTACATACCAGTATAAGATCGATCCGACCCGACTCTTATTCATGGAGTTACCCTTATCCCAGGCGTTTTGAGGTGTTTAGCGAGCACTCACTTTCAAACCAGATTCAACCATTGTCAGATATGCAATTATAGTGCCCTTTTTGGACATTATTCCATGCCTTCCTGGCAATCCAACATGATAATCAATATCTTAATATGACTATTTCCCATAGCTTTAATAAGTTATCTCAAGGGGGTGGGTCTTATGCCGGGTTTTTAGACTGGTCTAGTTTGCGCTGACCGTAAAGCCAAATTCCGCCAGGGTCAGCAGTAGGATCACAGAGCCCTTTCAGGAGATCATTCTACGTCTTCTCAGCTATCCGGCGCTATATGGAACATCTTGATACATTCATTTTCCATGGCGCTAGAGAGTCTTCTGAACGGGGGGCTCTGATGGTGAGTTTTTACACTGGTCGTGTGAGTGCTGACCTTAAAGCCAGATTCTGCTGGTTCAGAGATGCGATCACGGAGCACTTTTAGGAAATCATTCTATGTCCTCTCAGCTATCCAGCACCATAAGGAAGGTCTTAATACCACCATTTGCCATGGCACAACTGAGTCTTCTGAAGGGGTGGCTCTTATGCAGGGTTGATTTTTAGTTGGGATCTGGTGGGTGCTGACTTTAAAGCTAGATTCCGCTGGTGTCTGGTCTGTAATCACAGAACCCTTTTAGCATGTAATTCTACACCTTCTTAGCGATCCAATGCTCTAAGGAACATTATCATATGATGATTCCCCATGGCGCTACTAAGTTTTCTGAATGGGGTGGGTCTTATGATGAGTTCTTTAAGGGTCAAGTGAGCGCAGACTTTAAAGCCAGATTCCGCTGGTGTCAGATATGCGATCATGGTGCCCTTTTAGGATATCATTTTATGCCTTCCCAGCTACCCAATATCTTATAGAGCGTCTAAATACAACTATTCTCCATAGTGCTAGGGCCTTCTGAAGTGGTGTGGCTTTTATTGTGAGTTTTTGAAGTTGTCTTAGGAGCGCTGAGTTGAAAATCTTAGTAGTCTGCAATGCCTGGGAGAAGTCTATATTTAAATATAATAGAGGATTAGTTAAAGGACATGATAAAATATATTGTGACCAAGGTGAGGAGCGGGGAAAGGGGGAGACCCTTGAAGAAAGTGCTGAAGAAGTGGTGCTGCGTTTGTGCGCCATCTGAATATTAGGTAGCGGGTCCAGTTGCATCCGTATACAACACTATGCTGAGGCCAGCTTGTAATGACCCTATGACAGGTAGCTACAATCACTATTACCTTAGCCCAAATGGTATACCAAGTAGTAACCAGAGGTAGTATGGTCTTGTATACGTAGTATACAAATAGCTGGTTAACCTACGACAAGGTCCGGAGGACAATAGAGTAGTTTAGGTACTCTAGTAGGCAGGGTGACCTTTCAGGAGTAAGTTCACATAAAGTCAAGAGAACTATCAGAATGTTATATGGGCCTCTGAGACCATATTAGGTGTCGACAGGAGGACTTCTGAAGCGGTTAAAAGCATAAGTGGGCAAAGTTACCCTACCTTAGGGACTTGACCATTATGCCCATGGATCCCAGTTACCTTACTGGGGTATCCAAGTTACCCTATCTTAACCGCAAAGTCATCCTGGAACTTTGAGGTCAATTGCCTTACTTTCTACTGGCTCTTAGATATTTATAGGCGCACACGCATCTGCGCGGCAAGGTCCAACACCTGAGTAAGGGTGGCTCGAACATACTATGGAACTTGGGCGGGTTTAGCTAACACCTCTCACTGGCCCCAGCGTTGGGACTGTGGTACGTCGGCGTAGCGTCCTGTGCATTCTGAGTTCATTGGCAACTTCCGCTCACATGCCCTGCGTTCTGAGTTGCGTTGTAACGCCCACCTACATCCTATTCGGCCTGGCTCGCGGTACCCTCTTCTTTCTCTCCTCATGCGACGTAGTCTTATACGAGCGTGCTGTATACGCCCACACTCTGCTTCATGTTATTTCTCCTGATACATCTAGCCTGTTTGTGGGTCTTCCTTAAGTTTATAAAGAGAATTAAATCGCTGCTGCTCCCGGCATCGATTGCCGTCAGGAGTAGTAGTTCTTTTTTTTCTTTGGTTTCATCTCTTCTGTGGGCCGGTAATCTACTAAACACCCAGCATCGTGATTTATTTGATCTTATGATTCTACAGAATGCTTTGTATATACAATGGTAGATTCTATAGTAAGTTCCTCTCGCATTTCTGACGCCAACGGGAATTGCAAATTCGTTCTATGACTTCTGGATTCCTTAATTGACCTCGTTAAATGTTCTTAGATCAATCCGGCTGTTGACAATCCAGCGCTGTTCTGCCTCCGGTATCAGGTAGGCGAGGCCCAGAATCATCCCTATGTCTACTCCAGTAAACACACTGGCATGCTCCTTAATTTGAACTATAACTAGGCCATATACGTAAGATAGACGCCCTGAGTTGACAGCCCTTGCGAACTGAAGACAGGTGAGCCGGCGCACTGAATTCTCAGATCTGTAGTCCCTGATTTTGAAGAGAGCAAGGAGCTTGGCTGGAAGACGACCTGTGAGCTCACCGTACATCTCTTCCATACCAGCCCTCATCCAAACCCAATCGTTGCGACTCCCGTGATTCCTAAAGTGTAGAGCCCCAGTGCATCATGCGCGGTGAATGTTGTATACTTCGGATTCTTGGAAGGCTGGAAGAGGGATTTTGACTTGTGTAAGTAGCACAACTGGAAGTGATCCAAGTATCGCTGGGTCTTCCGGAAGTTGGCGCCTAGGGGGTAGATTATGCCGGCGAAATGGTATCAATTCATGAACTACAATCTGAAAGGAAACGCCCAATAGTGTGGAAAAATCATCCAGGTTGGAAACATCATCCCAGTGGCCTTTAAGGATTCTCTTACGCATGATCGGCTCCTGAGGGAGGCTACTTGTTATGTCCAAATGTTTCAAGGTGTCAGGATAGAGATCACCACTTTGACGTCGGATAGATGCCCAGTTCAATAGTCTCATTTGAATTGTATGCTGACGACTATAGCTGTGCACGATTTGACATGAGGAATTGGTCTTATTTGAGTGCCGCCATCCATCCTTGATTTGTGTCTTATGCGCAAGTTCGGTAGTCTCAGTTGAATACATCGGAATATTGCCAAATTGGTGTATAAGATCAGAAAGGTGACTTAGCAGATGTATCTTGATAAAGTTGAAATGCGATTCACTATAGATCATGTTCATAGGTTGCGCATTCTCGTCTTCCCTGGTATGCCTCAAGGTTCCGCCGCCGTTTCGAGGGTGCAATGCGCTCGCTCATTTGAGCTCTGTGATCTTGCAGCTCCCTTCGTTGCTCATCAATCTTCATCCCCGTGCGTTTTGTTTCTCAATACTCTAAAAAGATATCCTTTATCTGGTGAACCTGTCCAGATAATCTTCCATATAAGCCGATTGTTTCTGACGTTTGACTTGGGTACTGCGCCATTATATTCAAGGGAGCAAGCGCCTTGATGTATTCGAGAGCATGCTTGAACAGTCAAACTTGGGCACTTATAGGCTTACAGAGCGCCACGGTGAGAACGCCCAAAATACAGAGCCTCAGATTCCTCATCTCCTTCCCTTGCCACTGTGTAATCTCGCGGTATCCTTTTTTAGGTAGTAGGAATCCTGGGTAGGGCGGGAATGTCCTTCAAACTTTGTAAAATGCATCAAGTTGTCCGTGCTTCTTCAGAAAGCCCTGTATCCAGTCCATTATGTCCTTGAATCTTCCAAGATAAATGGTATAGAGCATATCTGGTTTGTGTAGATTGCATGGCGAAACCGGGGGGAGCCCGTCAAAAACATTTTGACCAAAACAAATTCCAAGACTAGCAGGTGTGATGTGGTCGTCTGTTTCAGCAATCAGGTTTCAAACTTTGAAACGTTGATCTCTTGTGTAATCTCGAACTGGATAGACTTTGGTGTTGGATCCCAATTCTCCTTTGGGCACCTCACATCTAGAAGAGATGTTGGATTTTATTCCGTGGAGAGTGACATTTTCCATGTAGTCTGCAATCCACCCTGCCAAGATCGAGAAGCACCCTCGAACCTTCCCATTGGCACAATCAATTGGTAAGCCATCACGTGCCTGGTCTTATAGATGTGATAGGATGAATTTGTATACATCTGGTTGAGTGTCGGCATTGATTTATCTCTGGTGGTGATCTGCCTTGGAGGACTTTGATTGTTTTGGAAGAATAGGCAATAATGCGACAAGCAGAACTGCCGTTGATGCAGGGCTATTGCGACAGGGGGAGGGAAGATTTCCGAGAGTAAGATATACTGGCCACGCTTTCTTGTCACGCGAGAAGTTCGTGAAATGCGTCTGATCTGACATCCCTCAGATCAGAATAAGGGTCGCACCGTGTGGGAGTATCTCCTAGAATCCGTGAGCTATTGTCTGGTTAAAAAGGGTTAGGACGCGGTACTTGAACAACCCACCACCAGTCCGCTGTGTGCATTTCCCCATATATCCATTGTCCACTAGGCTCGTATTCACGGCACGGCACGTAAAGGAAGTCATCTCGGTAGAGGATATGGCGCAGGAGATATCTGATGCAATCTAGAACATTGCAATAGAAGAATAGTAATGTTCACTTGGGATCATCAACCTGTCCTTCGTACCACTGGAGATATGCACTGTGAGGATCCACTGCACGGAGGTGGTTCTCTGTAACGACCCTACGATAGGTAGCTACAATAAACTATCACCTTAGCCCAAATGGTATACCAAGTGGTAACCAGAGGTGGTATGGTCTAGTATACTTAGTATACAGGAATGCTGGTTCGCCTAAAGGTAAGGCCTAGGGAATGGTAGAATAGCCTTGGGCATTCTATTAGGCAGGGTAACCTTTCGGGAGAACATTCACATAAGGTCATGAGAATTATGGGAATGTTACACGGACCTCCGAGACGACCTTTGTGGTTGACTGGAGGACTTCCGGAGTGGTTAAAGGCATAAAAGGGCAAAGTTACCCTACCTTGGGAATTGGGTCATTTTGCCCATGGACCCCAGTTACCCTACTGAGGAGCCCAAGGTACCCTACCTTCACGGGCAAAGTCATCCTAGAACGTAGAGGTCGATTGCCTCACATTCTATGGGCTCTTAGATGTTCTTGGGCGCACACACATCTGCGCGGGGAGGCCCCACGCCTGTATGAGGGTGGCCCGAACATACTATTAAACTTGGGCAGGTTTTGCTAAAACCCCCCTCAGGCCCCAGCGTTGGGACGGCGCGTCATAGGCAGACGGCTGTGTAGTTGCTCGTTTGCTAGTTAAAAGAGGTCATTGGAGCAGCTGCCGTAACACCGTATAAGTCGTCGCCGTCCGTCTGACTGAGTGTCGTTCGCAGGATATATAAGGAGAGTATGGGTAACCGCCAAAATGGAGGTCGCCCATATATGGTCTCTCGGGCACCTAGGAGTCTATTCTTGCCTACGGGTAGTAGGGTAGTCTTCCTAGTGGTACTCAGGTAGTCTCAGAAGGCCAGAGTGCTTTCGAGACAAATACCTCAGTAGCCAGCCAGGGCCTTCTCCCCTTGATTTGTAGCATTACTATGGGTTGTTATTGGACTCTAGAGGTATGAGTCTTATCACGGTAGAGTATGTCCCGAAAGGCTGGCTATGGGTAGCGCCCACTTAGCCAACCATCGGCTACATCTCACCGCGGGAGCTTGCATGTCAATTTATCACATTGGATAGACGTGTAGATTAAATGATGGACTGCATAGCGTGTATAGACGAAACTACCACTGGGCCAGTGAGTCCACCACCTAGGTATTGACTCCGGTTGTTGTCATAACAGTTAGCCACTGGTAGGACTGCGATAGGAAGAGTTTTTCCACCTGCGGTTGTATTGGAGATGCATTGCAGAAACTCATATCCTATTGACGGAGTTAAGTGTACCCGAGTTGGTCCGACACTTCCAGCCGGATAATTCCTGATGGAGGGTAGACCTCGGACAAACCCTGTGCAGGACAGGGGGCTCACACAAGGTCGGAGTAGTGGTGAATGTCAAAGGCTTAAATCTGATATCTACTTAAGTTTAAGCGTTTGGCATTCTACTTCGATAACCAACTTTCCTCCAGAGAACTTATTGAGTGAAGCTTTCAGCTTAACGATATTAAGTTTAACCGTTTTGATTCTTCTTGAATTATTAACTCTACCTTTATCTTCTACTTTGAGTTTTGGTACGGTCGCAACCTTAGAGTTCACCTCTCTATAGGATGCACCCGTTACAGTATCTCGTTAAGCGCACTTGCTTAACTCTCTTCGGAGAATTCTTGAAATACATTATCTTGACATTTGTTTGATTACGAGTTGCTTGTCTGGTACAAGAAGCATCGTGTGGAAAGAACAATGTCTTCAGATATGGATGTAGTCGAGTATGACTATGCCCTTTCCTGCTATAATGCTATTGCAGACTTGCGCGGAATAGGATGGAAGTCCATCGAGGAGCAGATGGCCGCCCTAGAACCCACAGATATCCCTGAAGAAGTACAGGAGTTAGAAATATTGAATCCTGTTGCCTTTCTTCAAAGCTTCACGCATGACCCTTCGGTGGGATACACAATCCCCCCACAAAGACGAACTCCCATGACCTTTGCCAACTTCACTAGGGACATGTTTGAACCCTACATCGTAAGAGAAGTTCCCAAGAGGTTTCAAGAAGCCAAGGCTTCTATGGGAGATTTCATCACGGCTACCCAGCTCGAATGACAAAACGAGATGGTGACCAATGCTAACCGCTGGATGAAAATTCAGCAGGTATAGTAGCGTAAATTAGCCCTTTCGGATCGAATGATCCGCGCACGCCTGAAAGCTTTGGAGTTGGCTGTTCAGGGAGGGTACTCGACAGACTCCGACAATGACGTCAACATGCGTTCAGCACCTCCGCTACCTCTCGCAATTGAGCCTCCTCCACAATACGCAGCCGAGATGGCGGCTGTCATGTTGCATAAGGAAATGGCACCAATTTTGACTCAAGTCGCTCAGACGGCCTTGGAATCGCAAGAGCGAGTCAGACAGTTGGAACAGCAATTGCTGGTGTTGGTCGTTCCTCAACCAGCTCCGTTGACAGTGGCATTCGAAGAAGCCATGAGATCTAGAGGTGTTAGCCCTGTGGCAAACCTCAAGAATCTTCGAGTCGCAGCTCAGCGGAGTGGTGTTACTAAGTCTAGAAGCCAAGCTTCAAGACAAAGCTCGAGGCAACCCTCGCCACAGCCACCACCTCGAGCCCCATCGAACGTACCTATCCTGCCGATAGTTCAACCAGTCACAGCAGCACCGGCAATACGGGAAGAAGCAGATCGGCCCTACGCGGTTGTGGCTTCAACGCCGACACAGGCCACTCCTCACCATCCACAAGCCTCTGCCTAGGCACAGGTGCCACCAGCTCCGGCAAAGCCTCCTGGCCGAGCTGGATGGTCAGGTTTTTCAGACCAACCAGGACAATTCGCTTCAAAGTATTGTAACGAAGGATGTCGCATGGTTGGGGGAGACAGTAGTGAGTTTTATTTTTCGCATCGGGCACCCTGTGTTAAAGGGATGAACCAAGCCATTATGATGGCCCTGAAAGAAAAACCCGCCGTCATCACGAAGAGCCGTTGTACCAATTGTGAGTCGACCCGACATAGGGTAGCCGACTGTGGGGATTTTCAGCGTGATTACCTGAGACCCCAACCTCAACAATCCGTCCGTCAACCACTCCCACCACGTTCGCCCGCACACCCACCGTCTGATCAGATGGATAAGGACGAGCCGGAGGAAGAACGGTTTGACGGTTATGACATGCCCGGGGGTGCCCAAGGTGGAAACACCGGAGGCGCTAGAGGTGGATAACCTCCCAGAGGCGGAACCGTTGCTGGAGGAGATGACCCGGGTGATTCCAGTTCTTCTTCGTCCGATAGTAATGGATCCGATGCCTCACCCCCCGATCTGAGAGACTTCCTTGGCAGTCGCAAGCGCTACTGGAGTCAAGAAACGTGGGACAAGTACGATAGAAGATATGCAGCTCTGAATAAGTTTATTCAGGAGTGTCATAAGGCTAAGAAGTCATCTCATCGGCCTAAGAAGCCAGAGAAACTGGGAGTTGACCCCTTCACCGGGGATCCCAAGGACACACAACGCTTCGTACATGATGTCGAGATTAAGCTGGACTACTTCTGCGATTCTTTGGTAAAAGAAATCGACAAAGTCAGCCTCGTCATCCCTCTCTTGAGAGATACTGCCAAAGAATGGTATAACGCCATACACCAGCATATTAACAAAGATGCGGCCAAACGACGAGGGATTAAGTTTGATCCCAAGAATGAGTTGCGAACCTGGGAAGGGTTTCGCAAGCGATTGGAATGTAGCTTTGGCGGTCACTCAGATAGGAATGGCGCTCTAAGGGAATAGAGCCAGTTGTACATGAAGGACGGAAAGGTCGATCGCTTTATTGACGAACTTATCCGCCTTGCAGCAGTGTTAGGGTATAGCGGGGAGTTTGTGAAAGACAGGGCACGCATGGGCATGTCTGATGTCCTCAGCGCTGCCTGGTCCATGAAAACCCCCCATCCAGTAGCATATATAGATTACCTAGACCTACTGCGTCAAACTGGACACCAACTCGAAGATGCCTCCAATTTTCGTACACAGATACAAAAGGAGCCTAATTCTTCGCAACGAGTAAAGAGCGACGATAGGCATACTTCTGAGAGAAAGGGACAGAGGAAGGAAAAAAAGGCCACAGGCCCACGGCAGCAGAAGCCCCGCAACCGAGCGCAAGGGTTTTCAAAACCCGCAGAAACAGAGCATTCAAAGATGCACCGGAATGTGCCTCAGACTCTGATTGACAAGCGCAAACGGCTGAATCAATGTTCCCGTTGTGGACAAGACGGTCACTACATGGCGAAGTGTCCATCCGCAGTCCCAGTTGTCGCGTCCTCACACATTAGGCGAAAGCGAAGTGCTGGTGAGGCTGGACACGAAACCACCCAAGTTCCAAAGTCGAGACGCACTGAAGCGGCTCCAAAACCTTCTGTGAAAGAAGTTGTTGCCGAGCTCCGTGGATCACCCCCCCCAGATTTGGATATCTTGGAGGTTCATACCAACATGGATGACTAGGTAAGCTTTGTCCCATGATAAGATCATGGATGGAAAGATGCTAAACTTTACGCTAGGCCGAATAATTGGCACGCTAGGTGAAGATGAAAGAGGTCGGTTGTATGTTCCCCAGCCTTTTTTCTTGTTTTTTTTGAATCATGTGATTATTGATTTAGGTACAAAATCCTGCATGCAGCTCGCGCTATGGCATATAAAAAACCTTAATTCCAAAAACTAACAAAGGAAACAACAAAACTCAAACAACGCGTGCAAAAACTCTCCAAGCGGGATCATCAGAACCCTGTCGCATCGCTATCGATGACTAACAACACAAAAGTAAAGTAAAATCCTCCTTATAACTCATAAGAAAAATATTCAAAAGAACTAAAACCTCCCCGCCCTACCTGCCCTCTGCCGCAGCCAGCTAGAAACAAAGGAAACTCATAAACCAAAAAGAAAATACCCTAAAGAAAAACTCAATCAGGGAAGATACAAGTAGCTATACCTAGAAGTCCAGGGCCGAGCTAGGGAGTTTAAGATGTTAAGAACTACCTGAGTCCGACCCCGGCTCAGGAGTAGCAGTACTGGCTCGAATGCACAACATGGCTGGAGGAAAACCTGTGCAGGTAGCGTAGAGATACTCAGCCAGCCCTGTAAGGAGAGGGACCGAGTACCTCAGAGGAGCGTCAGGGCCAATGTCATCCACACCTGAGAGATGGGTGAGGCGAGGCTGGACCTTAGCGGGACAGAGGAGAATCGCATGTTGGAAGGACTCATCGTCTTCCTCACAGAACGGGCAGTGGGTGCTAGAGTTTCTGTTCCTCCAGGAGACATGAGCAGCAAGGTGGCTGGCACCTGTGCGCATCTGATGAATGCGGCCGCATATAAACCGTGGAAGGCCAGTAAAGGCATGAGGAGTGAGGCAGGCACTGTCCAGGTAAGAGAGGGGCACCGGCGGACTTGTGCATAGCCAGTCGGTGAGAGGTGACTGTAACAGAGGAGTTCTGAGGGCTTGGTAGGTGGTGGAGGGTTCTCTTGACAATGGGAGCGATACAAAACCAGTCGAGGCAAGCGGGAGGATAGGGATCTGCGCAAAGAGGTCGGAAACTTTGTGGCACAAGGAGTCTAGAGGTAGGTGCTTGGCAGAATTAACCGCCGGACGGAGCCATGAAGTAAGGTGGATGGCATTGGAAGAGCCCTGGAGGAGAAAACGATGATCATCCGCAGAATGTCCCTGGTCCCAGGTGGGAACAGAGTCGGGAATCCGGGCAGTGGCAGGATTGAATTCCGAAGGGGCGCAGACCAAGCGAAGGGCAGCTGACCGACGGCGGTGCTTGCATATTGAGGAAATGGGTGGCAGTGAGGCTTCCCGATATAGAGCGCCACGGGTGGTATTGTAGAAACAATTGGTTGTCCACCGGAGCACCCCATGCCAGCAAGAGTTGAGTTTCTTAAGTGTGCCTGCTTCCGGGATAAAGAGGTCGCAGCCATAGGTGAGGATCGGAAGTATGGCGCCAAAAACTAGCTTTCTGTTGCACCAGGAGGAGAGGCCTTTGCCAGCTGCACTAAGCTGCCGGATTGAAGTGAAAGAGGCCTGGGCAAGTGCCAGCTGTCTTCGGAAGTGGATAGAGGTTTGGATCGCTGGCGTGAGCCAGTAGCCAAGCTATCTTACAGCTTGTGATGGAGGAAAAAGCATGTCATTAATCACTATGGGGGCAAAGGAAACATCCGAACGGTCCTTCGGGGTTCTCCAGTGAATGAGTTCAGTTTTGGGCATGGAAAAGGCCACCCCCAGGTCGGCACCCCGTCTTTGGATGATGCTGAAATAGTATTGAAGAGCGCGGATGTTTGAACGAACAGAGTCCGAGCTGACCGTGATGGTGAGATTGTCGACGTATGAAATCGCCAGACCTTGAGGAATGGTGGGGTGGAGGCTGGCTACATAAAGCACAAAGAGAAGAGGCTAAATCGGAGAGCCTTGAGGGGTGCCAACAGCGACCGGGCAAAAGACCCTAGGTGCACCTTGGAAGATGAGACGGCATTGGCAACTAGAGAGGAAAGACTTAATCCAGGCAACCAGATAGGCGGAGACCCCACCTTTAGCGAGAATACTAGCCAACTTGTTTGGACAGACATTGTCGAAACCACCTTTTACGTCCAGAAAAAGAGTCGATACTTTGAAGGAAGCAGCTTGAAGAAGGCATACTTCGTGAGTGAGGGTAGCAACAGCATTGAAACAGCCCAGACCGGCCAGGGACCCACACTGATTGGGGTGTAAGAGGCCAAGGGAGCATGGCTGCGGCGAGACGAAGAGCAGACAATCTTTCGAGTATCTTGGAGATGGTTTCGAGTAGGACAATGATGCGAAAAGAAGCAGGAGTACGGTAATCAGGTTTGCCTGGTTTGTCCAGGACAATGCCGTTAGCCTTCTTCATGGCTAGGGGGTGGTATCCGTGAGTGAGGAGGGGTGTGAACAGAGATGGCAGGATCCGCTCGTTGGCCTTATGGACCCGCTTCCGGATAAAGTAAGGAATGCCACATGGACCAGGGGCTGACGTGTTCGAAGATTTCCGAAGTGCAGAGGACACTTCCGACGGTAAAACTGGGGGGACGTCCTTGAACGCAGGGAGGATGAGGGGATGGGGAGGAGAGGGTCTGGGAGGAAAAAAGTGTTGTAGTCGGGTGTTGTTAATTTCGGTTGGGGAGGAGGCGTTCTCAAGTGTGGGGAAACGGTCAGGAGCTCTGCCAGCTGCAATTTTTCTAGCATCCCAAACTGACCGCGAGTTAACATCGGCCAGAAACTGCGACCAGTGGACTCTTTTGGCAGATTGGATAGCTTTGAAATACG
>Ga0307509_10008421_pt1 | contig 13167 bp, 13 predicted proteins | sample 10_EM_MG_FD_202245 | JGI IMG/M metagenome (GOLD analysis project Ga0307509, IMG submission 202245) | Populus trichocarpa ectomycorrhiza microbial communities from riparian zone in the Pacific Northwest, United States - 10_EM | ecosystem: Host-associated > Plants > Roots > Unclassified | place...
GGCCGACACCGGCGCGGACCGCACGGCACTCATCGCCGCCGGGGCAACCGGGGCTGTCCTGCTGGGCGCCGCCGCCCTCGTCGTCCACCGCCGCCGCAGGCGTTCGCACTAGAACAAGGGTCAGTACAGGAACCGGTGCAGCGGAGCCGACTCCGTCAGCAGCATCGTGAGCCGGTGGGCGAGGCGCTGCCACGCCTCGTCCTGCGCGTAACTGAGTCTCACGTCCTCGCCGCCGCCCGCCTCGATCGCCGCGAAGAGCGTGGCCGTATCGGCGTCGGGGGTGAGGTCCACCAGGGACAGCACCCGCGCCAGCGCGCCGACCAGGCCGACGGCGGTCTTCTCGGGCGTGAGGACGGTGCCCCGGACGGTGGCCACGACACCCGAGGGGTCGGGCAGGTCCGGCGGTGCCACGAGCAGCCCGGACAGCTCACGCAGCAGCGCGTACAGCAAGTCCGTGTCCCCCGTGGGCAGTTCGACGATGCGCAGGCCCTCGTGTTCCCAACGGCCGTTCGGCGACCACACCTTGGGCCCTCGCGCCACCGCGCCGGTCAGCGTCTCCCGCACCCGCGTGAAGACGGCGAGCCCGTCCGCGAACAGCGCGTGCCCGCTCACTCCGCCCACGGACTCGGCCAGGGGCGCCAGCAAGTGCTCTTCCACCCGGTCGCACTGCGCTTCGAGGTCCGGATCCACGACCACGAGACGAACCGACGTGCGCTGCTCCTGTTGCTCCATACCGAACACTCTGCCAGCCGCCTCGGACAATCGGGCTAGACCTTGGTTCCGCCCAGCGCGAGCACGACCGAAAGCTCCGGCGTTCGGTCGACCGCGTCACCGAAGACGTCGACGGCGGTCTCCCACTCGTCCGGCCGCGCCTTGGCGTACGGCTGCCAGTTCCGTACGACGATCAGCAGCCCCTGTTCCACCGCGCCCTCGGGCCACACCGTGTGGTCGCCGAGGCTGTCGGCGAGGGCGTCCCAGTTGCGGCCGAACCAGTCGGGCAGGGACAACGCACGGGCGCAGCGGTCCATCAGGCCGGCCTTGTCCGTGACCCCGTCGAGGTCCAGCGTGACCGCGAGCTGTGTCATCTCAGTACCGTCCTGAACGACTTGTAGTGATCATCGGTGTAGTAGATCTCGCCGTCCTGCCCGGTGACAATGCGCCGGGCCCCGCGGTCGCGCGAGCCAGGCGTCCGGACGGTGTATTCGTGGTAGTAGCCGCGCTTTTGCTGGGGCAGCAGCTTCTCGTAGTTCCCGAAGACGACCCCGTCCTTGGCGTACGGGAAGGGGCCACCCTTGTCGATGAGAGCGACGGTCTGCCGTGCCTCGGCGGGGAGTCGGGAGAGTTTGACGCCGGCCGTGTCGGTGGCTGTGGTGCCGCTGGTCGCCGTAGCGGAACAGCCGACCGGCAGCAGTACGGCCAGACAGACGAGAAGAACCCGGCAGGCGAGAAACACTCGGGGGACGAACCGCAGCAGCATGCGCCTGATGCTGCCACGGCCGTCCCCGTACGACCCGTTGTCAGGACCCGTCGGTGTCGGTTCAGATCCCGTCGGGGTCCGTCCGGCCGAGCGCCGACTTCGGTGGTGTGCCGGCCGTCATCAGATAGTCCGCGGCGGCGGTGTCCGTCACCAGGCTGGTGACCAGACCGGACCGCAGCACCGCGTCGATCGCCGCCGCCTTCCGCTGCCCGCCCGCGATCGCGACGACCTCGGGGATACGGCGCAACTGGTCCGCCTTGACGGTGATGCACCGCTCGCCCAGGTCCCGGCCGACCCGGCGGCCCTCGGCGTCGAAGAGGTGCGCGGACGTCTCGGCGGCGACACCGAAGGACGAGTAGTGCGCCCGCTCCTCGTCGCTGAGCATGTCGTAGACCGTCGAGATGCCCGGCTCCCAGGAGCCGATGGAGACGCAGGCGACCGTGACCTTGTCGAAGTACTCGAAGGCCCGGGCGATCCCCGTCTGGTGGCGCAACGCTTCTGCGGTGGCCGCGTCCGGCAGCAGCATCGGCGCGTAGATGGGGTGGGCGTCGCCGCCCGACACCTGCGCGGCCCGCCGTACGGCCTCGACCGAGCCGCGCTCGGCGGTCCCGGCGTCGTACACGCCCGTCAGCTGGACCACCGTGCAGGGCGGCAGCCGGTCGAGCGCCGCCGCCATGTGGATGGTGGACCGGCCCCAGGCCAGGCCGAGCACATCGCCCTCGTTGACCAGCTCGCCGAGCAGGTCGGCCGCGACCTCCCCGAGGTTCTCGGGGTCGGGCGACTCCTCGCTGACCTCGGCCGGGGACTCGACCACGACGGCGTGCCTCAGGCCGTACCGGGCACGCAGCGCGTCCGAGCGCTCCGCGTCCAGTTCGGCCGGTACTCGGATCTCGATCCGTACGAGATCCCGTTCGAGAGCGGTCTCCAGGACCCGGGCCACCTTGAAGCGGCTGACGCCGAACTCCTCCGCGATCTGGATCTTGGACTTGCCCTCGAGGTAGAAGCGGCGGGCCGCCGCCTGCACCAGCTCTGCGGGTCCCATCCGCATGGCTGACCGGCCCGCCGACATACCCGACACGGCGATCTCCTCACTGCTGTTCACACTCTGGATTCGCCGTTCATCCTCGCAGATCCGGCGCTCTTGATCAGCCTTGATGGCCGCCGTTCACATACCTGCCGCTCAGTGGTCGCACGCCCAGGATGCCTTGCCGGTGGCCCCCTCCGCCTGTGTGCGCAATGCACGTACCGCCGCGGCCGGGTCGGATGCCCCGTACACCGCCGAACCGGCGACGAACACGTCCGCGCCCGCGTCCGCGCAGCGCTCGATCGTCGAGGCCGAAACTCCCCCGTCGACCTGCAGCCACAGCTCCAGTCCGTGCTTCTTGATCAGCTCACGGGTGCGGCGGATCTTCGGCAGCATGATGTCGAGGAACGACTGGCCACCGAAGCCCGGCTCCACGGTCATGATCAGCAGCATGTCGAGTTCGGGGAGCAGATCCTCGTACGGCTCGATCGGCGTCGCGGGCTTCAGCGCCATGGACGCGCGCGCTCCCTTGGCCCGAATCTCGCGGGCGAGCCGTACCGGCGCACCGGCCGCCTCGACGTGGAAGGTGACGGAGGAGGCACCCGCCTCGACGTACTGCGGCGCCCAGCGATCGGCGTCCTCGATCATCAGATGGCAGTCCAGCGGGGTGTCCGTCGCCCGGGCCAGCGACTCTACGACCGGTACGCCGAGCGTGAGGTTCGGGACGAAGTGGTTGTCCATGACGTCGACGTGGAGCCAGTCGGCTCCCTCCACCGCCTTCGCCTCCTCGGCGAGGCGGGCGAAGTCTGCGGACAGGATGCTGGGGTTGATCTGGACGGCCATGCCCCAAGCCTGCCATGCCCTCCGGGGGTTAGCCGCATCGGTCCGGTTGGGATGCGGTTCGTTTTCGGGTGCCGGTTGAGTGTGGCTGGGCGCGCAGTTCCCCGCGCCCCTTACCCGGCGCTGTTCTGGACGGGGTGGAAACAACTGCCGTTCCGGTGAGTGGACTGAGGCGTGACCCCGTGCCCAGGCCGGACCCATGCTCGGGCTCACGTCACACGTGACCACGGGGGAATGCGTAGTGGGTCGGACAGGGACAGAGTTGGTTGCGTTGCACGCCCGGCATCTCAGTAGCGGTCGTGGGCGGCTGGCGGCGATGTTCGGGGACGTCGTGGAGGAGTCGGCACGCGGCGCTGAGATCACCTCCAGCGACGGGCGGAACTACCTCAACTGCGGTGGGTACGGCGTGTTTTTCGTCGGGGCCGGGCATCCTCGGGTCGTCGCTGCGGTGCGGCGGCAGGCGGGGCGGCTGGCGTTGTCCACGCGGCTGTTCCTGGACCCCGCTTCCGGGCTCGCCGCCGAGGCTCTCGCCGGGGTCGCGCCGGCCGGGCTCGACCGGGTGCACTTCTCCGGCTCGGGGACCGAGGCCGTCGAGGCCGCCGTGAAGCTCGCCCGTGCGCACGGTCGGCGGCGGCTGATCTCGATGCGGGACGGCTATCACGGCAAGACCCTCGGCGCGCTGTCCCTGACCGCGAAGGCGCTGTACCAGGACCCGTTCCGGCCGCTGCTGCCGGACGTCCAGCACGTGCCGTTCGGCGACACCGACGCTCTGGCTGCCGTGCTGGGCGACGGTGGCGCGGACGCCTGTGTGGTCGTGGAGCCGGTGCAGAGCGAGGCCGGGGTCGTCGTGCCCCCGCCCGGATATCTGGCTTCGGTCGCCGCGCTGTGCCGGGAACACCGTGCCTTCCTGGTGGTCGACGAGGTGATGACCGGGCTGGGTCGGCTCGGTTCCTGGTGGGGCTGTGCCGCCGAGGGCGTACGGCCTGACGTGCTCGTGACGGGCAAGGCGCTCTCCGGCGGGGTGATGCCGGTGGCGGCCACGCTGGCCACGCGGGAGGCGTTCGAGCCGTTCGACGCCGACCCCTTCCTGCACACCTCCACCTTTTCCGGCGCACCGATCGCCATGGCCGCCGTCAGCGCGACCGTCGAGGTCATCCGGGACGAGGGGCTCGTCGAACGCGCCGCCGCCATCGGCGCCCGACTCCTTTCCGCGCTCAGGGCCGTCGCCGCCGACCGCGCTCCCGGCCTGGTCCGTGAGGTCCGCGGCGCCGGGCTGCTGATCGGGATCGAGTTGGTCGACGCGGGGGCGGCCGGTGAGTTCCTGCTGGAGATGGTCGACCGGGGTGTGGTGGTCAACCACTCCCTCAATGCCCATCCGGTCGTCCGGCTGACCCCGCCCGCCGTGCTCTCCCCGGCGCAGGAGGCCCGGCTGCTGGAGGCCGTCGAGGGTTCCCTGTCCGCGATGGCGAAGTCCCTTACCTGACCCCCTGATCCCCTGGGTCCCTGACCCCCTACGGCCACTTCCACGCAGGCTCCCGAAAGGCTGACGACGATGCCCAGCATCCCCAATACCTCCAACGCCCCCAACACCCTTGAAAGCAAGGCAAGTTCACTCGGCCCTCCGCACCCACGGACCGTGTTGGTCACCGGCGCCAGTGGCGTCTTAGGTACCGCCCTTCTGCCGTATCTCCGCCACCACCATGTGATCGCGCTGACGCACAACAGGCACCCCTCCGCCGCCACCTCCGCCGAGGTCCTGGCCGGCGACGTCACCCGGCCCCGACTGGGCCTGGATCTCGCCTCCTACCACCACCTGTGCGCACGGACGGACGCGGTGATCCACGCCGCCGGCGTGGTCGCCTTCGGCTCGGGACGCGCCTCGATGCACGCGGTGAACGTCGAAGGGGCCGGGCGGGTCGCCCGGTTCGCGGCCGACGCCGGTGTCCCGATGATCCACGTCAGCACCGCGTACGTGGCCCGCTACCGGGAGATCCTGGCCGCCGGGGGCAACCGCGCCGAGCGGGCCGGGAACAGTCCCGCGGACTACGTGGCCTCCAAGACGGCCGGCGAGGAGGCGGTCGCGGCGGCCGGCGGCAAGGTGACCGTCGTACGCCCGTCGATCATCATCGGCGACTCCGTCACCGGGGAGATCGCCGAACCGCAGGGGCTGCACATCTTCGCCCAGCAGGTGCTCCGCGACCGCCTGCCCTTCGTGCCGAGCGATCCGGCGAGCTACGTCGACTTCGTACCGCAGGACGTGGTGGCCCGCGCGATCGTGTCCCTGCTGGACGACGGCGCACACCCCGCCGAGCACTGGCTCAGCGGCGGAGCCCACGCCCTGACCTGCGACCGGTTGGTCCAGGTGATCGTCGAGGAAGCGGCCGACGCGGGCATCGCGGTCCGGCCGCTGCGGGTACTGGCGCCCGATGTCGTCGAACGGCTGGTCCGGCCCGCGTTCTTCGACGTGGTGCCCGCGTGGGCGCAGACCCGGCTGGACCGGCTGCTGGACATGTCGTCCGTCCTCTTCAACGAGAAGCCGCTGCCCAGTTCGCTCGCCGACGTACCCGGTATCGGGGCCGCGGCCGGAGTGCGGGCCAACGAGGACGCCTGGCGGGTGTCGGTGAGGCGGCTGATCGCCGACCGGCTCGGCGCCAGGGCGTCGGCGTGAGCACCCGGGCGAAGGCGACAGCGGTCCCCTGTGGCTCCCGTGGCAATCCCGCAGATCGAGGAGGAGACGGCGATGTACTTTCTTGAACCCGAACGCGCGGTGCTGGACCGCTTCCTGCCCGGGCTGGACGAGCGGCTCGCCGAACTGCCGCAACGGGAACGGGAGCGCCCGGGCGGACCCGCGCTGCCCCTGTTCAAGGCCGCGGGCGGCCCCGCGCTGCTCGTGCCGACGGAACACCGCGGTCTCGGGATCGGCGCCGAGGACGCCGTGTCGTTGCAGCGGGCGGTCGGGGCGCGCAGCCCGTCGCTGGCGGTGGCCACCACGATGCACCACCTGTCGGTGGCCGGGCTGGTCCAGGCGTACGAGGTCGCGCACGGCATGGAGTGGATGCTGCTGGAGGCCGTCGCCGACCAACGGCTGCTGGTCGCCTCGGGGTTCGCCGAGGGCCGGTCGGGACAGTCGATCCTCGACTCCTCCATCAAGGCGCACCAGGACGGCGACGACGTGGTGCTCAACGGCGCCAAGAAACCGTGCAGCCTGTCGGCCTCGATGGACCTGCTGAGCGTGTCGGTGACACTCGACGACGGGAAGGGCCCGGAGCTCGCCGTGGCGGTGGTCCCCGCGGCCACACCCGGTGTCTCCGTGCACCCGTTCTGGGGCAGCTTCGTCCTGGCCGGCGCGGAGAGCGACGAGGTCCGGCTGCACGACGTCCACGTCCCGCCGGATCTCGTGGTCCGCACCGGGCTCGGCGAGGACCGCACGCTGGACCCGGTCCAGACGGTGGGCTTCGTGTGGTTCGAACTGCTCATGTCCGCCTCGTACTTGGGCATGGCGAGCGCGTTGGCCGAGCGCGTACTGCTGGCCAAGCGGGCGAGCGCCGCCGAACGGGCCGCGATCCTCGTCGAGTTGGAGTCGGCGATGGGCGGCATCCGGGGCGCGGCCGCCGCGGTGGACTCGGGCCGGCCGCTCGGCCAGGACGACCTGCTCCGCGCGCTGGTCTGCCGTTTCTCGACGCAGGACACCATCGACCGGGTCGTGCCCCGGTGCCTGGAGGCACTGGGCGGCATGGCGTACGTCTCCACCGACGACACCGCGTATCTCGCGGCGTGCACGGCGGCCCTGAAGTTCCATCCGCCGTCGCGCAGATGGGCCGCGGAGGGCATGTGCGCGGCCTTCGCGGGCGGTCCGCTGGTGCTCGGCTGAGCACGCCCTCCGCACCACCCAGCCAGCCCAACACCCTTACGGAGAAACCCACATGACCTGCCACGTACGTATCGAGGCGATCGTCCCGGACGGAGACGCCATCCATGTCTTCGACCGGGTCCAGGACTACGAGCGGTACACCGAGTACACGGACACGGTCCGGTCCGTCACCGTGACGCCCGGCGGGACCGGCTGGACCGACGGAACCGACACCGTGGAGTCCGCCTGGGAGGTGCACTTCCGCAGCGGTCTGCTGCGCTGGACCGAACGGGACGTCATGGACCCCGTCGCCCGGCGCATCACCTTCGACCAACTCACCGGCGACTTCGCGAGTTTCGCGGGCACGTGGGACATCACCCAGGCCGGTACGGACGTGAGCGTCCTGTTCACGTGCGAGTTCGACCTGGGCATCCCCAGCCTGGAGCCGATCATCAACCCGGTCGCCATGCGGGCCCTGGACGAGAGCATGGGCCTCATCCTGCGCGGCCTGCTGGGCGACGACATACGGCTCACCGGCAGCCGACGCGACACGGCCGCCGCGACGCAGTGACCCTCGGTGGCATCCCAGGGCCTCAACTGCCCTACCGCCACACCTTGTTGCGTACCGCCCGACAACCTTGAGGAGCCCCCGTGGACAAGCGCCGAACCGTCGTGCTCGACCCCTTCGGCAGGGCCGTCCCCGAAGAAGCCGCCCGGCTGCGCGCACTCGGCGCCCTCGTCCCCGTGGAACTGCCCGGCGGTGTCCCCGCCTGGGCCGTCACCCGGTACGACCTGCTGAAGTCGCTGATGCTCGACCCCCGCGTCAGCCGGGACGCCCGCCGCCACTGGGCCCTGTACGACAAGGTCGCCGGCGAACCGGGCTGGGCGTGGCTCTACAGCTGGACCAGCATCGTCAACATGCTCAGCTCCTACGGCGAGGACCACACCCGTCTGCGGAAGCTCGTCGCCCCGAGTTTCACCCGGCACCGTACCGAGACCATGCTCCCCCGGGTGCGGGAGATCACCGCGGGTCTGCTGGACGCGCTGGCGGAGATCCCGGCGGGCCAAGTCGTCGATCTGCGGGCGGAGTTCGCGCATCCGCTGCCGATGCGGATGATCTGCGACCTGTTCGGCGTGCCCGAGCGGATGCGGGACGCGGTCGCGCGGCTCATCGAGGGGATCATGGACACCACCGGCACCCCGGAGCAGGCCGCGGACGTCCTCGAACAGATCGTGACGGTGCTGCCGGCGCTGATAGCGGAGAAGAGCGAGCACCCCGGCGACGACCTGACGACCGAGCTGATCACGGTCCGCGACCAGGGCGACCGACTCTCCGAGGAGGAGCTGATCCACACCCTTCTCCTCGTCATCGGCGCCGGTTTCGAGACGACCGTCAACCTGATCGGCAACGCCGTCCACGCCCTGCTCCGCCACCCCGACCAGCTGAAGCAGGTGCTCGCCGGGCAGTTGACCTGGGACCAGGTGATCCAGGAGACGCTGCGCTGGGCCCCGTCGATCGCCAACGTGCCGTTGCGCTACGCGGTTTCCGACATCACGACGCCCGACGGTACGACGATCCGCGCCGGGGAGGCCATCCTCACGACCATCGCCGCGGCGGGCCACGACCCGGAGCGCTTCGGCCCCGACGCCCACCTGTTCGACGTGGCCAGGAACGCGGACGGGCATCTCGCCCTGGGCATCGGGGTGCACCGCTGCGTCGGCGCCCCGCTGGCCCGCATTGAGACGCTCGCCGCGCTGCCCGCGCTCTTCGCCCGCTTCCCGGGCATCTCCCTGGCGGTGGAGGACGACGACCTGGAACAGGTCCCCTCGTTCATCGCCCAGGGCTGGCGCGAACTACCGGTCCGACTCACCCCCGCAACTCCCTCCGCCTGACCCGGGGTGCGAGAATCCTGCACTTCACCGGCTTTCACCGGCGGGCAGGGCACCTCAGCGCAGAGGGAGATGGCATGGGCATGGGACAGCCGTTCGGCTCCTACCAGAACGAGATCTACCTGAACGGGCTCGGCGGCATCGTGCCGTCCTACCCCATGGCCTTCGCGGAGTTGGAGGACCGGGCGAGCTCCGCGCTGCCGCCCTCCGTGTGGTCGTACGTCGCGGGCGGCGCCGGAGACGAACGCACCCAGCGGGTCAACGTCACCGCCTTCGACCACTGGGGCCTGGTCCCCCGCATGTTCGTCGGCGCGGCCGAACGCGACCTGTCCGTAGACCTGTTCGGGATGCGGCTACCCTCCCCCGTCTTCATGGCACCGATCGGCGTCATCGGCCTGTGCGCCCAGGACGGCCACGGCGACCTGGCGACCGCAAGGGCCGCCGCACGCACCGGAGTTCCGATGGTCGCCTCCACGCTGACGGTCGACCCGCTGGAGGAGGTCGCCGGCGAGTTCGGGGACACCCCGGGCCTCTTCCAGCTCTACACGCCCACCGACCGCGACCTCGCCGCGAGCCTCGTCCACCGCGCCGAACAGGCGGGCTACAAGGCCATCGTGGTCGCCCTGGACACCTGGGTCACCGGCTGGCGCCCCCGCGACCTGTCCACCGCCAACTTCCCCCAGCTGCGCGGCCGTTGCCTCGCCAACTACACCAGCGACCCGGTCTTCCGCGCCCGCCTCGCCCGCACCCCGGAGGAGGACCCGCAGTCCGCGGTCCTGCTCTGGACCCAGCTCTTCGGCAACCCCCTCACCTGGGACGACCTCCCCTGGCTACGGTCCCTCACCGACCTCCCGCTGATCGTCAAGGGCATCTGCCACCCCGAGGACGTACGCCGCGCGAAGGACGGAGGCGTGGACGGCGTCTACTGCTCCAACCACGGCGGCCGTCAGGCCAACGGCGGCCTCCCCGCGCTGGACGCGCTGCCCGCCGTGGTCGAGGCGGCGGACGGCCTCCCGGTCCTGTTCGACTCCGGCATCCGCAGCGGCGCCGACATCGTCAAGGCCATCGCCCTGGGCGCCACCGCCGTAGGAATCGGCCGCCCGTACGCCTACGGCCTCGCCCTGGGCGGCACGGACGGCATCGTCCACGTGCTCCGCTCACTCCTCGCGGAGGCCGACCTGATCATGGCCGTGGACGGCTACCCGACGCTGGCCGACCTCACGCGGGAGGCCCTCCAGCGCGTCGTATGACCGACCCTCAGCCGGTCCGGCGGATGAGCGCCAGATACATCGCGTCGGTCCCGTGCAGATGCGGCCACAGCTGTACGTCGGGACCCGGGCCGAGTTCGGGAACGTCCGGCAGGAGCGGGCGGGCGTCGATCAGTTCGGTCTGCGGGTACTGCTTGAGGATGTCGTCGACGACGGCCCGGGTCTCGGCGAGGTGCGGTGAGCAGGTCGCGTAGCCGACGACACCGCCGACGCGCACGGATTCGAGCGCGGTGCCCAGCAGATCGCGTTGCAGGGGCGCGAATCCTTCGAGGTCCTCGGGGCGGCGCCGCCAGCGGGCCTCGGGGCGGCGGCGCAGGGCGCCGAGCCCGGTGCACGGCACGTCCATCAGGACGCGGTCGAAGCTGCCGGGACGCCACGGCGGCCGGGTCCCGTCGGCGGCGATGACCTGGTACGGCCCGGGGTTCCCGGCGAGCGACTTCGCCACGAGTCCGGCCCGGTGCGGCGCCTTCTCGGAGGCGAGGAGCATCGCCCCGCGCTCGGCGGCCACGGCGGCGAGGAGGGCGGCCTTGCCGCCGGGGCCCGCGCAGCCGTCGAGCCATTTCTCGTCCGGCCCGTCGAGGGGCGCGTTGGCGAGCGCGAGCGCGACCAGCTGGCTGCCCTCGTCCTGCACCCCCGCCCGGCCCTCCTTCACGGCCGCCACGGCCCCGGGCTCACCGCCCTCACTGAGCCGCACGGCGTACGGCGACCAGCGCCCCGCCAGCGCGGCCTCCTCGCGGAGCAGTTCCTCGGTGGTGGAGCGGCCGGGCCGGGCGACCAGGGTCACCTCGGGCCGTTCGTTGTCGGCCGCCAACAGGCTCTCGATACCGGCGCGTCCGCCGCCGAGCGAGTCCCACAGCGCGGAGACGACCCAGCGCGGGTGCGAGTGCACGATCGCGAGGTTGTCCTCGGGGTCGTCGTCGTAGGGCGGCGCGACCCGCTCGATCCAGGCGTCGAGGTCGTCGCGCGCGACCTTGCGCAGTACGGCGTTGACGAACTTGGCCCGCCCGTCGCCGAGCACGACCCGGGCGAGTTCCACGGAGGCGGACACGGCCGCGTGGCTCGGGATCCGCGTCCCGAGCAGCTGGTGCACCCCGAGGCTGAGCACGTCCAGCACCGGCGGGTCGACCTCGCGCAGCGGCCGGTCGACGCAGGAGGCGATGATCGCGTCGTACGTCCCCTGCCGGCGCAGCGTGCCATAGACCAGTTCGGTGGCGAGGGCCGCGTCCCGGGAGTCGAAATCGCCCTTCTCACGGGCCTTCCGCAGCAGCGGCGGCAGCACGAGGTTGGCGTACGCGTCCCGCTCGTCCACGGCCCGCAGCGCCTCGAAGGCGAGGAAACGGACGGGGTCCTTCTGCGGCCGACGGTAGGGCTTGCCGGGCTTACGGGGTCGCGGGGACTGCTCGCTCACGAAAAAGGTGCTCCGGATTTCTGGCTGAGATGTACACCCAGCCTACGTCGCACCGCCCCGACCGCGCGCGGTCCGTCAGGCCCCGACGGTCCCGAGACTCTCCCCCGCGCCGATCCGCGCCCCGCGTGCCCAGTCCGCCGCCCGCATCGGCTTCTTGCCCTGCGCCTGCACCCACAGCAGCTCGACGGCGTACGAACCGGTCCCCACGTACACATTGTTCTTGCCGACAGCCAGCGCACCGGGTGCGAGGTCGGTCCGCTCCGGCACGGGCACCGCCTGGATGAGCTTGAGCCGCTCACCGCGGAACAGGGTCCAGGCGCCGGGCGCGGGCGTGCATCCGCGCACCACCCGGTCCACCCTCAACGCCGGAGCCGCCCACGTCACCTCCGCGTCCTCGACGTTGATCTTCGGGGCGAGGGTGATGCCCTCGTTCGGCTGCGGTACGGCCTTCAGGGTGCCGTCCTCGATGCCGTCCATGGTCGCGGCGAGCAGGCCCGAGCCGGCGAACGCGAGCCGGGTGAGCAGGTCGCCGCTGGTGTCGGTGGGACGGATCTCCTCGGTGACGGTGCCGTAGACGGGCCCGGAATCCAGACCCTCCTCGATCAGGAAGGTGGAGGCGCCGGTGATCTCGTCGCCGGACATGATCGAGTGCTGCACGGGGGCGGCGCCGCGCCAGGCGGGGAGCAGTGAGAAGTGCAGGTTGACCCAGCCGTGGGCGGGGATGTCGAGGGCGACGCGGGGCAGCAGGGCGCCGTAGGCGACGACGGGACAGCAGTCGGGCGCGATCTCCCGCAGCCGCTCCAGGAACTCCGGATCGCGCGGCTTGACGGGCTTCAGCACCTCGATGCCCGCCTCCTCGGCCCGCTCGGCGACGGGACTCGCCACCAGCCTGCGCCCGCGCCCGGCCGGCGCGTCGGGCCGCGTGACGACGGCGGCCACCTCGTGCCGCCCGGAGGCGATCAGGGCGTCCAGGGCGGGAACGGCGACCTCGGGGGTACCGGCGAAGACGAGCTTCATGGGAGGGTTCGGGCCTCTCGGGCGGAGGTGGGCGGGCAGCGCACCAGTCTATGGCGCGCCCCGGCACGACCGCCCGCCGGCTCACACCCGCCAACTCCCCTCCGTTCCCCTCCGTCAACTCACCGACAACTCCCCCAAGTCCCCGGCGCCCGCAGCGCACACCGGTTCTACGGGGGCGTACGCATATGCCCCTACGCCCCCTTCGCGTGACCAGCGGAGCGCACAGGCGTTGGTCAAGAAAGAGTTGACCTCCTTGGGCCGCATTCGCGCGGCCCGATCCTTTTCAACGCCGGTTCGAGAGGCTTGTTCATGGCCGACCACGCAACCCACGACGCCCAGGCTCGGGCCAGCCTGCACTTGCTGGTGCGGGACATCGAGCGGGTCCGCCGGCAG
>Ga0307509_10008423_pt1 | contig 13161 bp, 15 predicted proteins | sample 10_EM_MG_FD_202245 | JGI IMG/M metagenome (GOLD analysis project Ga0307509, IMG submission 202245) | Populus trichocarpa ectomycorrhiza microbial communities from riparian zone in the Pacific Northwest, United States - 10_EM | ecosystem: Host-associated > Plants > Roots > Unclassified | place...
GCGGCGTGGCCTTGTCGTCGTCTCCGCCACCACCGCACGCGGCGCAAATCAGGGCGATGGCCGCGGCCATCACCCAAAGCAAGGTCTTTCTGAGGTTCATTTCAAGTCTCCTGGACATGTGGCGAGGCTCGCGTCGACGGCGTCAGCCACCGAAGGTCCGCACGAGGACCAAAGCGATCGGTGGGAACACGAGAAGCAGGGCAATGCGGATGAAATCGGATGCGAGGAACGGCATCACGCCCTTGAAGGTCTCGGCGAGCGGCACGTCGCGCGCGAGCCGGTTGATGATGAACACGTTCATGCCGACGGGCGGATGCACCAGGCCGATCTCGACCACCATCAGCGCGAGGATGCCGAACCACACGCTCTTGTCGGTGTCGGTCAGGCCGTGGAAATCCAACCCCATCACGACCGGGTAGAAGATCGGAATCGTCAGCAGGATCATCGCCAGGCTGTCCATCACGCAACCGAGCACGATGTAGATCAGCAGGATGGCGATCATCACGACGATCGGCGCCAACCCGCTGCCCTTGACCCACGCGGCCAGCTCGACCGGCATCTGCGAGAGCGCGAGCGCGGTGTTGAGCATGTCGGCGCCGAGCAGCACGACGAAGATCATCGCGGTGGCCTGCGCAGTGCCGAGCGCGCTGTCGAGCAGGCCCTTCGTGCGCATACCACCGGTCGCGACCGCGAGCACGCCGCAAGCGGCCGCACCGATCGCCGCGGCCTCCGTCGGGTTCGCCCAGCCGCCGTAGATGCCGACGATGACGACGACGAAAACGCCGAGCACCGGCGCCACCTGCGCCAGCGCCTTCAGGCGCTCGCCCCAAGTCGCACGCGCGCCGGCCGGGCCGGACTCGGGTTTGAGTGTGACGATGATGCGCACGACGATCATGTAGCCGACCATCGCGATCACGCCCGGCAGCACCGCGGCCATGAACAGCTTGCCGATCGACTCCTGCGTGAGGATCGCGTAGATCACCAGCGGCACCGACGGTGGGATCATGATGCCGAGCGTGCCGCCGGCGGCCAGGGCTCCGGTGGCGAGGCTGCCCGCATAGCCGTAGCGGCGCAACTCGGGCAGCGCGACCTGGCCCATCGTCGCGGCGGTGGCGAGCGACGAACCGCAGATCGCGCCGAAGCCGCCGCATGCGCCGATCGCCGCCATGGCGATGCCGCCCTTCATGTGCCCCATGAAGGCCTCGGCAAAGCGGAACAACGATTTGCTCAAGCCGCCGTGCGTCGCGAACTGGCCCATCAGCAGGAACATCGGGATCACGATCAGGTCGTAGTTCGACAGCCGCGCGTAGCCGACGTTCTTCCACGCGCTCAGCAGCGGTGCCATCGCGCCTCCCGACAGATAGAAGTAGCCGACCGAGCCCATCGCGAACATCGCGATGCCGATCGGCACGCGCAGCGTGAGCAGCCCCATCAGCAGCGCGAAAATCAGCAGGCCCGCAGCGATGCCGCTCATGTCGACACCTCGTGGTGCTTGCGGTCCGCCGGCGCGCGCAGGTACGCGCCGGCCATGTAGAAGCCGGCCAACCCCATCAGCACGAGACCTGGCACCATCAGCACTTGCGCGACCCACACCGGCCAGCCCAGGATCACGCTGGTCTCACCCGCCTCGCGCACGGCAAGCGCGCCGACTAGCGAGCGCCATGCGAGCACGCTGCCGACGGAACCGAACAGGAATGAGCCGAACGCATCGAGCACGCGCACGGCGCCCGCCGAGGCGCGCGAGGTGAAGAAGTCGACCTTCACGTCGCCGCCGACAAGGTGGCAGTACGCGAAGAAGCTTGCGGTCGCGAACGCGGCGCACATCTGCAGGATCTCGACGTCGCCCGGCACGGGCGACGAGGCCAGCTTGCGGCCGACGATGCTGACGATGCTCATCGCGACCAGCGCGACGAACACCAGCGCGCCGATCACGGCGACGACCCGGCTGACGGTCAGCAGGCGTCGACCCCACGGGCCGAAGCCTTGCAGGTGGCCGAGCGGCGTCGAGCCTTCGACGGGCTCATGCATGCGTGTCTCCTCTCGCCGGCGGCGTGGAGCCGCGGCGCGTTCTGAAAGAGTTAGGGCACCGGCGGGGCCGGCGCGGGCATTACTTCGCGTTGGCGTACTTCGCGATCAGCGCGCGCGCGCTGTCGAGCAGTTGCTGGCCCTTCTGGCCTTTCGCGCTCACGTCGGCGACCCAGCCGTCAGTGATCGGCTGACCGAGCTTCTTCCAATGCTCGAGTTCGTCGCGCGGGACCACGTTGTGACCGTTGCTCGCGGTCAGCTTCTTGCCCTCGGCGTCTGCAGCGACGAAGACACGGCCGATTTGCCCGGAGAAGTCGCGCCCGCTGTTGGCATCGATCACCTTCTTCAGCTCGGACGACAGGCCCTCGTACTTGGCCTTGTTCATCACGAACATGAAGGTCGAGGTGTAGAGCGCGGGCTCGGCCGGATCGGTCTCGGAGTGGAACTTCGCCAGCTCCTGGATCTTCACGGAGGGCACGACCTCGTACGGCACCAACGCGCCGTCGAGCACGCCCTTGCTCAGCGCCTCGCTGACCTGCGGCACCGGCATCGCGACGGGCGTGGCACCAAGCGCGGCCAGCATGCGATTGGTCTGGCGTGTCGGCGCACGCACCTTCATGCCCTTCAGATCGGACATCGTGCGGATCGGCTTCTCGCGCATGTGAAACACGCCGGGGCCGTGCACATGGAAGGCGATCGGGTGGACGTCCTTGAACTCGGCGGCGTCGTACTGCTGCACGTAGTCCCAGAGCGCCTTGCTGGTGGCCTCGGGCCCGCTCATCATGAACGGCAGTTCGAACACCTCGGTCAGCGGGAAGCGGCCCGCGGTGTAACCCGGCAGGGTCCAGATGATGTCGGCGACGCCGTCCTTGACCTGGTCGAACAGCTGTGGAGGCGTGCCACCCAGCTGCATCGACGGGTAGATCTGGCACTTCAGCTTGTTGCCCGATTCCTTGGCGATCTTTTCGCACCAGGGCTGGATGAACTGCGTGTTGGCGTACGAGCCGGCGGGCAGGAAGTGATGTACCTTCAGGATCACCTCCTGGGCGCTGGCGGCATGGGCGACCAGTGCCGTCGTGCCGGCGACGATCGCAGCGCGCAGGGTCGATTGAAACTTCGTCGTCATCTCGATGTCTCCAGGTGGAATTGGCTGCCGTGCTCGGTGTCGACCTGTGTCGCATCCGGCCTTCTGGCTCGAGACGAAGTTTGTTCTCCCGCCGACGAAAGTGGGTTGAGTTCTGCTTCGACTTCCATCTGACTTTCTTATCGAACACGGGTAAACCCGGGACGAGAAAATCGTCAATCCACTCGCAGCGCTGGGGTATCTCGATACTGGACGCACCGAAAGAACTTATCGGTAGCTGGCGCCTGCGGGTGCCTACTTCTTCGGGGTGCGTTTGGCGTGCGTCACGCCACGTGCGCGCTGAAAATCGGCGGAACGCCCTACGCAGCTCCGCAGCTCGTTCATCAGCGCGCTGGCCCCTGGCGACGGGAATGCGCCAAGCCGCTGCGTGATGCCGATCTGGCGGCGGGTTCGATCCAGCGGGAAGCCGAGCACCTCCAGGCGACCGTCCTCGATCTCGTAGCGCAGTTGGTGCGCCGATATCGCGGTCAGCATGTCGCTCTCCAGCAGCAGTGCTCGCAGCATCGCGAGGTCGCCGGTTTCGACGGCCGGCACCGGTGGCGCCTCGCGCACCTCGAGGAACGAGCGCTCGAGCAGCTCGCGCGACGGCGATCCCTTTCGCGACAGCACCCAGGTCGCCTGTCGAAGCGTGCCGAAGTCGATACGAGCCGCCTGCGTGAGCGGGTGGCCGGCACGCGCGATGACGGACAGGCGATCCTCGAAGAGCGCGTCCTGTTGCAGATCGCCGACCTCGGCGCCGGTGCGCAATGCTCCGAGGACGAAGTCGATGTCGCCGCTGCGAAGCGCTGCGACCAGCGCCTCGTAGGGGCTCTCGACGGTCGCGACATGGAGCTCCGGGTGTCGCGCCAGCAATGAGGCGACAGCCATCGGCAGCACCTTCGTGCGGGCGAGCGGGAGTGCGCCGACCGCGATGCTGCCTCTCAGGGTGCCTTCGCTGGCCGCGATGTCGGGAAGAATGTGCCGCAGTTCCGACAGCACGCGCTTGAAGTGAAACGCCACGATCTCGCCGGCAGCGGTCGGCAGCAGCCCGCGCGGGCTGCGCTCCATCAGGGCGGTGCCCAAGCCGGATTCGAGGTCCTTCAGCGCCGTGCTGATGGCCGGCTGGGTGATGCCGAATTCGCGTGCGACGACCGGCATGTTGCGCATCTCGGCGAGGCGAGCGAACACGGCCAGCCGGCGCCCGTTCAGTATCGACGCGAAGAGGGAGCGCGCGTCGGCGGAAGCGCTGATGCCGCCTCGCGCGACAAGCTGCGTTCGCGCGTCCTCGAACTCGGATTCGATTCGGTGGGCGCGCTTGAGCACCAGTTCGCCGTAGGTATTGAGGATCATGCCGCGCGCCCGGCGCTCGAACAGAGGCCGGCCGAGCGCAGCCTCCAACTCGGCGATCGAGCGGGTGATCGCGGACGAGACCCGGTACATGCTCTCCGCGGCCCCGACGATGCTACCGGTCGAAGCCACCGCAGACAGCGCGCGCAGATGCCGCAGGTTGATTCCCAGCGCCGACGTATTGCCGACCTCGATAAGTTTGCTTCGACTTTGAACTGACTTCATCGTCCGCACTGTCCTCCAAAAGCGAAGGGTCTGTGATTCAGCGTTAACCCGTATAAATAAGAAAGTTAGAACACTCCTCAAACTGAACTCACGCCACGTGACCACGCCAAGCTCGACACTGCGGAGCAGGACCCGACCGACCGGAAGTCTCTTCCGGCGCTTCGGCATGTATCTCCCCGAACGCTCCGCGACGAACGCATGCGCAATCCACTCACCGCCATTTCATCGATGGCCACCCGCGACTTCCTGTCGGACGTCATCGCAGACTGGAACGGATCCGATCGGCCGCAGACCGTCATCGAGTCCGTCGGCGGTGTCGATGCGGCCCGACGCGTTCAGGATGGCGAGCCGTTCGACGTGGTCGTGCTGGCCCGCGACGCAATCGACAGGCTGATGGCGGCCGGTCGCCTCGTGGAACACACGACGACCGATTTGGTCCGATCGAATGTCGCGATCGCGGTGCGCCAGGGCGCGCCACGGCCGCCGATTCACGACGCGGACGCCTTGAAGCAGGCCGTGCTGGCGGCGCCCTCGTTGGCCTATTCGTCGGGCCCGAGCGGCCGTGCGCTTCAGCGCCTCCTGGCCGACTGGGGCATCGCCGACCAGATCGCCGATCGCATCATCCAGGTTCCGCCGGGCGTTCCTGTCGGTGCGTTGCTCGCGAGCGGCAAAGTCTCGTTGGGTTTTCAGCAGTTCAGCGAACTGTTGCACGTCCACGGCATCGAGGTTCTCGGCCCCATGCCGCCGGGGCTCGAGATCGTCACCACGTTCAGTGGCGCTGTCTGCGCGACCTCGGCGCGCGCCGAACCGGCGCGGGCCTTCCTTCATTTCATTCGCTCGTCGGCGGCAGATGCGGCCAGGGCGCGGCATGGCATGCAGACCGCCTGAGCCTCGTCGAGCGCTGCCCATCAACCCGAGAAGTTCACATGATCATCGACGTTCACGGCCACTACACCACCGCGCCGCCGGCACTCGGCGCCTGGCGCGACCTGCAGATCGCATCGCTCAAGGATCCGTCGCGCGCACCGAAGGCGTCGGACCTGAAGATCTCCGACGACGAACTACGCGAGTCGATCGAGACCAACCAGCTCGCGAAGATGCGCGAGCGCGGCTCCGACCTGACGATCTTCAGCCCGCGCGCGAGCTTCATGGCGCATCACATCGGCGACTTCCAGACCTCGTCGACCTGGGCCGCGATCTGCAACGAGCTGTGCTTTCGGGTCGCGCAGATGTTCCCGGATCATTTCGTTCCGGCTGCGATGCTGCCGCAGTCGCCCGGCGTCGATCCGGCGAGCTGCATCCCCGAACTCGTCAAGTGCGTCGAGCAGTACGGCAACGTCGGCATCAACCTGAACCCCGATCCGTCGGGCGGCCACTGGACCAGCCCGCCGCTGACCGACCGCAGTTGGTACCCAATTTACGAGAAGATGGTCGACTACGACATCCCGGCGATGGTCCATGTCTCGACCAGCTGCAATGCCTGCTTCCACACCACCGGCGCGCACTACCTGAACGCCGACACGACGGCGTTCATGCAGTGCCTCGCGGGCGATCTGTTCAAGGATTTCCCGACGCTGAAGTTCCTGATCCCGCACGGCGGCGGCGCGGTGCCCTACCACTGGGGGCGCTTTCGCGGTCTGGCGCAGGAGATGAAGAAGCCGCTGCTCGACGCGCACCTGCTGAACAACATCTTCTTCGACACCTGCGTCTACCACCAGCCGGGCATCGACCTGCTGACCAAGGTGATCCCTGTCGCGAACGTGCTGTTCGCCTCCGAGATGATCGGCGCGGTGCGCGGCATCGATCCGACCACCGGTCACTCCTACGACGACACGCGGCGCTACATCGCCGCGACGCCGAACCTCAACGACGAAGAGCGTCGCCTCGTCTTCGAGGGCAACGCCCGCCGCGTCTTCGCGCGGCTCGATGCGCAACTGAAGCAGAAAGGCCTCTGACCATGGAACACGCACCGCTGATGAACCAGCTCGGCGTCGTCAAACGCAACATCGTGCGCGCCGACGCGACGGCTCGCGATCGGCTCGCGAAGTTCGGCTCCGCGACCGTGCACGAAGCGATGGGGCGCGTGGGCCTGATGAAGCCGTACATGCGGCCGATCCATCCCGGCATCCACGCCTGCGGCACCGCGGTGACGGTGCTGATGCAGCCCGGCGACAACTGGATGATGCATGTCGTCGCCGAGCAGATCCAGCCCGGCGACATCGTGATCGCCGCGGTGACTGCCGAGTGCAGCGATGGCTTCTTCGGTGACCTGCTCGCGACGAGCTTCCAGGCGCGTGGCGCGCGTGGCCTGGTGATCGACAGCGGCGTGCGTGACGTCAAAGACCTCGGCACGATGGGCTTCCCGGTCTGGAGCCGCGCGATCAGCGCGAAGGGCACGATCAAGGCGACGCTCGGCTCGGTCAACATCCCGGTGATCTGCGCCGGTGCGCTCGTCAACCCGGGCGATATCGTGCTGGCCGACGACGACGGCGTCGTGATCGTGCCGGCAGCGATCGCGTCGCAGGTGGCCGATGCGGCGCGCAAGCGCGAAGACCTCGAGACCGAGAAGCGCGCGAAGCTCGCGGCCGGCGTGCTCGGCCTGGACATGTACAAGATGCGCGAGCCGCTCGAGAAGGCCGGTCTTCGATACCTGGATTGACCGAGGATTCGTCCGGTCACTTCTCTGAAACCAGCGAGAGCGTCGACTGCCCGCACCCGCCGGCAACGACCTTTGGGCGCGGCAACCCCCGCGCCCTTTTTTCATCATTCCGAATTGCGGATTGAGGCTCTCCAGAGTGATCTCTCCCCGCGCATCGCTCTCGAGACCGTCAGAGTCCAAGGCCGGCAGGCGGGCCAGCGAACGCACCAGAAGCTATCGGTCAAGAACGGCCGCTTGTGTTTGGGTTCATCCGATAGCCCTCTCGGACACACGGAAGCCTTCGATCGCGCTATGTCCGCGTCGCGCAGACGAGGTGCACAGAGATGACTGCGGATGCGAGACTGGCGTTGCGTAGTTCCACTCGTACGAAGGCCATGATGAATCTCCAGTCGAGAGACACCAGCCGGAACCCGTCCTGGATTCCTTCAAACTGATCCTGTCGGTCATCGAGTCGGCCCCGTCCAGCGCAGTGTCCGCCTTCGACGGATCGATGTACGTCTGCACGACGACGGGCTCGCCGAGGTTCGAGGCCAGCGTCTGATCGAGAACGAGCGCGAGCGGCTGGATGACCGGCGCGGCCGGATCGAAGTCGAGTTCCGCCCCGCCGGCCTTCCTGATCGCGTGGACACGGCCGTTGAGCGAACTGTGAATCCAGATGAAGGCACCCGACACGACAGGCGCGGAGTAGTACAGGTCCGGGGCAACGGCGGGAGTCTGTGCGGCGTAGTCCGGGTCCACCAAGGTGGTCGTCCAATGGCGCGTCGGATCCGTGATGCCGCCTGTCTTGGCGTCGCGCGCAAACAGCGTCCCCAGCGCATCGATGTAGTAGATGGTGCCGTCCCGGATGACCGTCGGGGCAACGATGCCGACCACCGACGCCGGGAACTTCAGACCAAGCGCCGATTCCAGAACGAAGCCGGTCGGGGGCGGCGCGGGTCGCCACTTTGAATCGTTGAACGTCTCCCAGGCGCGACGCAAGAGGGGGCCGTCAACCGCGAGATCTTCCACTCGTCCGGATTCGCGTTCGTGTTCGCATAGTCATGCGAATAGCGCGGCCAGTCGCCGGTACCCTGCGCCTGCGCGCCGGCCACGCAACACAGCGCCAGCGCGGCGCCGATGGCGCTGCGCATCCATGTCGTTGAGAACTGCATCGGAACTCCTCCCTGATGTTTGTTGGTTGCGCCGGCTGGATTCAGTCAGCCGAATAGATGCGGACCTCGGGGTCGGCCTTCAGCAACGGCTTCAGACCGATAACCACGTCCTTCGTGAAGAGGTCGCTGCTGAGGTAGGCCTCCGCCTGCTTGCGCGTGGCGAAGCCATGCAGCACCTGGACGTCGTCGTCGCGAATCAGGAGCTCCTTCGACTTCGCGCCGGAAACCTTGGTGAGGAAGGGCTGCTTGAACTTGGTGTAGACCGCACCCGCTGCCGCCCGGTCCTGCGGGTCGACCTTGAGCGTGATTTCCAAGTAGGCCTTCTCGGCACGGGCGAGCGTTGGGAGCGCGAGCACGGAGGCGGTGAGCAACGCGAGAATGGATCGGTTCATGAGGTTCTCCAGGTGGTAGGGGGTAGGGATGGAGCGTCAGGCCACCAAATAGACGCGCACGTCGGGCGGGCTCTGCAGCAGCGGCTTCAGAGCGGTGACCACGTCCTGGTTGAACAGCTCACCGGCCAGGTAGGCCGTGGCGTTCTCGACCACGTCGAAGCCGTGCAGAACCTGCACGTCTTCTTCCCTGATCAACAGCTCCTTGGACCGGGCGCCCTTCGCCTGTGCCAGGAATGGGCCCTTGAAACGGCTGAAGACCGCACCGGCCGCTGGGCGGTCCTTCGCTGCGATGTTCAGGATGATTTGCAGGTAGACCATGTCACGCTCCTTCGATGGAATGTCTTGCGGGGAAATAGCAGGGGGCCGGCCGGCTTGAATGAAGATTACGCAACTCCCTGTTCATTCGGAAATTGCCTTTTCGCATGCGATTCATCGAACCCTGCTATAAATTAGGAATGAACCTGAGCCAGCTTCGCTTTGCCAGTGCCGTGGCCTCCATGGGGTCATTCACCGCGGCGGCCTTGGCGTGCTGCGTGACCCAGCCAACGCTCTCGAACGGCATTGCCCAGCTCGAGGCCGAACTGGGGGAGCGCCTGTTCATGCGCACGACCCGCAAGGTCGCGCTGACGGCCTTCGGCGTGCACGTGCGGCCCTACATTGATCAAGTCCTCGCCGCGCAGGCCAGCCTCGTCGTCCAGACTCAGGGATTCCTGCGTCCGGACAAGCGCTTGATTCGCATCGGTACATCGCCGCTGATCAGCGCAAACCTGCTGCGCCTGATGATCGAGCCGTTTCGACTGCGCCACCCGTCGGTCGACGTGGTGCTGCGCGAGATGAACATGACGGACCTGTACCGCATGCTCGACGATGGACTGCTCGACTTTGTCTTCGGCGTGGCCGGTGTTCACAAAGGACCGTGGGTCGCAGCCTTCCTGTACGAGGAGCCCTTGCTCTTCATACCGCGCGGCGCGGTTTGGTCGAACGGACCGCGTCCCCTGTCGGTGCACCTCAAGGACATCGCCAACGAGACCTACGTCATGGTTCCCGATGCCTGCGGGCTGTCACGCGCGACCCGCGCACTGTTTCGCAGTCATCGCCGCAAGCTGCACGAGTACTCCGGCGAGGCCATGAGCTACCAGGTCCTGGAAGAGTGGGCTGCACTCGGAATCGGTGCGGCGATATTGCCGCGTTCGAAGGTGGCGGCGAACGGGCAGGCGTCGTTCCCGATCACCGTCAAGTCCGGTCAGCAAGCCTCGCTTGCCTTTGAGGCAACCTGGTCGAGCGCTGCAACGCGATCGGGGCACTTGCAGGAGTTCGCCACCCATCTTCAAAAGGTCGTGCCAGGGATCGTCAGTGGATTGGGGCCCGCGAGTCGCGACGGGCGTTGAATCCCGCTGGCCGGCGGCCGGCCCCGCGCTCACCTTCGTCGTCGCCTCCGAGTGACGAGTCGAGCCGCTCGACGCATGTCGGCTGCCGGTGCCGTCGCTCGCGCCCGGACCGCGGCTTGTGTTCGCGGGCATCGTGCACGTCCGCGGCAGCGAAGATGTCCGCCACGGTCCGCGCGATCGAACCGTCGTGCCGACGGATGGCCCGGGCCGATCCGTGTCGCGGTCCCTGTTCAGGCCTGACGTGGGCGAGATCTCTGCTTCCTGTCCTGTTCGAGCGAAATGATCGATCCCCGCTATCGATGTTATAGAACTATCCATAGATAACAATTGATAGTTACTGACTAACATACGTCGGCCCGCCGATCCGGCAGACACAACCAGGAGAATCATGAGCCCTGCCCCCTCGAGGTCCCCCACGCCGACGCCGACCGCCGGCGGCCCGATCGCGGACAACCAGAACTCCGTCTCCCCGCAGTGCGCTGCAGTCGTGCGCGCGGGTCTCGACGAGCGCGGCGTCGCGTTCTCCGCCTCATCATGAGCGGCGGGAACACCACGCTGCAGACGCCGGCTTCACGAGGCAGATGGCGCACGATGATCCGTCTGCGCTTTCTCGTTGGCGGCGCGATCGTGTCCGGTGGGGCTGTCCGGCCGGTCGATCATGCAGTGCAGGCCATTGCCGGCGCGCTCAACGCCGCGTCGCCTTCGGAAGGCTTCGGGGCGCTCGGGGTTCTCGCAGCGACCGGGTTGGACGGCATCCGGTCGGATCCGGCGACGAACGAGCTCGGCGCACTTTCATGGTCAACCCTGTTCGGATGACGATTCCCAATCATGGGGGCGACGCACGTCTGGCGCAGTCGTCCCACGCCCGCCCCGGACCGCCGCCTCGCAGACGCGCTTGCCCGACGTGCCCGGCTTACCAGGGACGATGCCCCAGCCGCGCTGGGCCGATGGCTGCGTGGACGTGCCCGCATGCATTGGCAGCACACGCTCTTTCTCGCAGCCTGAGCCTTGTTCCTCACTGACAAGCCGGACTCACATGTACACGTTGCCTCGCACCGCGACCGCACCCTTTTGCCCGTCCGAGGTTCAAGGCAGTATCGCGATCGACTCCCGGGCGACGCCGTTCGCCAAGCTGCTGCGCTTCGTCGGCCCGGGGCTGCTGGTGTCGGTCGGCTACATGGACCCCGGCAACTGGGCGACCGACATCGCGGCGGGTTCGCAGTTCGGATACGGCCTTCTGTTCGTCGTGCTATTGGCCAGCCTGTCCGCAATGCTGCTGCAGACGCTGTGTGTGCGCCTCGGCCTGGCCGCCGGGAAAGACCTTGCGCGCGCGTGCCGCGATCACTACGGCCCGCGCGTCAACGGCTTCCTGTGGCTTGGCGCCGAGCTGGCCATCGTCGCCTGCGACCTGGCCGAGGTACTCGGCGGCGCGCTCGCGCTGCATCTGCTCCTGGGCGTCTCGATCCCGGTTGGGATCGGGATCACCGCATTCGACACCGTGCTGGTCCTTGGCTTGCAAGGCGCGGGCTTTCGGCGGGTCGAAGCGATCGTGCTCGCGCTCGTGCTGACGATCGGGGGGTGCTTCGCCGTCGAACTCGCCATGGCCCAGCCAAACTGGCTCGGCGTGGCGGTGGGATTCGTGCCGAGCCTGGATCGGCTGAAACAGGCCGACGCGTTGTATCTCGCGATCGGCATCGTCGGCGCCACCGTGATGCCTCACAACCTCTACCTGCATTCGTCGATCGTGCGAACGCGGCTTGTCGCGCCGACGCCGGCCGCGCGCCGCGAGGCGATTCGGTATGGCACGCTCGACACCGTGCTCTGCCTGTCGCTGGCCCTCCTGGTCAACGCGGCGATCCTGATTCTTGCAGCGACCACATTCCATGGGACTGGACATGTGAACGTCGCGGAGATCGAGGACGCCTATCACCTCCTCGACCCGCTCGTCGGCAGCCAGTTCGCCGCCCTGTTGTTCGGCATCGCACTCCTCGCCTCGGGCCAGAGCTCGACCTTCACCGGAACGATTGCCGGCCAGGTCGTCATGGAAGGCTTTCTCAACCTGAAGATTCCATGCTGGCAACGCCGCATCTTGACACGATCTCTCGCCCTGCTGCCCGCCTTTGCCGGCGTCTGGTACTACGGGGACGAGTCGGTGGGCAAGCTGCTCGTCCTGAGTCAAGTCGTCCTGAGCTTCCAGCTTCCGTTCGCGATCTGGCCGCTGCTGCGGTTCACGGGGGATGCCCGGCTCATGGGTGAACATGCAAACAGCCGATGGATGTCAGTCGGCGGTTGGACGCTGTTCGCCGTCATCAGTTGCGCCAACGCGTGGCTCGTCATCTCGTCGCTGAATTGAACGCGCGAAACACGAGCTGCGCGCGAAGCGAGCATCCGGGGCCGGGCTCCTCGATCGCATGGCCGCGGACATCACGCGGTCCACGTCATCGGGCGATCGGCCGCACCGCAAAGAACCCGAAGCCATCGACGACGCCATCCAGACCGGGCGGGCGAGGCAAACGAGCGCCAGGCCCCACGGTTGAATCAAGCTGCCGAACGTCAACGGTGCATCGCGGGAACCAGCCGATCGGACGCTTCGATCTTCGCGTCCGCATCGAGCTCGATCGCCACCTGCGTGCAAACCGCCCGGCACAGGGTGGCGACGCGTTCGCTCTGCAGGCGGTAGTACATCTGCGTGCCTTCGCGACGCTTGGCCAGCACACCACAGCGGTACAGCATCCCTAGATGCTGCGACATGTTGGGCTGGGTCGTGTCGATCTCGGCCAGAAGCTCGGAAACGTTCTTCTCGCCCTGGCAGACGGCGCTGATGATCCTCAGGCGGATCGGTGTCGACAGC
>Ga0307509_10008424_pt1 | contig 13160 bp, 17 predicted proteins | sample 10_EM_MG_FD_202245 | JGI IMG/M metagenome (GOLD analysis project Ga0307509, IMG submission 202245) | Populus trichocarpa ectomycorrhiza microbial communities from riparian zone in the Pacific Northwest, United States - 10_EM | ecosystem: Host-associated > Plants > Roots > Unclassified | place...
AGCAAGCCCAGCTCTTGGAATCGGGGTTCCTCCGCGATGTTCTTGAAATCTTCAATAATGTTCGTGGTGTTGAAGTGGATATCCAGACGTCGCAATTTGACGCAGTGAACAGAAATCAGAAGGAGGCAAGCGACAGTTGTGTCACAGTTGTTTTTGGAACATGGTTTTCCGAGGAGAAGATACTCCAGTTGTGACAGGGCCAAAGCGAGCTTGGTGATATCGTCGTTGTTTAGCTTGAAGGTGCATCGGCCCTCACCACTTTCGGCATCATGACACTTGACTGCCACATTCAAATTGACCAAGTTCCGAAACATCTGAGTTGTGGAGACAAAGGAGGTGTTGATGATGAGATAGGGGAAGTGTTCAATTTCCAGGGATTCCAGGGATCCCTTCACCTTGGACAATGGTGCCATGCTTTCCACAGCAGAAACTCCGCGTTCCAAATGCCTGAAAAAGGGAAGCCACCCACACACAGCATCTCCCCAGAGTGTGAGTTTCTTGAGAGGTGGGAAGAAATGAGGGAAATGAGGGAAATATGAAACAGAGTAGGTAGGCGGAGGTCCCCCAATGAGCAGGGTATGGAGATGGGGAAGTTGGATCAAGTGGTCTACTGCCGCATCTGACAATGGGACCATGGAGGCGAATTCCACGAGCGATGGTCCACAACGCAAGACAACGGAGGATAGCGAATCTTTAAAATATGACCAGGGCATCTTTTCAGGGTTGGGGGCTATGAGTAGGAGCTGAAGAGTGGATGTTGGTATTTTGGAGATGGCTGAGGCGAGAGTTGAGGGAGCATCGTGGGGAAGGTTGTCCAATGACCATGGCCCAAAAAATGCAACCTCCTTCAAACCTTGAGAGAAGAATAGATCGATGTAAGGGAGGTTGGATGCATTGATCCGAAAAGTTACCGTTTGCAACGCCGGGAACCACCCGCCGGCAGGGGAATTGAGGAGTAGTTTGCGGAAGGTGGCCTCTACGATGGGTGACTCTCCATCCACCGAGACATGGCGCATCCAAGACGCGTAACGCCTGACTCTATTCCAAGCCTCCGGCGATGGATCTCCCACGATCCCGAGCTAAAGAGGCCCTTAAATCAACCATTTGATTTCTCGAACGGAGAACCCAGGTCACATACCACGAATCCACCGGACTCCGAATCTTCATAATCCCAATGTTCTTCAGGAAAAACCTCCAGAAGCTGGTCCAATGACCACTGTGTCTTCCACAATGCGCCGAGGGCTGGTTCTTCGAGGTCTCGACAGGTGCAGTCGAGGTTCACGGCACTCTTTCGGCTGGTGAGGACGAGTTGGCTAGCGATGACCCTGGCTAATTCGCTAATCTTGAAAACGCGATTGGGCGTGCCATCAGTGATCATGGTCGCAAGTGGGGAACCACGCGGATTTGGCGCCGAGACCCGTTTCCAACGACCTTGATGATCTTCACACCCGATGCTCCGAACGGCCTCTCATACTTATGCAGGACTTATGGGTGGCACGGCTACTTCGCTCAACTCAACCGAAAGTTCTCACTGCGCTTTAGGGTGATTGTCTGTCGGTTGATTCAGTGAGAAGTTCCCAAGAACTGGTACGCCACGCCTTTGGGCCGCCGCAAGGATACTCGTCTAGCCCTCGAAACGTAGGGCGGCCTGGTGGGTGGAGTCCAAGATATTTCGATCTCCCCCGAATCTCCTTCCACCCACACAACCGTCACCAAGATCGATCGACTGCCACCAGAGATGCTCATCTCGATATTCGTTCACCTCTTGAAACCAGAACCTGGCTCACCGGGCACAAAGCTTCGCACGTCGTCCGGGACCTCGTTTCCGTCACCCACGTGTGCAGCTCCTGGCGACGAGTGGCGACAACTGCCCCAGAAATATGGGCCGGAATTACGATGACGAACCTCAAAGCGGTCGAGGTGTTCCTGGAGAGATCCGGTGCATTTCCTCTAAACGTGGATCTGCTCCTGGGGTCCAAGGCAGAGGTCGACAACAACCTCCTCAGGGCAGTGATTCCACACACCCATAGGATTCGGCAGCTTTCTGTGGGCACTCTCTGGGGACACTGGAGTTCCATCAACTCGATCCCCTTCAAGGAACCAGCACCTTTGCTCGAAAGGCTCGTGCTCCGCCATTCCCTGGGAAACCGGCCGGTCCTCCTTTTCGACGATCAAACGCCACGACTACGTAAAATTGTTATGTTTTCGAAGGGTTTATGGTTGCAAAATCAGCTCGGGAACCTAACGTCCCTTCACATCAGCCTCTCCCACGCCACGCGGACGCACTCGGATTTTCTTCCCTTTTTTGATATGCTACGTCGGTGCCCCGTCCTTGAGGAGATGTTCATCCTCTGGAACGGCTGGGGCATGGATCTGGAACCACCGCAATTCCCCACCGTTACTTTGCATCGACTCCGGAAGCTGCTCCTACGTTCTTTCCGCGTCGAAAATATCAAATACCTCCTTCATACATTCGACCTCGTGGCCAGTGGAATTGCGATCCACTTGAGCGGTGTAACTCCTGGTCTCGAAGAGAATGGCACGATTTCCGATATCCAAGCAGTATTCCCAAGCGATTCCTCCGGCCGACCGGCCCTAATCTCATCCACCAAACTCGAACTCGCATTCCACACGCGACCCCGAACCGTCATCATACACGCAGTCGGTCCTGGTTTCTCGATTAGGATAGACTTGTGTCCGAATGGTTTCGCCCGCTTCGATGACGTGGATTATCTCTACGTGAACTACACCCTCCACGACGTTTTCTCGTCCGTCAAGGAGCTTTGGGTCCGGGGATCTTGTGTGGATATCAAGCCCGACGGTATCGAGCACTTTGTCGCGTTGGAGAAGTTGGTTCTTATTGGAAGGGGGTCAGGGATAGCGCGACATTTCCGACAGGCACTTTCCCCGCGCCCTTCGGGCATTCTCCTGTGTCCGCTACTCTCCGCTATCGACTGCCACTGGAACGCGTCAGAGATGCGGGAGATGTTCCTCCTTCTACGTGCCCGATACAACGCAGACCGTCTGCTCGGGAAAGTGAGGGTGCCCTCCTGTTTCATCCCTCTCTCCGCAGATGTTGCTTCTCGTGTGAGGGATGTCGGGAACTTGGATATACCATCGGGGGTGGTTCACATGTATGCGATGGAGCTGCCAGAGTTTTGTTTTGCTGAGAGGGAGCACGAGTGGTGGGAACCTTGGGAATCTAGATTGAACTAATGTACTCTCCCCACACATTTACAAGCCTCGCTGTGTATCTCTGCTTGCAACGCCATCTGTGCGCTGCGGTTTCGAAATGAGGGTGTTTGTGGTAGTAAACGACACGTTTGTGTTGACCCGACGACACGCGCCGATCCGGCCAGCGGGAGCCCTTTGAGCACCTCTAGACACCTTTGTAGGTACCGCTTTTGGCGGAAGGGAAACGACTGGGAATTTCGACGGCCCGGTTTTGCATCACTCATGACCCAGTCACCGTCCAAGACCCGCCCTTGACTGCCTTTCGTCCGGTGCACAGCTCCGAGTGATTCCTGGCCCGAGAGTTTAGTAGTGGGCATCCCGAAGTCCAGTGGGTAGTCATGGACCGTGAAGTTGGTTCGGACGACGAAGGGGGGGGCAATGCTGGTGTTTCTAGCTCGCCTCCTGTATGAGATGACTGTTCGTTCCAATCGCGTTGGACCGTATATTCGACAGCCTGAGGTTTGGTTTGAGTTTGATAGAGTCTCTAGTCGTATCGTCGTTCATGTGATGATTGAATTTCCAACCGGAGCTGGTATTACCTAACAAGGGCTACTTCCCAGTTACGATTGTCTGAATGTTATCATCCGAGAATGGCTCGACGAGGTCCCGACGAGGAGTCAGATCCCTGCAGAAGTTGGCGCTCGCGTGGACTACGACAAGTCCGTGTACGACAACGACGCCTCCCAGCCACCTTTGAGACGTAGGTCATACTGTAACGTGGTCCTCTGTTGTGTTTTGAAAAGTTGATAGTCGTGGCGCTAGTTACTTCGGGTTTGCTTCAGCGGGGGAGTTGTAGTGGGTGGGATGTGCCACTCGTGCTTCACAAGTTCACTTGTGGCTCAAGAATGTATCAGGCGAAGGGAAAATTCGGGCCTGCCACGCTTACCGACAACACGCTGGGAGAGTCCACATCCTCCGAAGCTCTGCAATTCTCTCGGGGAATTCCTCCCAATCGTACTTGCACTTGACCGGACCGAGCAACCTGCCAGTCATGATTCTGTGCACGTCGTTGTCTGGTAGGTACTGACGATGAGCTAAGTCCCGGTGGAATCCAGTGTTCTCGAGCTGCGGCGAGTTCACGGCCGCGTGTAAGATGTACCATACAAGGGCCTTGGGTGCAAAACAGACATTCTTGATATATTTGTTCGATCACGCGACATAGAAGCACTTGGGTCGCGGTCGTTTCTGCTCCGACATAGCGTCAAGAGTGGTGAACATGAGATGGAGAGTATCCTCGGCTCCGTGGTCTGTTTCGGACCGGTCACACTGGTCACACGGTCACAGGAAGGACCTCTAGATCTTGCAGCTCGTCCGACGGCCAAAACCGCCGGTATTGGATTCCCCCCTCCCAGGCAGGCCGTCTAAGAGGCGCAACAACCGGCTCATTTGATGGAATTTTCGACTCGTTCGTGGTCAAAACTAATGAACTCAACAGGACCTGGAGAGGACATACTGTTGATGATACCCTGATCTGATGCAACATCGTCCTTGGCTACCGGACGATACTTTTCCATCCTGAGGATCCGAACCCAAGTCAAAACCCTGGGTTGCGCGTCATGAGCGTTCCACAACCACCACCAATATCGCGAACCTCACTTCTATGAACGCCGGGAAAAGAGCCACGACCGCAAAAACAGAATCCCTCCGCCCCCGTGAACCCTCGTAACACCATCACTTCGACGAATTTAACCAACACATGGAACAACAGATCCTCCGTCTCCCAGGCGATTTTCTCAGATCTGATTTATCGGACCCCGGGATGTTCGTCCCCTGTATTCATCGACACGAACGGAGTTGCAAGCTGCTACTGTATTATGACCCATCGGCAGCGTACCCTTCGTTTCTTTACTCCGTCTCATGGGCCCGCACTGAACGGCGTGTAGGTGGGGCGAGCGCGGTTCTATATATCGTCGCAAGGCCCCAAGAAACTGTGTCGTTGTCTCTGTGCCTTGTCGCGGTGGGGTCCTCCGCATTGAGCGGGTGATCGTCAAAGTTCCTGGGAACCACGAGATCTGGAGCGGTCAGTCAACCCGAAGATAATCCTTGCAGTGTTTAAATGATGAAATAACTGATCTGCGTTTTCAGTTGCGTCAGAGTTCTGACAGTCGAGGAGGTACAACATCCAATGCCCCAACGTTCGTGCGATCTACAAGATCATAGACGCAACAGCGGACCTAACAAAACCCGAGTGGGTACCTGTCTGTCTTGTTAATCAGTATTGAATCCTCACCTTCATTGACGTACCTGGTTACAGTCATTGGAAGCCAGAGGTAACTTTTCTTCCGAAGTTCGATCTCGTGGAAATGAGAACCACGGACGGCACGGAACGACAAGGGAATGTAACACCGGAGATAAGGGAGTGGCAAAGCTTTGCCCAAGCGCCTCGTGCCCCCTGCATTGTAATCATCAAGACTTATTTCGATATCTCATTTCCACCGAGAAAAGTAACCGGGGGAGGTTCGGGAATTTATACCCCCTAGGCTTCATCAAAGTTTGTCCTTACTTTCTCCAACCGCGTTCGACCTACCGTCTAACGGATTTCACACCAGCGGCAGTTGGAACGCGATCTAATTATTCGCCAGGCACGGGAAAATGACTTGGAGCCCCATTGGGACGATTTCAATGCCCTCTCGCGCGCTTCGAGTGATGAGTACTTGAGTGTCCGACCATCGAACTCCGGCTCTGTCACAGCCAGTGTTCCCGCCGGGGCGGGGTCGCACCGGTACGGGAATGAGCCACCAGAGCCACGAGGTCCAGGCAACGGGTAGATATCGACAAGAGGGAGGCAACGGTGATATTGCACGACTCCGGGGGGTTGGAGGGATGGGATTGGTTGTCTGAGCCACAGGCTCTTCTAGTGGCGAGGTCCCCCCCCCATACCACCATCTGCCGGACGAAAGATACAACTTCCCGTGTTGGAACAAAGACATCCACGTGTTGTGTAATCGTCCAGAATGGTGCCCCTTCCATGCGATTTTCTAGTCGTTCCGCACCAGCTGCATCTCTCGTTTCAACGGGATTTACTTTGCGAAGCAAAATTACCTCGGGGTTCGGCTCGACCTCTGCGGTCGCGCGCTTCAACCAAGGCGAAGAATCGACGTTAACCCACGAGAATGACAAGTGCGTCGTTGATTGATGCTATCCCGAGGACCTCGTTACAACAAAAGTTGTGAAAGATAACTTCACCGTTCACCCTGCCATAGGGTGCGGAGCTGCGCCCTCCCCTGGCAGCGTGCACCGTTCGATACCGGCTCACGAGGCAAAGTAGAAGAGCGGGAAGCATACCGCCGGCGCGTCCCATGGAAGGAACAGGATCTGCCAGCGACTCCGTTTGGGTCAACTTATAAGTCCGAGGGTGAACATCGCGAGTCTGACAAATCTGACCTGAGGACGTCATCCAGCAGATGGAGAGTCGGTTGTTGTGTTGGTAGGTCGGTTCTGGTGCCAGCAGAAGCAGTCGTGTGCGAAAGAACCCGGTGCTTATCGAACAATAAGCAAGATTCCAGCAAAACCCATAACCCTCTTGAACTACAACAAGCTCGCGGTATATCGTGATGCACGATGTACTATAGTAAGGTCCTCTTACATGACGATAACAGTAGATGTCCGCGGCGCCAGTTAGATTCGGAGGGGTGGGCGCAAGAACAGGGATGAGGGCATTCCCCGCGCCGCGCCGGCCCACCTGCGATTAGGAGTGTTTCAGGCAAAGGGGAAGTGTGGGACTAACTTGCTGACGACGTACCAGGAACATTCACGTCCTCCGGAGTTTGTAGATCCTCCAATCCAGCTCATCCCAACTCTGAACCCCCCCGCACGCCACGAAAGCTCCCACGGATGGGAAGATGTCATACATTCCGCTTGCCACAATTTCAAGACCGGGCCCATCGAGGTTGAGCGGTATTCGCATGACCCCCAGACTTGGGAGCGTGCACCTCTGGAGTGAGCGTAACTCCTGAAATCGATGGTCTCCCGAGGTGTTCTTGAAATCATCAACGATGTTCGTGGTGTTGAAGTGGATCTTTAGGGATTGTAGCTTGATACAGTGAACGGAAATTGGGAGGAGGCAAGCGATAGTCGTGGCACAGGTGTTATTGCAACACGGGTTTCCAAGTAGAAGAGACTCCAGCTGAGGCAGAGCCATAGCGAGCTCGGCAACGTCGTCATTGTTCAGCTTGAAGGTGCATTGCCCCCCACCACCTTGTCCAATGCAGTCGATATCTACACTCAGAGAGGCCAAATTGCGGAACATTTGAATCGGGGAGGAGAAGGAAGGATCGATGATAAGACCGGGGCGGTTCTTGATGGCGAGGCGTTTCAACGATGCCTTCACCTTGGACAATGGTGTTGTTCCCTGCGTTGCGGGGGCGCCGTGCTCCAAGCGTTTGAACAGGGAAAGCCACCCATGTGCAGCGCCTTCACAAAGCTCGAAGTCCAGGAGAGGTGGGAAAACGAGGGGCAGAGATGAAGCGGAATAGCTTGGAGAAGGACCTTCAATGTGCTAGGTACGGAGGTGGGAAGCTTAATCAAATGATTCGCCGCCGCGTCTGACAATCGGACCACAGAGCGGATTTCCGTGAGTGATGGTCCACAATGTAAGATGACTGTGGAGAGCGAGTCTTTGAAGTATTCCAAGGGAGCCCCATCGACACCCACGCCTACATACAGGCATTGAAGAGCGGATGTGTGTAACACGGAGATGGCCGAGGCGATGGCTGGCAGAATACCGCGGGGAACCGTGCAACGTTCCTCTGACCATGACATGTAAACGTAAATTTTCTCCAAATGTGAGGAGAAGAACAGGGTGGCGTAAGGAAGGTTGGTTTCCGCGACCATCCAATATAAAGTTTGCAACGCTGGGAACCATCCACAAGCGGGTGAATTGAGGCGCATTTTGCGGTAAGTACCCTCTGCATCGGCTGGCCAGTCCTCCACACCGACCTGGCGCATCCAAGACGCGTAGCGGTGTGCTCTGTTCCAAGCCTCTGACGACGGTTCCCCCACGATCCTGAACTGAAACGACCCTGACCCTAAGTATTTGGCTGCTCCAATGAGAGATCCGGGCTACGCACCGTATGTATGTTTCTCAGCACACCTTCGTAATCACAATTCTCCCCAGGCAACACCTCCAGATGGGTCCTCAACGACTGCTGTGTCTCCCATAACGCGCTGAGGACGGGTTCTTCGAGGTACCGACACGCGCAAGCGAGATTGACGGCGCTCGTTTTACCACGAATGACAATGAGCTGGCTGGTGATTAGCCTAGCCAGTTCGCCGATCTTGAGAACGCGATGAGGTGTGCCGTCGTGGGTCATGGTGGTTTGTGGGTGGGAAGCACGTTGGGAACCTAGCGCTAGTGAAGCGGTGCGAACGCTCGGGCTCCCACTACGGGCTCCCATTCAACTGGAGGACGAGGGTTTTGTTGAGGCCCGGATATTATACTCACAGGTGCACAGGAAAGGATTTACCTACACTCAAAAATCTGCTCGGTAGTGCTATGCGCCAATTGAAAGGCGCCACAAAGCGGGAGGAACGAGAGTGCACCAACCACTGTCGTAGTGCAATATGTTCATCCGGCGCGGGAGAATAATCTTGAGTCCCATCGCGACGGCTTCAATGACCTCCCCACGTACTCCAAACGGCAAGGCCCCACCCGTCAAACTCGGAAGTCCGCACTTGGCTTCGTCATGTCCGACGCCTGCGTCGACCAGGCGTTGAATATCACTGACGATTGTCCGGGTGTTGAAGTGAACCTCCAGTGCCACGATGTCCAGACATCGGGAATATATCAATAAAAGGGAGGCGACAGTGATATTGCAGGAATTGAAGTGACGAGGATACCCCAGTTCCGGGTCCCTCAAACGAGGCAGCCCAGCGGCGAAGTTCTCCATATCGTCATCCGTCAAGCGGAAGATACACCTCTCTATGCTGGAACGAGGGGTGCCAATGCACACTGTAACCAAGTTCCGGAACATTGCGATAGGAGCCAGCGGGGATGAGTCGACAACGGTGTCACCAGTGCACTTGAGGGATCTCACTCCCTCACGTTTGGGGGCGATGTTACCAATGTGGAACTTCCTTAAAGGACATGCTTTCCGTGCGACGCGAGAAGGTGAATCCATAATAGAGCCGCTGGTTCGGGAGGCGGAGCTGCTCGAGGGACGGGGAGGTAAATGTTGGAATGGCCAGAGGGGGTCCCTGCGCGGTCTTCCAGTAGTATAGATTTGGAAGTTGCGTGAGGTGGCGAATGGTTTTCTCCGAGAAAGGTACCCATAAGCGACGGCCCGGATCGACAAACAAGCGAAGAAATTGTATTGCTGATAAGTCCTCTCCCTGGCGAGATATAACCAACGGTTGGTCAAGAGAAGTCGACAGAGAAACGATGATCTGGGCGGTAGCTGCCGGCTGACCCAACGGCGACCCGATATCGATGGAGAGGGTTCCACTTTTCAATCGGGGATGGGGGAAGAGGCGGAAGAAGGCTACTGCGCTGTGGGCCGTACGGGTGTCCCAGTATAAAGGTTCCAGCCCGGGGAACAATACACCACCGGGCGTGTTGTATGAGATCGGGAAATGGTATTGCTGGAAATCATGTCCCCGTCGGGACTGAGGTACAATCCACGCATCCAAGAAGCGTACCGTTGCGACTTGGCTCAATCGCCCGGGGAAGTGATGTCTGATGCACAAGTGTGACCTGGTAACACCTCACGAGGACGGTTAAAAAGCGTTATCCCCAAGCGAACTGGGCGTCGGTCCCTCAAGGGACCGACAAGCGAGATTGAATGAAACCGCTGCCGGCTGGTTTTGACCAACTCGCCAATAACCAGTCTTGCAAGCTCGTCGATCTCGATGATTGGGTGCGGCATGCGTGGGATGGACGAGAATAGCGTTTGGGGGAGAACAGCCGAGGTGATCTTAAGATGTTGGGGAACGAAGGAGAAACCCCCTGTCCATTTCAGGAGTAATGGGATATAGGCCCCACGTTGGTCTAGGGGAATGAATTGCCCGTGGTGGTGATAGTTACTGCGTCCAAGTGATTTGCAGACTACAAAGCACGGAAACGTCACCTCCCGGAAGTTCCAGACAAGAACCTGACCCCCTCTCCATCGGCAACGGCGATGATCTGCGCCCTTGCGGTCTTCGCCAAGACCGCAATCGCCTTCTTCAGCATTGAGACCGGCAGATTCGAAAGTTCGGAGGGAATGGGAGGCTCTACGATCTCGTAGAAGGTCATAATGGTGTTGAGCTGACCGGTTGAGGAAGCCTGCAGAAAGGGCCGACGATCAGCGTGAACAACCCAGGTCAGCTCCAGTTTGGTCAGGACGCACCCATTCGTGTAGCACCTCTGCCCATTCCTCCGGGAGTCGCCAATACAGCATGACAGAACGGGTTTGTTTAGCGGGTTCGTACACCGCGAGGTTCTTTGCAGCCATCTGGGAGATGATATACTGCAGGTGGGACGGCGGTAGCTTCCCTAAATAATCAGCGTAGGAGGGAGTAAGGATCCCAGCACGAAGAACGTACGCACTATTGATCCTTGGATTTCGCAACACCTCGTCCCAATCACCCTTATCCCCGCCAGTTTCAGCATCCTCGACCCTCAGGATAAACAACTTCCTAAACCTCGCATAGGAAAGTATGAGTTTCGTCCAGTGCTCTGTCAGGGTCGCTTGCGTAGATGGATTCGGCTGCTGGCTAACCTCCGGGTGGAGGTGCAATGGGGTGGTGAGGAGGGGGTTGTTCCGGAGGAAGTATTATACGAACGTGAAGAATGGTGGCGCAGAGTGGATGGAAGGCAGGAGGAAACCCGTCGAGGTCGTGTGCGTTGATAGCGCCATGGCTACTGTGGGTGAACGAGATCAAGAGATAGGCTGATCGGTGAGCTCGGCGCCTCAGGCAAAACCAAGTGCATGCAGGGTGTTCCACAAAAAAAGAAGATAGATACAAACTACACATAGGGATGGGTAGGGTGTGTATGGAGTATAATACATAGGCGAGGGTACTCGCCCCTTGACTTTGAACCTTCAATCCTCGGAGCAACCGCCGCTATCGTCTGCGCTTTGACAACTTCCCCGCCGGCCTTTCCCGCTGACCGCCATAGGTGATCAAATAAACAGGTCGAATCGCCTCGTTCTTGTACACGACCGTCTCGTCGTAATTGAGATCGCGCCCGGCAACTCCCATGACCTACGCGCGTAATTCATCGAGGTCAGCCAAATCGCGTGGAATCGTTGAGTTCTGGGGTACCCACAGAGTGATAGCCAAATCTGAGCGAACTCGCAGTGGTGTCGGTGTGGAATAGCTTTTGAGGGTTCCCATACACGACGGCGTTTAGGAGAAGAGCGCGGGATTGGATCTTGGAAGACGAGACAATGTCCTTGAAGTAGTCGTCCGCCTCTGTCAACCAGTTAGCTACGCGGTCGTCAGAGGCCGGAGGGGGGGAAAGAGTCTCACTCGAGGAACACGCAGACGTGTATATTCCGGGTCCGAACCTACTGAAACCATGTTTCGACCCTACCAGGTTCATGTCAGCCACAAAATCTAGGATGTGCACCAGCCCATAAGGCCACATACCGGTCTTGTCAACATCGTATGAGTCACGGATGATCGCACACAGGCTACATTTCTTCTTGTTGCATAACTCGTCCTCGGTCCTGTTGTCGCCCAAGGTGCAAGCCCTATTCGTCCCATGGAAGAACAGACCCGAGGTTACGATGCCACCCCCGACCTCGGCTTTTACGTTCGAGCTGATCACGTTGGTCAGGACTGCCGGGAAGCGTGAGGAGGACCACACGCTTACTTGTACGAGTGGTAATCCCCCATCTCGTCGCCCGTCTTGAGGAGCCTGAATATTGATCGAATAACGGGCAGCGGTTTGTTTGGGTGCAACCATCCTTCTTCAAACAACTTCTTGACTGAGAAAAAGGTTAAATGTCAATCCAAACCGCCTGGAGGACGAAGACTGACTTACTTCGTGTGTATTCTGGGTCACCCTCCTTCACCGCCTTCAACCTCTGATTCTTCTTCAAGAGGGATCCAAAGGGCATGACGCAGAGGGAGGAGATGAGGAGACAAGGAGGCGCGAAATTAGAGAACCTCTCGTGTGATGTTCAGGCGCGTGGAACGGGTCCGTTTTGCGGGGTAAATATAACAATGGCTCAGTGGGATGGGGGAGGCGCCTGCATCGCCCGAAACGTCAAACATCCAGCCCACCGAGTCGGGTCCCGGGGTCCCAGCAGCGAATATGGACAGATGTTCAAGCGCGTACCTCGACATGATTGACAGACGGCGGGCGCGATTCCAAGCAGAAGGCGCCAGAACCTTGGGCGGATGATAGAGTGGAAAGAGCGGGTGGCTGCAGCCAGAGGCGCCCGGTTCGAAAAGAATAAAGCAACCGAACTGGTCGTGACCGTGGGTCGCGACGACAGGCTGTGAGGATCTGTGAAGTAAATATACATATACACTTTGTAGTCCGATTGAGACCAACCTGGTATTCACCGCCATCGTCGTTCGAGAACAAGGAAGGATGCCACCAAAGACTCTCCCACCGCTCCCATCAGCCCCGACCCACAGCCCCAGTTCTTTCCTCCCCATTGACATTCACAGCCGACAGGGCGGGTCCGACCCAGATCTTGCTCGCGGCGCGGGAGACCGCCGCCCGAGGGGGTTGACCAAAGATGACCAGAAACGACCTCGAAGTAATTCCACTCCGCCTGATAGTAGAATCATCCACGACCGCAGTTTGCAACCGCGAACGGGCTTTCCACCCGTTAGCGCAAACAATTCGCGTGCATTGGCTATGACGCGCGGGTACTCCACTGGAAACGTTTCTGTCGATGTCACTGTTCAGGCCCAAGGTCTGATTCAGACCGGCGGGAGGTCCGCCACTCATTTCCTGGCCAATTTCAACCCACTTCGCCGACGCAATA
>Ga0307509_10008425_pt1 | contig 13159 bp, 11 predicted proteins | sample 10_EM_MG_FD_202245 | JGI IMG/M metagenome (GOLD analysis project Ga0307509, IMG submission 202245) | Populus trichocarpa ectomycorrhiza microbial communities from riparian zone in the Pacific Northwest, United States - 10_EM | ecosystem: Host-associated > Plants > Roots > Unclassified | place...
GTCGACCGATTTGGCTCGAACCACTTGCATAAGCTCGCCAAAGGTCTTCCCTCATATATCCTGCGAACGGGATCCGGTCGGACGGACGGCCGCAACGTATACGGGGTTACGAGGAGGGCTCCAATGACTATGTCTTTGGTGATGGGACGCAACTACGGCGGCGTCTGCCGATGTAGCGCCGTCCCAACACTGGTGCGGGAGGGGGGTGTTGGCTTGTCCTTTTGAACTCAGAATCCTAAGGTAGGGTAACTATAGGTCTTTATTCACTAAGGGAAGGCTAAGCCTTCCGGTATGCCTAACAGACTGTACGGAGATATGTCAGGACGGCTCGGTAAAGTAATTTAAAGTTTTTCTTGAACTTACAAGATTTCTTAATAACTTATTATATGGTTAAGGTCTCTTCTCCGTTGCTTGATTTTTCCTCAACCATAGGTGGAGAGCTCTTCTATTTATACTAATGTTTGCCCTACTTTCGTTTCTTAAGGACTTATGTATCTTTCGGTCCTTCAACTTTGTTCAGGAAAGTGCGAACACTGTTTGACCCTGAAAGTAATTGCACTGCTCGAACTCAGAGAGTCTCCTGACTACTAATTTAGCTGGGGGTGTTTCCACTCCACCAGTAGATAGTCTTCAATCTCTTCGTCCTAATAAACTATGGTTTATTATGTGCGGCCCATATGCAAACATACCAATAGTTCTCATGGAATACCAAGTGATCAGTTTGGATAGCCATCTTTCAAAGCAGCATGCATATATATGCAGCTGTACCGGATATGTGATAGAGTTCAAACATGTCATCGTTCCAATGAATAAATTACTTCAAGGAAGGTGAACTCTTCCGGTTGCCTGAGTAGCTACCACGGATGCCTCCGGGTTCGTTCTACTTCTAGCGAGCTTTTAGGGTTCAGATATATAGTCATCATTGATGAAGCTATATATCTCGTACTAATATAGGTGAGCTATTTTTGTGTGCGTAACAAGCGGCTGCCCTAAAACCGTATACGTCGTCAGTATCCGTCCAATGAAATGTCATTCGCAGGATAAAATAGGGGAGTATGGGTAACCACCAATATTTGGGTCACACATAAATGGTTCCTCCGGCACCTAGGAGTCTATCTTTGCCTACGAGTAGTAGGGTAGTCTTCCAAGAGGTATTTAGGTAGTCCAAGGAGGCCAGTGAGCTTTCGGGACAATTATCTAAGTAACCAGCAGGAACCTTTCTCCTTTTGATTTGTATCATTACTATGGGTTATCAGTGGCCTCTAGAGATATGAGTCTTGTCACGGTAGAGTATATCCCAAGAGGCTGGCTATGGGTAGCTCTCATTGACCCAACCATCAGTTATATCTCACTGGGGGAGCTTGCATGTCTGATTATCGTATTGAGTAGTCGCGTAGATTAAATAATGGACTACATAGCTTGTTTAGGTGAAACTACCACTGGGCCAGTGAGTCCACCACCTAGGTATTGACTCCGGTTGTTGTCATGGCAGTTAGCCACTAGCATGACTTCGATAGAAAGAGTTTTTCCACCTACTGTTGTATTAGAGATACATTGCAGAAACTCATATCCTATTGATGGAGTTAAGCGTACCCAAGCAGGTCCGATACATCCCCCAGGATAGTTCCTGATAGAGGGTAGACCTCCGACAGCCCTGAGCAGGACAGGGTGCTCGCTCAAGATCGGAATAGTGGTGAATGTCAAAGGCTTAAATCTGATATCAACTTAAGTTTAAGCGTTTGTGTTATATACACGAGAATAGCTCACTTATATTAGAACGAGATATACAGCTTCATCAAAGATGACTGTATATCCGACCCCTAAAAAGCTCACTAGAAGTATGACGATCCCGGAGGCATTCATGATAGCTACTCAGGCAACCGGAAGTGTTCACGTTCCTTGAAGTAATTCACTGATTGGAATGATAACATGTTTGAACTCTATCACATATCCGGTACAGCTGCATATATATGCATGCTGCTTTGGAAGATGGCCATCCAAACTGATCACTTGGTATTCCATGAGAACTATTGGTATGTTTGCGTATGGGCTGCATATAATAAACCATAGTTCATTAGGACGAAGAGATCGAAGACTATCTACTGGTGGAGTAGAAACACCCTCAGATAAATTAGTAGTCAGGAGACTCTCTGAGTTCGAGTAGGGCAATTACTTTCAGGGTCAAACAGTGTTCGCACTTTCCTGAACAAAGTTGAAGGACCGAAAGATACATAAGTCCTTGAGAAAGAAAAGTAGCGCAATCTTTAGTATAAATAGAAGGGCTCTCCCCCAATGGTTGAGGAGGAATCAAGCAACAGAGAAGAGACCTTAACAATATAACAAGTTATTAAGAAATCTTCTAAGTTCGAGAAACCTTAAACTTTCCAATTACTTTACCGAGCCTTCCTGACATATCTCCGTACCCTCGAACCACAGCCTAGTTAGCTCAATACCTCTTCGAGTTAGCTACCCCGTAACAGTTTGGCATTCTACTTTGATAACAAACTTTCCTCAAGAGAACTTATTGAGTGAAGCTTTCAGCTTAACAATATTAAGTTTTCCCATTTTGATTCTTTGTGAATTATTTACTCAATCTTTCTCTTCTACTTTGAGTTTTGGTGCAGTCGCGACCTCAGAGTTCACCTCTCTATAAGGGTGTCTCCGTTACAGATACAAACTCCAGAAGTTTGTAAGCCTTGGTTATTATTGAATGTTTATGGGTTAGGTATCGCTTGATGATGCCTTAGGATTTGGATATGATTGATGCGAGATGCATCATCCCAAGCGTATTTAAAGACCTGTTTCTCTCAGGACTTCACAAGATCAGACTTCAAAAGACAGATTTTTCAATATACTTGTTTGAGCAGTTATCTTCTATTTAGTTTGATTCAAGAATCTTTGAGCTTTGCATAGGCCTAAAGCACTTGGCCTTCTCTTAGTAGTTTTGATAAAGTAATAGAGTCTACTCAATTACTTGTTGGCGTCTCCGTTACTTGAACTTGTTTATACTACCAGTTTGGTCAGAGTTAATACCGATATCCCCCTGCAAGACCGCTACCCCAGGGGAACCGGTTACACTGCCTACCTTTACTCTTATTACTACTATTGAACCTTTCTAGACAATCTCCATCTACGATAAAGATTATTGGCCTGAGTTATCTTACAAGTCGTCGAGATAGGCTCCCACCTAACACTGAGGGAGGAGCCACCAAATATTAATCTGTGGTCTTGTAAATCGATTTTAGAATGTGGACTATTTACTTCTACAAGATCTCTTAATTGGTATCATAAGATATCACACGTTTGCTCGCCTTCTTCACTATGATCAAGACTACTACATATGGAAGTGTGCCTGACCTTTTGCTACCACGAAAAACTACTCACTAAACATCACTCAAACTTCCTAGTTTGGGTAGGTCTGCACATATCCAACCTGTCTCCTTTCAGCAGTGTGCTTGACCTTTTGCTACTCTCTTGTATACCAAGGGGTTTGTTACCAGGGACGGTTTGGCAAAGAGAATTATATACCTGAGTTCAATCTATGTTCAAATAATAGTTTTCAAAATAATGTTTAAGTCACATAATATACAATTTCTTGAAACTGCATGAATCACATATCATTCTTATTTATCCAAAATATATTACACAAAATATCAATAGGTTCAAGCTTAGAAGCTATATGTCTTGACAAGTCCCAAATAATTATACCTTAAACAGGAATTGAACTCATGCTTCTTTTTTGAATTTGTGACTGAATGCCAAGCCGTCCCCCGTAACAAACCCCTTGGTGTACCGTACACTATACATGTCTTGAGCCATACCATCCCTTGGCATCCAAAACCGCAGCCACCCTCCGAGGCAGAGACCCCCTATAGCCCTTCCAAGAAGTATCCCACGGCCTAGCGAGACACGCAGAATGGAGACACTCTAAAACACAGCGCAAATCGAGGCATTGTATTGACCTCTTAAACTTAGTGTATCCTAATCAATATCAAAAAAGACAAAGGGAACAATAGATAATCCAAACCAGTTTAGACATTACCCATCATAATAGTAAGCTGAAGTCTTCCATCACACCTTAAGAATGCCCCTATTCTGCCTGCTTCACCAGGCCACGGGGTACGGTAGTATATAATTTAGTGCGTAACTAGTGGAATTCTAACCAACCAGGGGATTGTGGGTAGATGAACCTTAAGTTAGTCCTCTGGTTGCGGGATTTAATAATTCCAACCATCTTGTTCAGTACCTCAAATCCTCCTCTAACTTTGCCCCCCTGTTTCTGTTGGAAGTCAGTTAATTCTGCTAGGTATGCTTTAGCTATAGTTTCTTTTGCTTCATGAAAGTGCGGATGCACTGGAAGATGTTTCCGTTGATAGATGGGAAGAGGCATGGACTGATAAAGGAAAGCATGACTGCTATGGGGATGAAGGAAGGATAAGAGCTGGGCATTTAACTAAAGGCGCAAGAGAACGGGGGTCTTTGTGATGCATTTCTTTTGTTAAGGGATTACACAGAATGTTTCTTTTTTATGTTTCTGTTTTGGACGTGGAAGGTGTAGGGAAGAGAGAGATCTGTGGTGATTGGTAGAAGGATCGGTCAGAACTTGATTATGTTTTTGATATATTCTTCTGTCATTACGGCTAAAGTTACTTTAGCAAGCAAGAACGAAGAGACAGCGTTGCGCGCTATCCATCCCAGCTTCTATTCCGTGCAGTATTTTTGACCATTTTAAATAGTTTCTTTCTTAACCTATAGGCATACTAACAGCTAGTCAATGGTCATCCTAAGACACATGAAGGGCAATAATAGCTGCTTTATTCGACTTAAAAAGGCTCTTTCGATGAGGTATCGTGGATTGAATTCCACGAGATTGAACCTTCTTTCCACACATTTAGGCAATCATAATCTTCCCGATACTAGCTGCGCACTGTCCAGACACTACTTGCCCAGCCTAATTGAGGCCGGACACTTTGTGTGGGAATTGCCATCGTAAGTGTCCTGCTTCAACTCTGTTGAGCAAGTACTGATACACTCTTTCCTCTCCGGCAGAAAAGAATTGGCAGACGCTCGATACTACAAATCAGTAAGGCAATTCTCCGCGAAGAATCACGAGGAGTGGAAGGCCATATTCATTGATTGTCTAGGATAGCTTCCCATAAGTGAACCTACTCCCTCAGTGAGAGCCATTCCAATTAATCAAGATGATGGTACTTGCTATCGTCATGCTAAAGGAGAGTGAACCCCTGTACTTGAGTATCCTAGTGCCACTGATTGATACAATAGTCGCATGAAATCCGGACCCAAAACATCTGGACCGCGAGAGGCATCACATTCGGAATATCGTCATTGAGACAGTATTCTATGAGCAACAAGCCACCAAATATCTCCCTTGGGAGCAAAACCATATACCAGCGGTCAAATCTTTCTCTTCTGCTGCTTGTTCTATCTTATTTTATTTCTTTCCTTTTCCTCGATTGAAGTTCTGCGCCATCCTGTAGTGTCCATTACTTTATCTTATCGATTCAGCTGTGGTGTTGTGCATCCTTATAGATGCAACTTAGCGTTTCTATTTACCCTACCACTTATGACTATTTCATCTACCAGCCGCACAAGTGGTGCAAATGATGGGATTGTCGTTAGCCTACCAAGGGACTACCCAATTCCCTTCATAAAGGGAATACCATTTCTCGGCAGCAAGGGGGACAAACAGCAAACTACAATACCGAAAATCTCCGCTCACTAACAACTCACACCAATACACGCAGAGAACGCCACAGACTAGGCCAGTAAACAACTAAAAACTATCCCCGCCAACCCCATACAAGCCTCCAGAAACACAAGGGTTAGTCTATGTCTTCCCACCTTTATGAACACCCCTGAGCACGCACTGCACGAACAAGAAACCCACTACGGATTTCCCGTGGGTCGGACTAATTATTATTTAGGTCCTTGAGTCAGAAATAAAAAAATCGCTAGACGCAACGTTGTAAACTTCCAACGGTGATCTCTAGTTAGTGATAGCAAAGGAAACAAAGGTTTCCAACACAGTCTTGACAGCTAGGAAACCATATCCTATACTAGCATTGTCCCCATGTTAGTTCTTCCAGCTAAGTGATCTTTTATGCAGGAGTGGAACCAATGTCCACAGGTGCACAAATCACAGGTAAATATGGGGCGTTGAGCACTGCCCACATTCTCAAATAAAACCTTGTCTAAGCCGAACTACCAGTTTGTAAATCTCGCCATCGGGGTGTCGATGGATAAAGCATAGGATTTGCAGGGCGCTGCTGGAAGCTAGGCCATCCAAATCTGCTGCTATAATACTTGCCATATCAATAGCTACTATTGGACTAGCCGCCCTTAAAGTATTCCAAGAAATCACAGAGGAGAATCCCCCGCATGATATGGGACAGAATCTCTCCGTACTTTGTTTAAGTTGCAATTGGCTATTTCAACATCCAGAACAAATAGATGCTCCACCGCTTTGGCCCAAATCTCCCAATTGGATCCCTGGTATTTAGGCCGGCCCGAGTGGGGATTGAGTCGTGTCGGGCCGGGCCAGGTCGGGAGATCGGGGGACTGGGCTCACCTACCAGCTAGCAAGCCTAGGCTACCCAGCAAAGCCCAAGAAAAACCCGCCGTCTTTCTTTATCCAGTCACATGATATCACTCATTTCTGAGTTTTTTAAAAAAATATTGTGAAGCCAGGGAGAGCGTTATACCAGACCGAGTCTAGCTTTGAGAAAGCTTCAGCCTCATCTTTTTGGTTACCCCTTCTGGTCGTACGGAATGATTTTGATTCTCGTCAAATTGTTATTTATTCAAAATGGTCAAATATACACGGGCCGAATAGCAGTCGGGGTGGATAGCGCTCAAGGTCTTCTCTTCGTTCTTGCTTGCTAATCTGGTGGTAAAAATAGAAGTATATATATCAAAAACAAAACCATCCTCTTATCCTTCTATCGATCACCATGCGTCTCCGCTTTCTTCCCCGCAGGTTCCGTATCCCAAAACAGAAACGAAACAAAGAAACATTCTGTGTAATCTCTGAACAAAAGAAATCACAAACGCTCCCGCTCTCTTGTGCCCTTGATCCAATGTCCAACTCTTGTTCTGCCTTCAGCTTCATAGCCGTCATGCGTTCCTTTAACAATCCATACTCCATCCCATCCATCAACGGAAACATACTCCCCGTGCTTCCTCACTCGCACAAAACAAAAGAAAGTATAGCTAAAGCATGCCGTGCAGAATTAACTGATTTCTAAAATTATTCTCCTCTGGAACTTGGCAATATTACAGGCGGTCACTTTTTTTTGGTGCATGGTCATTATGCAGGGGCATTAGAGAATTAAGAACGCACCCTAGCACCCAAGCTCAATCCTACCCAAGTTTAGTAGGTATCATAAAAAAATAAAACTGAAAAGAAAGCAAGAAAGACCTAACAAACAAAAATCCTCAATAATTTTTTCAAACCAGGGGAGCACAAAGTATATATAAATCCGAAAAGCTGAACTCACAAGGATCTAGTATTTAGGATCTGCTACAGTGAGAATAGTACAGTGGCCGCCTCACCGCTAGTATCAAGGAACACAATCCCAACACTCGTGAACAACACAAGCGATCTACGCCCGATGACAGTATTTTTCAGCCCAGCAGTCTGCATTCTTGCAACATATATACATATTCCTGTAACATAACACTACTGATTATAGTTATTGCCTTTGCTTCTGGTTTCCCCTTGTTCGGTTTATTTTGTTTACTTTTACCTGGGGAATTGTTTAGAATCCTGGTAACATGTGGTAGGTTTAGCTGTTTACTTGTACTGGCATAATTACGCCTTTGGGACTGTAAGTGAAGGGATACCTAAAAGCAGAAAGGAAGGCCTAGTTAAAGAATAGCCTATTAGTTCCAGACTCCAGTAGGATTACAGGATTCCTATAGGTGGTCACTCACCAGCAATGATCATGACTGCAGGTTTTTGAATTACCCTGGCTTGTGAAGATAATGACAGCTCCCTGGTTAACAGGAAATACCTAGCTCCAGACTAGCACTTAGATAAGAAATATGCTTAGTTGAATAGTAATCCTATCTTCTCTCTCCCTATTCCTCCTTTCTTTCAAGACCCTCTTGTCTTAGCCTCACAAGTCTGCCTTAGGGCCAGCTTTAGCAGGCCTACCTTCCAGCACCGTAGTACTTCCGTTTAAACAGGAGAAACTTATTACAATTCCTGACCCGTCACCCCGTTAGGCAAAAATATTAGCCCCGCCAAGGAAAAAAAACTGATGACAATCCACATTCATTCAATAAATCCCTGCTTGTAGTTTTGCTATCATCCGATGCACACCATCAAGCCAATCTCGCCTCAATAATTCCAGTATTATCCTTCTTAGCCCTCCACACTTTCTCAACAATCAATCTCTCGTCCGCGCTCTTCAGCAGCGCCTCCCACTGAGCTTCCGTCCTCTCCTTACTATTAAACGTGATAAGCATATGCATATCCTTAACGACCGACACCAGATCACCCTGAGGGCCCACACGCTCATCCATGATACACTCATCAATGAGGATCCTAGAGGTCGAGCCCATAGAATTGGCAATGTGCGATAGGATCTCCCGACAGGCACTACAGGACCCCCCCAAGTTAATATTCCCTCACTCAAGAAACCAGAAGAGATGGAAACCCACGGATCAGGATGATCATGCAAGATATGTTTAAGATAGTAGTAAACCCCAGGCCCACCAATCGGCTGCCCTTTGAAAAAATCATTCTCTTGGAACTCCACACGGTCTTTAAGTTCCTCGGGAAGCCCATCACGCCCTTCACTAACCATCATTCCTATGTCCTGCACAACGAATTTCAGGTTTGGGAATTTCTGGGCTGCGGCTATGGAGATGTGCCCAATCCCACCCCCGACATCTACCAATGTCGTGCCCTTGGGGGCTGAGCGGAGGGGCTCATAATGCTCCACGAGGTTGAATGGGCCAAGAGCATTACTCGTGCCTATCATAACTTGACCGAAACGTGCTCCCATAGGCTTGTCATCGGTGTAGGCATATTCAAAGAAACTCTTGTTTGCTAAGAGGAGCATTAGTTGTGTTGGGTTTTGCGGGGGAGGCGGAGCGGGGTACTATTGAAGGCCCGACTGAAGGCGGATTTTCTACTATCTTCGGGAACAGCGAAGTTATTTTCGCGGAGAACGTTGGACGTGTATGGGGCGGAGGCGAAGCATTCCTCAACACTGTGGAAGGGATGAAATTGTGAGTAAATAAAATTCACGAGAGACAGATAGAGAGAGAAAATCAAAAGGAGTTTTAATCACCAATGCCCAATCATAGCCTCAATTCCAGGAATCCGGATAGCCGCAGATCCACCTGTATGCGCAAAATACCCCGGAGCCGTCTCAGTAAACACATACTTTAAGGTTAATACTCGCATTACTCGCACTACATCCCCAGAGGAGAAAAGTCAGCATGCTATCCCCAATTCACTAACCCCCGCAACAAGGGAAAAACTAACAAATAGTCTCCTCCGGTGCCCCTGTCTTTGCAGCCAACTCTGCCAGAGCAACAGGAGACCCATCAAGTGGCACGTGGTGCGCAAGCTTCATGTCGTAGGCCAACCTCAGAGCGGTAGTCTCATAAAAGGCGTTCGCCATCCCCAACACTGTATCCACGGGGCCCTCAATCAAAGAAATCACCTTCCGACATGCTAGCAAGAGCTGTTCTTTTGCTTCAATGCCCGCATCGTCAGTCACGGGCACAGGAGGTGCCGGTCGGAGGGTTGGTGGAGTGGGGATGTGAGAGAGATAGCCCTTCACCCCGGCAGAGATAATGTTGGAAAGTTCAATGAGATCTTCAGTTTCCGTTGCCATTTTTAAAATAAGAATTAGCGTCAGACGGATGTAATTTTATCTTATGACTAGGACTGAGGATTCTGTGGATGCGAGGCTTACTCAAGTAGCGCTGGGAAGAGGGGCCTCCGATACAGTATTTATATCGTCATCATCCCCGGATCCTCTCGACACATGCTCCCCTCCCCTCCAGATCCAAAAACTAACCTGGGCCATGAACCGTTCTAAGCCAGCCCTAAACTGTGTGGATATTTCACAACGTTTTATTAGTGTAATCTAACCTCAGATCTTTACCAAAGTTAGTATGGCCATGGAGCGCTTGCTATGATCTGACTAGTAGAAAACATCTCGGCGGTTGCGACACTTGCACCATTCCTAATCTCGGAACACACTAGGGAATTAAAAGCGACAAATACTAGTACAGACGAAGGGATAGCGTGCGTGGTAAGGCCAACACCACCAGTGATCAATATATTATCATGCCAATCAACTTACTAATAGTGGGGTCTGTCTGCCTGTAAGCTGTTGTTACGGTGGCACGAGAGAATATGGAAATTTGCCCTGGGATACACGGCTGTACTTACATGTGGGGCCCAACGGTGTGTCGGAGGCGTTGCTGGTATATTGGTGAAAAATGTATTGAACGAGACGGCCTTCTCATCAGGGTCGAGGAGCTTAGCAACACAAAACAAAATCGACAGCGAGAGGCAGTTTTCCGATTTTCACCCACCCACCAGAGTACATCTGGGTTGGGCTATGTCTACCCGCACCAACTGGCATCAATTTCCGTGCGCGGTGCAATGAGGGATGCCAATAGCGGAAACAGGGAGATATTCCCCCCGGCTTAGGAACATCAAGCCCGAGTATTATCCCTTAAACCGTTTTCAAGCACTTGCACTAAGTGCGGATACACCTGGTTGTGGAAGCGATCGGTAGTGAAGTAACTGAAGAGAGCAAAGTTAGGAATAATTGTAACAACTATGATGTAAGTATTATGATGAATGTAAAGGGTGCTAAGATAATTCAGCCCCTTCTAAACATTAGCCTATCTTGGGTAATTGTGATATGAAAAATTCTGCGCCCCAGAAGAGGTGCCCCACGGTGAGTCGAGACACACGGTGACACGAAACAAACATAAAGTTGTATTCTGAAAACAGGCTTTTGCTTTCAACTGGGGATTGGCAACCTGTTGTTTCGTATCACCGTGTCTTTTCACTAATTCTAAGATTTTTTTGGCACCACCGTGACAGATAGCAAGCTAAAATATCTGCAGTTTACCCCACAGGCTATGTCATAAAATCTGGAAAACTATCTACATCAACCCCATACAAACCCTCAGGAAAACGAAGGTTATGTATGACTCCCGGCCTTTGTGAGCATACCTCAGCACCGTCCCAGCAAGAAATCCAGTGCTGATTCCTCATGACACGGACTGACGGCTCTTTAGGTCCTGGAGTCAAAATGAAAACATCCCCAGACGCAAGGTTGTAAACCTCAAGTGGTGACCTCCAGTCAACGACAGCAAAGGAGGCAAAGGTTTCTGGAATAGTTTCAACAGCTGAAAAACCATACAGTACACCGGCATTCTCCTCTTGTTAGCTTTCTCTACCGTGATATCCTGCGCCGAGATGAAGCCAAAGTTGGCAAATGCACGATGTACCAGGTAATTATGGGAGTGCTGAGCACCAGCGCGCCTCCCCAAATGAAACTCTGCCTAAGCCGAACTACCAGTTTTCGAACCTCGCCACCAGGGTATGTATGGATAAAGCATAAGATTTGCAGCACCGTTGTTAGAAGTTGTGTTATCCAGATCTACAAGTATTGTAAATAGCTATAGCAACTCTCAAACTAGCCCTCTGTAAACCAATCCAAGAAAGCCCAGAAAAAATTTTATTTGCGTAATATGCCCAGAGTCTCCCCGTACAGTGCTTAAGTCGCAATTCTGCCATTTCAACAACCAGAAAAAACTGACGCTTCGCTATTTCGACCTCGAGTTGACTCTCCCCCAACCTGTACAGGCTATTTACTCCCACATCGACTTCTCTCTAACCGAACGACCTATCATACCTAAGAACGCATGCTAGTGCCTAACTTCAATCTCGCTCAAGCAGGGTAGAAACAAAAGGCGAACGAAAAAAACCGCAACGAGTTTCCCGAATCAGGTGAGCATGACCTACCGCCACATCCGGGTCAGGCATTTGTGATCCCAGATCCTATAGTACGAGTGACATATTGTGAACCCCAGGGCCAGCAGCAAGGAGCCCAATGACAACACTCGCGTACAGTACAAGCCATCTAAGCCTAATGGCAGTATCCTTCAGCCAATTGTCTACATTCCTATACCATATATACATATTCAGATAACATGACACTACTGGTGATAGTGATTTGTTTACCCCCGGTTTTCCCCGGTTTAAGTTATTTTGTTTGTCTCCACCCCAAAACCGTTTAGAATTCTGGTGGCATGTTTTAGAGGAGCCGTTTGCTTGTACTTGCATAGTTACGCCTTCGGGGTTCTAAGTGAAGGAATGCTCATCATACCAACAGCAGAAGGAAGGCCTGTTGAAGGATAGCTTCTAGGTTCTAGTAGGGCTACAGGATTCCTATAGGAGGAAACCCGACGTGAATGATCACGATCCCGGGTTTTTGTATTGCTTTAGCTTGTGAAGATAAGGACTGCTTCCTGGCTAACAAGAAATACCAAACTCCAGACTAGCACATAGATAAGAAATATGCTTAGTTGAGTAGTAATCTTATCTATCTTCTCTCTCCCTATTCCTCCATTCTTCCAAGACCCTCTTGTCTTAGCCTTATAAGTCTGCCTTAGGGCCAGCTTTAGCAGGCCTACCTTCCAGCACCGTAGTACTTCCGTTTAAACAGGAGAAACTTATTACAATTCCTGACCCGTGACCCCGTTAGGCAAAAATATTAGCCCCGCCAAGGAAAAAAAACTGATGACAATCCACATTCATTCAATAAATCCCTGCTTGTAGTTTTGCTATCATCCGATGCACACCATCAAGCCAATCTCGCCTCAATAATTCCAGTATTATCCTTCTTAGCCCTCCACACTTTCTCAACAATCAATCTCTCGTCCGCGCTCTTCAGCAGCGCCTCCCACTGAGCTTCCGTCCTCTCCTTACTATTAAACGTGATAAGCATATGCATATCCTTAACGACCGACACCAGATCACCCTGAGGGCCCACACGCTCATCCATGATACACTCATCAATGAGGATCCTAGAGGTCGAGTCCATAGAATTGGCAATGTGCGATAGGATCTCCCGACAGGCACTACAGGGGCGGG
>Ga0307509_10008426_pt1 | contig 13158 bp, 15 predicted proteins | sample 10_EM_MG_FD_202245 | JGI IMG/M metagenome (GOLD analysis project Ga0307509, IMG submission 202245) | Populus trichocarpa ectomycorrhiza microbial communities from riparian zone in the Pacific Northwest, United States - 10_EM | ecosystem: Host-associated > Plants > Roots > Unclassified | place...
GGAATCGCAACCACATTTGTTCCGGTTTGATGTTCAAGTGACCACACTTCCAATTGTGTTGAATAGAGCCAGAAAGAGAGGGATCGAGTGCATGACAAATGTGTGTGTGCGCATATGCCACATGGAAATTCTCCGTGCCAAGGTCACTTTGGGTGACGTACAGTGCACCTAATTATCCATCAGATATGCCACAATGGAGGATAAAAATAACAGAAATGTACCACCAAAAGTTCTGACTGCCTTGAGATATTGTGCACATACAAACTTTGGATTCAAGTTGTTCTACCAGATCACCAACCAAAGGATCTTTCCAGTGAAACTGTCCATGCAGCCATGCCAAAACAGTCCAAAATGCTTCCATTTGTCATGCTGGTCCATGGCCCAAAAGTGGTTCACCCCTGCTGCATAGAAGGTACAGCAGACAATATGTTTTTTTATTCTTGCTGCTACTTGGTTGGGTTCTGTGTGCTTAAGATACTGTCCTATGAAACCCCTATATATTGTCTTAAGTTATTGCAAAAGGGGATGTATAAGCATTCTGCTCACCTAGAAACACAGATGTTGAAGCTGTTCCGCAGGTAAATGCGTAGTTGCTCTGCACCTACATCCTGATATATCGTCCTCAGCTTGGCAATTGGACGTGCAATGGTCTCAAATGTATGGTCTTGCAAGCGTGCAGTTTTGAGGCCAAGTTTCTTCACATACATTTTCAGCTTTGTCTTCCTAAAAAGCCCAAATCAAGATGCATTCAAAGGGGAGAAATGATATGAAACGCACCCAAGACCATAAGTATCCATGTCATAATGCTTTCTGAGCAAGAGGACCATCTTGTCATAAGAAATATCCTGCACATGACACGTCGCCCGAATGGAGAATGAAGATTCCACGGACCGACACTAGACTGCATGTAAACATGTAGATGGCTAATTGGAGGTTGAACCGGCCAAACTGATGATAACGGTTGATGATGATGATTCAATTTGTGGGTGGTGTGAAATCACTGTATATGTGTTTCGACAAGATTAAGAGGTGCTAACAGGACCTCCATAAGTCAACTCAGTGGGGTAAAATGGAGAAAAACACATGACACGGCTTGTTTTGATTGGGCATTGCAATTGCTGGAGGGACACTGGCAGACTGGGGGGGAACCAGAGTTAGGGCATTGTGACGCACTGTTTAGCAATCGTAAAAAAACAGGGTTGGGTGGGTTTTGCATGGTTACTGTGTACCTTTCACACCCATGGTTGTGCTTGCTCTCAGGGACAACAAGGCTGTCGCTTTTCTCCTTTCTGCAAATACTTGAGCTTTTATCATCCCATCTTGCACTCCCTGGACCCATTGCTCTTTTGCAACCTATGCACCATCTCGATATACATGCCTGTGGCTCTGTGGCACTTGGGTCTCCATTGCTAGCTGTCCTTTACCACCCCAAGTCAGAAAGTTCCCCCTCTCATCAGGGGCAACACTTTTTTGGGGTAAAGAGCAGGTTGCCTTGGAAAGCCCCAAAATTACTGTATGATCCCCATCAACAGCACCTGTGACAGCCTCTGAGCATAGCGCCTGATCGGCATCATGCAACTTGCCCAAATCCCATTGGCTCAGCTGTGGTGACCCTGTAACACATGTGACCAGTACACTGTGGCCCAACAGCTACTACGCTCAATGTGGCACTCAGTTGTGCATGGGCACGGACCTGCAACTCCGCACACCACTTAGTGTATGCCATGAATATTGAAGGAGGCCTTTGATCTTGCCAACGTATATCGTTAAGTTTGGTGTTTCAAGTCACTTGGATAGCAACAGCCATCCTGGCAGACCAACTGACTGCATGCATCCATATTTCTACCAGTAAGAGCAAATATATAGATGGCAAACTTGAACGCAAGTGAACCCTCTCTAAGTCGGAATGGAACCCCCCCCCTCAGGCTCTGTGCTTGTTTCTTTCTCTGATACCCTTGAAACGTGTGTTTGTGGTTGTAGAAATTGCCAAACACCATACGGCGATTGCAGCCAAGAAGAAAAGACCAAATGGAAACTTGTGTGGAATAGCTGCAATACCAGCGGTGATTCCAGCTGCTGGCTATGCGGCAAATGCTGGGCAACTTACCAGGAGAGGGGTACTACTCATTGAAGAGGTGTGGTAGCTAAGTTAATAGTAACAAGCTGATTGCTGATATTCTCCTTCTCAGATGAAACAATTTCCATCCCCAGGCCCCGTGCTGAACCATTTCATATTAACAAGAATGTGGCGGCTGTTCAGCGAGGAAGGGGTATGGCCACACACAGAACATTGTCCTGCAGGAGGGGACTGACCATTTGCACATCTAGGTCGTGCGCCTGTCCAAGCGATCGGTCAATTGCCAGTGCCCTCTGCAACTTCAAGGGAAACCAGTATGTGTTATAGAACATCCTCGTCGCAGTATTCTGATATAATCATGCTCTACTTCAGGTAATCGCCCAAGCGTTCAGACATATGGGTGCACATACAATGTGCCCTCAGGTGGTTATATGGCCAGCCATGCCAAATTCAATGATGACAATGCCTTCTGGCTCCGGAAGGCGTCATCTCCTATCGTCAAAAAAGCCAAAACCGTCAAGAGTGCCAGTGTCGTCTCAGTAAAGGTCCTTCTGGTGACACACATGCCCAGTTGCAAAAATTTCAAGTTGGTTGGGGTGAGTATCTACGAAGCTATGCAGTGAAGATGGTAATAAACATATGTATAGAATTTAACTGAAGGTCTTATAAACCTTGATCCACACATCGGAGGCAATGAACTGCATCACCGCTGCTTCGACAAGCTGTATCAGCGCTGGATGAATTGGTCAGGAGGATACCGTTTGTCCATTGGGGACACGATGTTGCAGGACAACAAAGTGCATGCTGCAATTGCTGGAAAGGACCTTGCAGGGCTGGTAAGTGAACGCGATACAATCTTGGACTTTTTTATGAAGTGGTGTGGTAAGTCTGGTGAGCGACTCTTCAAGGCTGGTCAAATCGAGCTTGCTCTCAAGATTGACCCCCAGGATTTCGTCGCTGCGACAGTGATAAGGGATCAGGTATACGAATTGGATGAGAGTGGTATTGCTATCGGTTGTAAGGTCATGGTGAGTATACACAATCTTGTGATCACTGACTCGGATGTGTCTTGCTTATCACATCCCATAGACCACTAGTGGTGGACACACATCAGCAAAAGTGCAAAAAGTAGGTAAGGGGCTTCCAAGGCAAAGATGGCCCCTTCCAAGGCAAAGTTATGACTATACAGGGTGTGGGTCAACCTATACAAGGGCTTACAAGGCATCAACTACACTACCTCCATTTGAAACTTTTGCTGATGCAAGTTAAACCCGCACAAGTCAAAAAAGTCTAATTCAACCAATAGAGGGGCCGCATCCTCCCATGCCAATGATACAGATATTGGGACCTACTCTGAGCACTCCAAGTCGGACTTTGTTGGGCCCACCTCCAAATCCATTCAGGCAAGTCCTTAATCTTGTCCGTTACAATATCTACTTATACACAGCATAGCGCAACAATACAAATGAGACCTCTGATTCGGAATCTCTCACCCAGGACATGCACACAATGCCCATGGAAGGAGACTCAGATGATGACATCAGAGAGGATGTATCCAAGTCCACAGCCACCAAATGCACTGTGCCAACAACAGTGAGTGATTCTGCCCCTGAACCCGGAATATAGTTCATAATCATTATATTAGCTGGAGAACACATCCAAGCGTCAGAGATGCACCAAATTTGTCTCTCCAGAGAGAGACGAACTCTTTTTGTTGTTGACTCAGAGTGGGAAAGTTCCGCCAAACATGGAAATGACTTCTAGTGAGTATGGCTTAGATCTATTCTCAATTTCATTGTGTTCAACAAGTTCTGTGTGCCCGAGTGAATAACAGGACATTCCAATGTGATTTTTACGACGTACCCCTCCCCACCTACTGCGCAAATGCTCTTCCTAAGAAGCATTTTGAAATCGACGATCCTGATGTCCAGTGCCATAAAGGTTTCCTCGATGTCAATCTTTTGACAGAGGTGATGCGCAGGGGCTCCTTCAAGATGGCTCATCCTGGAGAGATTCAATTTCAAGGGGGGGGGAATCCATTCACAGATGGAAGGGTATGTGTTAAGCAAGTTTACGAAACAAAGGAGGACGGCACTGCCATTGTACAACTCAGAGGCAGGGTCAAACTCGAGAAGTTGTCCATTGAGTGTAACTGTCTTAGATGGGCGTCCATCCTCCTGGATCTCACTTATTCCTTCATTGACCACAAAGTCAAGAAAAGGGGAAAACCATCGCTCTCCATTCCAGAGCTTTGCTTCATATGCACAATGATCGCAATTGTTCGACAGCATTCGAAGGAAAAGGTCTTCCTCATTGAGGAGTGGTTTGATCTGGGCGCTATGGGCAGCAGCAGTCGGGATCAACTTGAATTCCACAAGTACTTGGGCAATTCCCTCCCAAGATCCTGTCTCCCTTCTACAGCACCTTGCAGAGCTCATGAAATCACTGAATTCCTTGTATTTGCACAGCATGTGCAATGGGAGAAAACCAGTGGTCTTGCGTTCACGTCTGATTACCAGGGCACAGGCAACATCTTAATGGATCCGCAAATTACATCGAACCCATAAATCCCACCAATTTTCTGCTTTTTAAAGCCATCATACTGATATCTAACCAGCTCTCTTGAACATTGTCACAGTAATCTATTTGGCGATGGCAACCTGTCAGATGCTTTCAATGACTTCTGCATCTACCACAATTGCAACGATTACTGCAAATTTTTCGAGCTGAGCCTTGACAATCTCCACCAACGCAAGGAGCACACTGGCATGGAGCATGAATGTTGGTAGATATCCTGTCTCTTACTTTCTTTCCTTCGCAAAGAAAGCACTGGTGTTGTTCAGAGCTGCCATGGCACATTATGTGGATTATACCCAACGTGTTGTGTGATTGGTCTATTTCTCTACTTTACTCTGAAAAATGTCGCATTCATTTTCTTTACTTTTCAGTACCAATAATTTAATAAAATCATGTTTGCACATATAACTTTGGTATGCGCTGGGGGTGAAGATGGCCGGCTTGGGCATGTATCTAATTAGTGTTACCGTACCTACAGCCAGAGGCTCTGCGCCTCATGTGATGCATCCGCCCATCGTTTATGGCGGCCTTGCCATCTGATCCGTGCCGCCATGTTCCATAATCACACAAAACTGACCAGATACGCACAGATCATGAAACAACACAAGGGTCGTATGGCAAATTTGACAGGACCTCATGAGGACTTCTATATGGCCAACACCATCAAGTGTTGTGCTCTTGTCCCAAACTCTTGCTGCCATCTGACGGGTCTGGCCTCGTATGTACTATGTATGTAATAATTGCTGATGCTTGCTTTCAACTCATCAAGGGCTCTCTCACTGCATCCACCCCAACCCACTTCCCCCTATGCACCCTTGGCATTGCACACCATCAAACCACTATCTGTCATTTTGAGCATCACGAGACTTAACAGTTAATTGTTTATTCTCGAGTCTTGTTGTATTGTCAATCCAGCACCCCATCGAACCACTATCCGTCATTTTGAGCATCACAAGACTTAACAGCTAAGTGTTTATTCTCAGGGAACAAGTCTTGTTGCATCGTCAATCACTTACTAATGTACGTCACGCACTTCTTGCCATAGGAAATAACCTCTCACCTTTTTTTAGGCATTTTGGCGTACCTTTCCCTCCCTTCACCCCAATCGCACCTCATTACTTGCCACTCTTCCTGAAACCCCACCGCCTAGTATGCAAGTTGTCTCCCACTCACTTGAGCCCAATGGTGTCCTTATGCCTCTACCTCCCCTCTTACGCTGACACCCTCAAGTAGATTGCTCTTGTCTCAAACGCATTTAAAGACCCGGTCAGGTGAGATGCATAATACAATTCCTGTTAATGATCCTTCTAATTCAATGCCCACAACAACATCCGTCACCATATCTCACCCCTCCCTGTAAGGCGAGCACCTGAGTCATGTGAAGACCAGCGTGATTGGTGCACAATCTAGTCATCCTTCAAGCTTCAAGGCCTGACACATTGCGTCAAGCAACAGCGCTTACTCACCAAACCTATGTTTCCTTCAAACCACCACCATCTCTGCTGCCCACACCCCCATCATTGCATACGATTTTCCTCTTGTTCCATCCACACTACCTTCATCATGCCATCTTCTCGTTCTTCAACCTGGCAGACATCACATACATTGATTTAGTGCCTTCCCAGTATCTGGCTAGACCACTAACCCTCCCTTGCATGCCCAACCTGGTACACCCTCACAGCCAACGCCTCAACACTCATTTCGCCCCCGCCGTTTGTTCAGGTTTCCTCTCCCACAACCTTGGGGTCCAGTGTGAGTCCAACCTTAACGTCACTACCTCATACTTTCTCACACTTCCGCCACAGCCGCTCATTCCTTCTGGCCTCCCTACCTCTCGCCCCACCCACTTTGTCTAAGACCTTGTTTCTTTCCCGTTCATCTTCGCCACCAAGGCAACCTCTCTGTGCGCTATGACATTACTCATCCGGCTAAGGGTTCCTTGGGACACAGATTATTTATTTCCGCTTTCATGCTCTCTTCCAAGATCATCTGCAACGATACTTATTCCAACAAGTCTTGGTGCATCATTGGCCAAGGCATGTTCGCACTCCAGGAGATCAACCAGATGGAACGTGAGATGTGCTCCTACCTGGAGTGGCAGCTCAATGTCAATCCCTCCACACTGCGTGATTTTTCAAATTGCATTCAGCAAGATTTCGCTGGACCCAGTCCTTACCCACCCATGGTCCTCCCTCAACCAGCGCTGGTGCTGTTCATGCACCAGAGTTCAAGCAGTGCAACCTCTGGTTCCGGGTCAGCAATGCCCTTGTTGGCCCCCTGCGTTCCTATGCCGAAGGATGCCCTGGTCATCCCAAGCCCATCGATCCCCACATACCCCTCCTCGCCCCCCGATACCCCAGGAGCCTCACACTCAGCCTTGACCTCTCCCACATCTTTGGTATCGCTACAGATGCCTCCTGATGCTCATGGGCCAGGATTCATCAAAGTTGTTTTGGCGGACTCAAGGCTCTGGTCATCCCTCACAGCCACCCATCTGTCTCTGCCCTTTCAAAGCCTATGAAGGCGGTGGCTTCAACTGCCCCTACCTTGTTGGCTGTCACTACCCAAAAGCCAAAGAGTGCACATGGCCAATTTGCTTTCGCAACACGTGCTGTCTGGTAATCCCCCTTTGGTACATTTACATGTACATAACCCTTACTTCCGTCTTGTTGGGGTGCTGGGGACACAACCTATAGTTCACCTGAATCCTACATGTGTTTGCTGCGCACCTTGCTTTGTGATGGCATGATGGCCACCAGTTGTTTGATTTGTGATTACATAATATGAACATGGGATTGGTGATATTTGGAACTTGAACATACACAATCAATTTTCAATATTTGAATTTGAACATGTGCAATGCAACTTTGGGTATTGCGCTCATCGATAATCATAATCAAGAATTGATAGCTGATGATTGATAATTGCAATCAGACGATAAGATATTTAAATTATATAATGATTTTTTGGTGCGGTGACAATGGTCCTTGCATTATGTTATGGTCGGCAGTGCATCGGCAGAGCGGAGTTTCATCTGGAGGGGGCGCGTCCTTTAAGCTTGCCATAACTGCGCCACTCATGGGATCGCGATGCGCCTTGCAGTGATATTATGGTGATACAGTAATACAGTAGCAGTCCAGTCAGTCCGCATTCCCCTCCCCTTTGACTCAATCTCAATCGGTTTAATTTGCCGACTTTTTTTTCTCGATTAACGCTACGAAACAACAATCTTATCTAGTGGTGAGGCAATTGCCCACAAGCTCTTGTAGCCTCCGGTTCGTTGGTAAATTCATTGTGATTGGGTGTCATCGAATGCAGAACGCAGAGCGAATAGAATTTGAAGACATACTGATGGTCCAGTAGGGAGACCTGGAGATGACTGAACAACTGGTAACCCCAGGCGATACCAGAAGCGCCAAGACTCGCAACCATTGAAATGTGTGGAAATCCATGGTTATTACCGACATAAATATGGAGATCACAGCTGACTTCATGCAGTGACCAGATAACGTATATTTTCTCACGGCTAGTCGTGTCTGCGAGTTTTGAAATTTAAGAATCTCTGCTTTAATATCATCGAAACAGTGCGGTTACAGCCCGAAGTACTTAATGCTACAAACCCACATCTTACCGCCTTGAAATATGATCCATCTGAAAAAAATGAAATAACCCAATCTCCAAGTGCCATCTTACACAGGGGTCCCCTGCTCCATTTCTAGACAACACAAGACGACGACAGCCGCTTTTACCGCAAGTGGGGAGAGCTCGAAGACGATCCCTCGTTCCGCCTTGAATTCCTAATTAGTCGAAGGGCGTAACGTTCAGTTGTCGACGCCGCATGGGGTAGAGTTAGAATGGCTACTGACCTGTTTGACCACTCCTCCCGGTGCAACCCGCCGCAGAACCCACCCCAGCGGGCAGACACATCAGGTGAGATTGGAACCCAACAAAGTCTACATTGACCCGGAGCTTCTTCTCTTGCAAGGCTTGTGCCTTCGCAATAAGGTGTTTGGCTAAGGACTCCTATATAAATATGCAATTCAGACACTCACGTCGTCCAAATTCTCTCTCAGTGGACGGAGGGAATGATCCCACCCTCTCACTCGCAGAATCATTCCGACTTCCCCTCGTGCCTAGGCTTTGTCCGACACCTTGGTTTCCACTGTCGTCCTCTATTCGCATCAAGAATCGACCATTAAGTATAATTCACAGAAAGGCCTTAGAAAATACATGCACGATAACTCAAGCTTGAGCCCTCAGCTGCGACTCGCTGGTTGCTGATACCAGGCGCTCCGTATTGACAAACTATCATAAGATTATGTGTAAAACTCGTAGAACGCTCCGATATAGATGGGGATGGCGGCGACACCAGGCCCGAGGGGTTTGAGGGCGCACCGTCGCCTCCATGAGGAGGTGAGGATGAATGTGAGTGTGTGAGAGCGGGTGCAGGTGCGGGGGCAGGTGGGTGGTGGCGCGTATTTAGATGCACAGGAGGGAGTGCGGATGATTGCACGGAAGTGAGTGGCGCTGGGCGTTGGGGCTGATAGCCTGAGGGGCCATCGTTAAGCACTAGAAACTCAATGGCGCGCATCGCACAGGCACCGAGGGTGGACGGCATGGGCTCACCTTGCGGAGGATAGACGGCGGGCAGCGGCGGATTACCTGCCGTGGGTTGTGTGCCCTGGCGAGTCGCACTTCGCGAGTTGTTCTCGGTCCCAGGGTTTGAAAAGGGCTGCGGGAAATATGGCGGCGGTGGCCCAGACATCGTGTAGGAATGTTGGCGGTTTCTCGTTCCTCATTTCGCAGAGGCGTAGGTGTTTAAATAGACCTTGACGCACCCAGGAAGCGGGCTCATGCTACGGACGGGGACGCAAGGGCCATCAGCGCGAGGCAGGCACACAACGCTCAACGTCAGCGCTTCTTGTATTCTTATCGATAATCGATAATCAAAGTGACCACCAGTGCCAGTCCATCGGTGCAATGGGTCAAACGTTGCGACCACACCAGTGACACCACTTAACGATTTCTTGTGCTTATTTCCACATCATGGGATTCTTAAGGAGAAAGAACCAGTCAATCACTTCAAAAAAGCAACTCGATCGATGGTTGTAAAACATGATTTGCTGATTCGGAGATGACTGAAGAACAATATCAGGGGGAGTATCGAGGGGTACAGTACCAGTTCCTGTGTACCCTTGATAATAGGAAAATGGTGCAGAGCCATGAGAACGCCCGCAATGGATCTCCCAGGTGACTGACTTTGCCAGCGAAACTTTCGGATTTTCCTCAATTCGCTCGAGTCTAGCCGGATACAGATCATGCAGGGGTGTCAAAGCTGTCAGCGTCAACATCAAAGATGAGCGCAAGGCGATTTCCGTTTACAGTGTAGTCAGGTTGCTGTGTACGAGACGCCACTGCGCCACTCATGGGATCGTGAGGCGCCTTGCACTGATATTACGGTAATACAGTAGCAGTCCAGTCAGTCACGTTTTACCACTTTTTTTTTTTTTTTTTTTGAATTCGAAGTTTATTCTCCACTGTTTACACAACAAGAGATCGCGGTGCTACGAGAACACTACATAGGAGACCCAGGGAGTATATAATGGACTGTTGAGCATAACAGATATAAGTAAAACAAAAAACACATAGTGTTTCAGGCCTCAAGCCAGCTGAGAAAGGAGTCACAGGGGGTCCGGGCGAGGGGGCAATGGGCAGAGAAGGGAATTGCTATGTACGAGAAAAGTGGCGAGCGCCTCAGCGCCTTTCACAGTCCAGAATAAGTAATGAAAGGAGAAGTCCTTAAGTATGCGTGAGCGGAAAACCGAAACCAGAGGGCAGTCTGATAAGATATGAGGGGCGGAGTGGAGGACAGAAACATCATCCCATTGTTGAGGGTGAGCCATGCGTCTCTGGACGCGTTGCTGGCCGCCATAGCGGGCCGCCGGAAGGCGTGCGCTACCTCGAACAGGGGAGGGGGTACGGGAGGGGGTAAGATGTGGATTGGCGTGTTGTTCTGCCATGAGAGCCTCAAAACCAGCACCTCGGTTAGCGATGGAAACAAGTGAACGAGGCGTGGCATATGGCCGCGCGACGGACGTTCACCCCCTGGGTTGGTCTCGGGTCACCTTGGTTTTTGGCCAAGGATTGCTGTCGCGATCCAGTTCGGTCATCGGGATGGGGGTTTGTGAGTAAGTGCATGGGCAGGTGATGGTGTCGCCAGACGTGGGGCACATGTGTTGTGAGTATGCGCCACAGAAGCAGTGTTGGAAGAATACTTGGAGGGCAGCACACATGGCGCGGCATTGCCCCAGAGAGAGGGACCCTATAACCAAGTCAGAGGGGAGAGAGGACTCAGGGACCGGGATTACGCCGCCCGTCCACTTGCAACGGGGTGGATCCGCACAGTCGTCTTGGTCAACCTTCCACAATCTGAATGGGAGGGTCTTCAAAAGGGGTTTGGGGAGGGCGTTGGGGATGTGGTAAGACTGTGCCTTGGCGCGCAACTCAGCGAGGTTGAAGTCTTTCCCACAAGGGCCTGGCCAATTGCATGGGAAGATTCGGGGATCAGCGCGTGTGGGCTTTCTATTAAGCTTGACGGCCAGGGGGTGGATGGTGATGGTGATGTCGGGGTGGAGGAAGCACTGCATCCCAAGTGCCCCTGTGAATAGGGTGGCTTGAGGGAGGTATTTGTGCTTCGCCAAAGACAGGAGAGGGCGCTGGAGGTTCCGGTTGGGAACAAATATAATGATGTGTCATCCTGGATGGGGTCTGAGAGAGAGGACACCCGCAATGGCAGCTTCCACAGCAGCAAGTGTGCGGTTGTGACTAGCGCGGAACCCGCGCTCGATGCAGGTGCCATTGGTGAAAGAGAGGAAGGCGACGACGAAGTGGTCAGGGTGTGGGATTGGGTAAATGTGGACGGAGTTGTGGTCTGCAGGGGGTTGGTTTGTGAGGTTGATGATGGTTGCAGAACGCGCCGGCGTTGCTGGGGCATCAAGAGTGCTGAAGACTTGGGGGTGGGACCATGTGAGACCTGTCGGGATGCAGAAGACAGGGAAGGAGGTGGGGAGGAGGGAGGAGAGGGGAGTGGGAATGTGATAGGGGTAAAGACTAGCAGGATCGAAGGAGGACAGAGTACATAGGACAGTGGTTGGAGGCAGACGAGAGATGTGGGCAGTGTAGGCCGCATGGTACTTTGCGATTGTGTATTTGATAGGTGGGATCGCAAGCATGTTGTGAAGCGGTTCAACAGGGGTGGTACAAAAAGTGCTGCTAATGCGACAGACAGCAATGTTCTGGGCGACTTGCAAGATGTGTATCAGGGATTTGGGGGCTCGATGGGACCAGACCAGGAGACCATACAGGAGGACGGGGAGAGTGATGGCATGGAAAACTGTCTGCCAACTATGGAAATCGATGCCACGTACAGAGTTGCCGAGCAGAGGACCTCTGAAGGACGATTGTGCTTGAGCAGCCATAATTTTAGCATGTGGTATCCAGTTGAACTTGTCATTGATGAAGACACTAAGGTAGCGCACCAGCGATGAATGATGAACTTGCAGGGTCCTGCCGCCAGGAATGCAAAGGTCGATTGAAGGCCAAAGGGCACCAATGCGGGCGATAGATGTGTGGTGTGGTTGGAAGGCTATGAATTCCATTTTGTCTGGGTCAATTTGGAGGCTGTTCCTCATGAGCCAGTCTGTGACTGTGTAAAAGCCATTGGCGCATTTCTGGAGGACAGACTGGTGGTTCACGCCAGTGGCAATGATGGCACTGTCATTGATGTATGTGGAGAGAGAACGGAAGCACCAGGACTCAGCAACTTGTAAGAGCAGGAGGATGTAGAGGGCAGAAAGGATCGGCGACAAGGGTGACCCTTGGGGGGTGCCATGGTTTAAGACAACTTCAGGGAGGGGCTCGCCATTGAACATAAGGGTGATGCATCGGTCTGTGAGGAAGGAACGAACCCAGTCACAAAGGGACGGAGCAAAACCCAAGAGGGTAAATATATGGACAATGTGGCCAACGTGGAGGTTGTCAAAGAAACCCTGGATGTCGAAGAGGAGGAGGCCGGCAGCCCAGCTGCTTTTGACGCAGGTTTGGACAGTGTGTGTCATGCTCAGGACTGCATCGGTCACTGTATGATAGTCACACAAGCCAAATTGGCGGGCAGGAAGGAGATGAAAATGTGCAGCATCCAGTAGGATGCATTTTGAGACAATCCTCTTGAGGAGCTTACCACAGCACTCCAAGAGGGATATCGGTCAGTAGGCCTTCGCAACCTAGTAATCTATTTTACCAGGTTTCGGGATGGGGACCACCATTGCGCAGTGCCATGGGTGGTGACCCCAAGATATGGCAGCATTGAACAGGGAGGTTAGGCAGGATGGAGCGGCAGTATGGCACCATTTAAGGAGTTTATACGTGATGCCAGATGGGCCTGGGGCGGATTTGTTGGAGGTGCACGCGAGGTTCTGGGAGACCTCTTCCTCCGTAATTGGCTC
>Ga0307509_10008427_pt1 | contig 13157 bp, 10 predicted proteins | sample 10_EM_MG_FD_202245 | JGI IMG/M metagenome (GOLD analysis project Ga0307509, IMG submission 202245) | Populus trichocarpa ectomycorrhiza microbial communities from riparian zone in the Pacific Northwest, United States - 10_EM | ecosystem: Host-associated > Plants > Roots > Unclassified | place...
ATTCCCCAACACTAGAATCCCAATTGTCCAGCGGATATACAAGATTATCGAAAACAAAGCATTTTTGCAACCTTACGACAAATACAAGTGTGTTTTTTTATTCAATTTCTAATGACTCGAATTAAAGGATTCATCAGGAAAGCCGTGGGTAACGAAGTTTTTAGATACCACGGAACGACGCGAAAATGCACTCTCGGATCGCCCGGAAATACCAAGCTCTGCAGCGACACTACTTGCCCCCTTTGTTCTATATTAAAAACATCGTTCAAGACTGGCCTTGCTAATCCCAGGGGCGCGTAAGTTTCGGGTCTCTGAAAGCTGTGTTTTTGTTCCCCTCATCTGACACCTTTCCCAAAGTTTTGGAGCAGGCGTATATTCCTCTTCTGCTTCGAATAAGTAGGTTGACTCGTCTCTAGTTTTAAAATTGTCTTAATTTATTTCCAGAGCATACAGCTACACAGCTACAGGGGCCGGTGCTCTGCTCCTTACGAAAGTCGTCCTGGGAAATGTTAGGAAAGTCACTGGCTGGAACGAAGTGATGTCATGTCCAGCAGGGTTCAATTCTGTACTTTTTTGTTTACCATCGAGTTCAAGGTGGACACTTATTATCCCGTTCCAGGTTGTTTTCGAACGTCAAAATGATTGCCTGAATGAAACCATCGTATATTCGGATGACGCTATTCGTCCTGTCTTTTTGATCATGTTCTAATACCACACATATTTTCTTTACATTGAGACTTTCGTCTGTAATGCATTTCCGCAGATTGTATCACATTCTATCCTTAAAATTTACCTGCAGTTGGGGACCCGATGCGGCGAACATACAGCTGGTAACCAGACAGCTTGGCTTTGGACTTGGCCTTTTTCGCCCACTCTGCTCGCCTTGCTTCATAGTCTTCTATTTCTGCTTCAGTATGAAGGAATTGCTGAATGATACACCTTCGATATAGATGTGTCTTGAATGTGTCGAGGAATTTTTCACTTTCTTTGAAGACTCCTTCGGAGTCCTTCCGAGTCGGGAATTGGTGCGCGTTGAAGGATCTGGCTGGCAATTGAGGAATGCTGTCAGGTCTGCCTACGATGTTGGTTCCTAACTCCTTGTAAATGCAGATTTCCAGCTCGAGGTCGGGCGATGGTCACAGTATAACGATTAAGGCCACTCCAGATCTGGTCCTATTGTTGTGAGGGCCACTGCGATGGGTTCACGTGACCGCGTATTATTGAAGCGCGTCCCGCCAACAATAAGCCTAAACTTGAACGTATACACCATTTTCAATCTCTCTAATTTAACTTAAGCAGCCGAAATGGGTGTTGCTGGTCTTTGGGATGTGAGTAACGTCTTGATCCTGCATCTCGTCAGTTCATTAAACAAAGCTCCATTCCAGGTTCTTCGCCCTGCTGCCAAAACTAGGTCATTAACCGACCTCGCTATTAAAGAAGGGTTCGAAGCAAATCCAGATGGCAAGCGCGGGTTTCGTCTGGGCATTGACGCCAGCATTTGGTTCTTCCACGCGGAATATGGGCGGGAGGGAGAAAACCCAGTGCTTCGAACACTGTTCTTCCGTTGTGCCACTCTCATGCACACCACCTTTTTGCCTGTATTTGTCTTTGACGGCCCCAAACGTCCAGATGTAAAGCGAGGCAAGAAGATTAACAGGACGAGCCATAAACTTATTCCTGGCATGAAGCAAATTATCGACGCTTTTGGGTTCGAATGGCTAATGGTACGTGAGGTTTCACTGTTAGTGAATTTCGCTGATCCTTGAACTAGGCACCTGGGGAAGCCGAGGCTGAATTGGCCTATCTTAATCGAATTGGAGTCATTGATGGAATTCTCTCTGACGATGTTGATAACTTTTTGTTTGGAGCCACAACTGTGATTCGCAAGTGCGTTTCGTTTTTGACTTTATAATATAATTCTATTTTATTTACTTGTGTTCGCAGTGCAAGCAACAACCTTTCCGGAAACCGGGCTAACCCAGTCCTCAACGCGGATGGAAAAGATGACAAAAATCATACACGTATCTTTCGCCTTCAAGACATTACTGCGCATCAAGATGTGAAGCTCAACCGCGCCGGGATGATTCTCATTGGTTTGATGAGTGGTGGAGACTATCAACAAGGAGGGTTGATGCGTTGTGGTGTAACTACCGCCCATGCCCTCGCGAGGTGCGGTTTCGGCGACAGCCTTTATGAAGCGGCTGTAAATCTCGACCGCGACGATCTCGAGGAATTTCTCGTAGCTTGGCGACACGAGCTACGGGAGGAGTTACGAACGAACTCCAAGGGAGAAATTGGACGCAAGCAGGTGGCCCTCGCAAAATCAATTACAGAATCCTTCCCTGATATCGACATCTTGCTCTCATATGTCAGGCCCATTACATCTGAAAGCATGGGGAGAGAAAGCAACAATACGAGGATTACCTGGTCGAGAGAACCTGACTTGGCCAAGTTGGCGGCGACTTGCGAGTTTTACTTCGAGTGGGGTTATAAAGAAGCCATCATCAAACGATTTCGGACTGTTATATGGCACTCTGTCGTCCTACGGATCCTCCGTCGTGCTGTCCTCGATATTGACCAGAAGTCGGCTTCTACTGCCCGATCGGTACCTGTAACACCAAGGAAAAAGAACCGGGAGAAAGAGGCCTGTGGCACGCCATCCAAAATGATTGCCAAACACTTTTCCTCCTTAACACTCGACGTTCCAGAAGAAAGTGTGTATATCTCTGGCTCTGATTCCGAGGACAAGGATGATGAGGAAAGGCTCATTGTCAAGGTCCATTCAGCCAGGACACATGTTTCGACGGACGGGTTGCCGGAGTATCGTCTCGAAATCGCTCCGAAACAACTCGTGCGATTGACAGAAGGTGGAATTCAAGGGATACGAACACCAGAGGGGCCAGACGAATGGGCGTCAGAGAACGAGGAAGATGATGACGAGGAAGGTGGGACCAAGAAGCGAGGAAAGGGCCAACCGATCGACCCGGAGACGCATTTGCGGGTGTGGATGCCTGCGTGCATGGTGAAGTTGGTCGAACCACGGTTGGTGCAGGACTTTGAGGATTTACAGGAACAGAAGAGGCTGAAGAAGCTGAAGACGACGACTCGTGTACCAGCTGCGGAGAAAGAGAAGGCGCCGAGAAAATCGAAGAAAACCGTTGCTAAACCGGTCGACGATGATGGCGATGTCTTTTCTTCTCCGCCGGTTCCAAGGCCAAAGAAGAAAACTGCCGCACCAACCAAACGCACAATTTCGGCCCAAAAACTACCTGTCGATGATCAAGATATTTTCTCTTCTCCCATTCAAAAAGTCAAAAAGGTTCCTGCGCCAAAAATGCGCCACAATTTAGCCCAAGAGGACGAGCTTGCATCATCGGATCCCGAAGAATACCCAGCTTTTCTTACGAAAAATATCTTTACCACGAAACCTCGACACGAAAGCCCAGAGCGTGATCTAGCACGAGAACCCTGCGAACCACTTTCTTCACCAGTCAAGGTCAGAAATGGAATCAAAGATCTCACAAAGAAAGCTTCGAGTACAACTGCGACCTCGAACAGGGATTTGAAGTCATTTTTTTCCGTTACTCGAGGGACTTCAACAGTTACGTCGAACCTACACGGTGGCAATTCCTTTCGGTCCACTGGTCCCTTTCAATCGACAACTTCGACATCGCGGACTGGTATAGCGACCACGTCGTATGTGTCTACCTCGACGTCGTCTCAAACAGCTCTTACAGATCAACGACAAAGCAGTATTCAGGGTTCCTCACGCAGTGATGAGGGTCAGGCGTCATCCTTGTCAAATAAAGGCAGAATACCACCTGTCACGAAGCCCTCACTTTCCGCGAAACCAAAGGACCTAGACGCCTCAGATGATTCTTCGGCGGTGGAATATAATTTTGCCTGGAATAAGACTTACAAGGCTGCAGCCCGTTCGTCTTCGCCATCTAAGAGGAAGAAAGCTCAAACGAGAAGTTCCAGCCTATCCGATTCACAAGACCGACTGAAGAAATCTCCAAGGAAGAAAAAGGAAGACATCTCTCCTCAACGCACCCGCCGACCTGTCTCCCCTTCGCCTGCTGGTTCTCGTGCCTTTCCCATGCAGAAGAAAGGCGGTGTGATCGAGATAAGAACCGACTCAGATTCGGATGTACCAAGTAACATCTTACCGTCGCGGCGCCTCCCACCCCTGATGGCGGCAAGGGCAAGATCGAAAGGCCTCTCCGGTTTTGGGTCTTCCTCCATATCCACCACAACTGACAAACCGTTACGAAGAGTTCGGATATCTAGCGAAGTCATTGATCTAACGTAGATTACTCACACCAATGATGTATTATGTGGTAAAATATCAAAGAAAATTCTGATTGTTGGGTATCGAGTGACTGCTATGTATGTTTTTCTGAAACATGCGTTCTGGAACTTCTGGTGGAATAATGGCAATGTAGCTGCCATAGCGAGAGTGAGGGGAATTGGAATTGGAATGTTGTCTGTCTACGTTACATACTAGCAACCTTGCTCACTATTGGGATAGGATTTTTGAGAAGGAAGAGATCAAGAAAATGTAGGAATGAAGGAGAAACAAGGCGCTCAGCGCTCAGGAGCGATGGGGTGTACTATCATGATTCATGATCATGTAATCCCACAAATCCGATGCCTGCTGGATAACATCGAGTCCTTTTCCTGCACACTGTCAACCTTCTTCTCAGAATGGCGCACGAATTCTGTGCCGAAGGAGCCTGGAGCAGGGATGGGTGTGAACCAGAGGAGTTTTGCTAGCTCCATCGTCTTTTCGATGAGCGCCTCATAATTGGAATGCAGTGCTGTGGTTCCAACAAGCCCTCGATGTTACCTAAATTTGATATTTGCATTCAAAACGACAAGGAGTGGATTTAAGCCGACCAAATTGTGCAGGCCTGGTGCATCGAAAGGGAAGGTGGGAACTTATTGGGAAGAACTGTTATGTGCAGGGAATTCTCGTAGGACGCCATCGTCGGCAACCGCATATTCTTTCTTTGCTTTCACCTGATTGAGGGTATGTTCGAAGGTGGCACTTTTGGGGGAGGAAATGCTTGGGAGCTAAAACAACCAATTTATACTGCGCCTCAATGACAAGAGGTACCGTCTGGAGGGTGTAAGTGATCAAGAGCATCTTCAACCCTATGAATGAAAACTCACATGCAGTTTTCTGAAGTAATGATAGCCAACTGTAAGGTTGTTACCGTTATATTGTCACATTGTATATAATAACACATTCCCGTTCTCTTTCTGTAGTCTACTTTTATCCTTTGTACTACGTACACGTTCGTCCTCAGAACATAGAGCTCGGTCCTGTTCCCTCGTGTGATCACTCGTCAGTGATTTCCTGCCCCCGCCAAGCAGGCTTACACCAACGTCTGCTCCTTGCTGGAACAAGATGTTTAATTTTATATAGCCAGCCTGAGGTGATGGGCTCCTTTTAGAATTTAATATTGGCTCACTACTCCTCACCGTGACTCAAACTCGACCATGATGAGCTTCAATTCATTCAACCTCACGGCTTCACCAGCAACTCCATTCAATAATCCTAGCTTCACACCTTCGCCATATCCCACTTGTGATTTCATTATAAGCCCGCACGGCCTTGCCTTCAAGACACCTTCACAACCGTTCAAGTCGTACAACCAGTTCACCCCGATTCCTTCCCACAATCGAGGTTCTAAACGTCGGAAGGAGAAATAAATACAGACTAGTATGTAAGTATATATGACATCACTGTCGATCCTACTGTTGCACTTGGGACCGCTTATAAAAAATTGCTCAGACTGGACTTCCTACGTTAAGCCAGGTGGAATAAAATTGTTCACTAGTCAAATTCACAACGACAATCGAGAACGGCCTACTTATCATTGCAGCCAACACGAGCAAACGAGGAAGCACAAGGATGCTTTACGTCAGTTCCAGCGTGATGTCGCTCAAACCCCTTCTGTCGCGGAGTCTTCCCCAGGCCCGACAGCTCAACCAAATAATCATTGAAGATGGACTTCGCGCTTTGCTGGCGTCTGCCATAGGGGACCTCGCAGTACGATGATCGCGATCGTCCTGATAACATTTTTTTGAGTTCAACCCTGTTTCAGGTTGGCAGCTTGGACTTGCAACACGAAAAGGTGAGAAACTTGTCCGCTTAGGGAAAGCCCTTGATGGTGAAGCTGCCCACGAGTGGGGGCGTGGTAAAAACAGGACTCTGCTCTCAACCATGACTGACAAACAATCGCAGATCCCCAAAGAGCCCCCAAAGGGATTTCTCCAAGCCCCACAAAAATGGTTAAAGAAAATGTTTAACAGGCCTCATAGCCAGTCCACTTCCCCTCAGCCTTCTGCCTTTGGACAAGAAAATCGGGGTGGTGAATTATCTTCAGTTCAACACGCTATCGTTTCGGTGGGGTGTCAATCGACAGACCCCGACATTGGCGCTTCAGCTGCTTTAAACAAGCAAGGTATTTTCCATGCATCATTGTCCCCTGGATAAAGTGCTCAGCCCAGCATGTAGATCACCACACCCTGGCCCAGTTATCAACATTGCAGCCATCCTCCTCAAGTTCAGGCCTACCTGGATTTGCAGTGGCTTCCGGTTCGAGATCTTGAAGTGTATGGCATCGTGAAATTGATGGGCGTTCATAGATCAATACAACACCCTGACTTGGGATCATGCTGCCTCGGCGGACAATCCTACTCAACCTCATGGTACGAGTACTCGACATTCATCACCCAATTGGGGTTGCATACTCACTGCCTAAAACTCTTCTCAAGGAACCGTCGGTGACCTTTCCGAGACACAAGCGCATCCAGAAAAATCGAGTAGTCGTGCTATATCGACTGCGAAGGATATATGGAGTTTCACAGAGATGCTTCTCAAGCGGCTGCCGGCTGCCGTGGATTCAAATCCAGCCAAGGTAGCTTTCGGTATTGTACAAATCGTCCTCCAGATAAGAGATGTGGGTCGCTATTCTTCACACCATTGCCTGACTAACTGTGGATACCAGGAAGTGAAGGGCAATATCGACGCGGTCGACCAACGGATCCTATCGACAGTGGATCAACTTCGTACTGTGGAGGAAGCACTGGCTGGCTGGCAACCCAATAGCGCAGAGGAAAAGCAAGGAATTGAATTGTATAAAACGTAAGCATGCCATTTCCTCTGGGCTGAAATTGACGAGTAGACGACTGCGTAGGACTCTAGTAAAAGAGTGGACGAACTTAATCGAGCTTAAAAAGCAGTCGCTTATCCGAAAGATTGCGGTTCTTGAGGAGGATAAAGGGAAGATCGCGCATATTTTCGAGCGCATCAATCGAGCCCGGGAGCAACTTGTAGTGCGTATTTGTGTGATTATTGTAATTTTTTCCATTTCATTGCTCATCCCATCCGTTTAGGTGGTGACTGGTCTCAGAGTCCACAAGGCTGTACTTGCAATTCAGGAGGATGTCGCGGTATGTAATTCCGTCATTTCTAATTCCATTCCAAACTCATTCTTTCAACAGAAATTACTCCTGGAACGGCTTCAAGCTTCGCATGCCGCCGACCATAAGTGCGAACTGGAGGGTGAACAACGACAATTGCTGCGCCGTGCAGTCTGTACGCCGGGAACCCGCATCCGTATATTAGGCGACATTGCGAGATGGGCAAATGATACCTCATCGGAAAGTGTCTACTGGCTCTCCGGTCAGGGTGGATCTGGGAAGAGCACCATCGCCTACACCATCGCCCGCCGTTTCGAGTTTGCTGGCGATGCGGACGACACGATCATTTTGGGAGGCAACTTTTTCTGCTCACGCCAAATCAAGGAAACGAGATCCGCATCCCGCATCGTTCGAACCATTGTTTATCAGCTTGCTCTCAAATCCAAAGCATTTGCAGACGCTTTGCGTGCTTTTGGAAATTTTGACACTATCCATTATGGTGTTCGTTCTCAGCTCGAGAGCCTCCTTATTGAACCTTGGAAGCAGGCTCAATCTGCAGGCCCCTCCAAGTCACTGCGTTTCCTTGTGGTCATCGACGCCCTTGATGAGATAGATGGACAGGATGGATCGGGGTTTCTGCGCGACTTGCTTGACAGTATCAATAAACACCGCTTACAGGGTCTCAAGTTTTTTGCTACTAGTCGACCAGACCCGGATCTCGTCACCCACCTGGAGTCCTTTAAGGATAAGCGGTTATATCGTCTGGGACAAGTGCCGATCGAGGAAGCTCAGGCCGATATCACAACCTACCTGAATGCTCACCTTGGGCACTCCATGGGTTATCCAGAAATAGAGAAAATTGCGGCGCAGGCAGCTGGGTTGTTCATCTATGCTGCGACAGTTGTGAAGTATGTGGAAGGGTATGCATCAGTGGAGCATGAGGAACGCCTGGGTACACTTTTCGTCGAAAATTCAGAGGAGACATTGCTGGATGGCCTATATCATCAAGTCCTTTTGGATGCTCAGCACCGTTTCAAAAGTCGGCACTACCTCGACATCCTGTACACCTTTCTTTGCAGTGCAGAGCGTACATCAACATCTGTTGTTGCTGAACTCCTACTTCCTCCCAACAAAACTAACCCTATCCTTTCCTACACTGAAGTTGCTAATGGTGTTCTCAAGAGCCTTCATGCTGTGCTCTACACTGAGGATGATAAAGTCCTCTCATACCACAAATCTTTTACTGACTTCATGTTTGACCAGAATCGGGCAAAAGTTTTTTGGTGTGATCAAGCAAAACACCATAGACTGCTCACCAACTCCTGCTTCCGTATCATGGATGGATTGAAATTCAACATTGCAAACATTGCATCATCATTTTTACTTGATTGTGATAACTCTGCACTTCCAAATGCAGTCAAGCAGAATATTACTTCTGTTTTGAGTTATTCTTGCCGAAACTGGGAATACCATCTTTCAGCTGCATTAACTGATTCAAATGCCATCTGTGATACCTTGTCAAAATTCCTTCAGCTTCGTGTACTTTTTTGGATTGAGGCCATGAATCTCTTGGGTTCACGCAGTGAGTGTAATGAAATGCTGCAAAGAGCACGTAGGCGGGTTCCAAATGTGAGTGAGATCATAAGTTTTATAACTAAATACTTTATAATTAACTGACTCTAATGTTTAGGACAACTTGATATTAAGGCAGGACTTGGCTGAGGCTGCAACTTTTGAATTATATTTTAGTGGAAGTGAGGCAGCATTGTCAACACCACACCTCTATATCTCTGCTCTTGCAACATGGCCTCGGAATTTAAGCCCTTGTCAAGAATGGAGGAGGCACTTTCCTGGAATCCCAAAGTTCACTGATTCATCACTAGGTGACAAGCCATTAATGACTCTTGGGGTGGGAAGTCCAGTGGAAGCTGTTGCATTTTCAAATGATGACAGGCTTATTATTTCTGGCTCAGCAGACAGCTTGGTGCGGGTATGGGATGCCTCAATAGGCAAAATGCTAAAGGTGCTAGAGGGCCACACTGACTGTGTCAAGTCAATTGCATTTTCAAGTGATGATAGCCTTATTGTCTCTGGGTCAACAGACAAATCTGTGCGGCTATGGAATGCTTCAACAGGCATAATACTAAAGGTATTAAAGGGCCACACTGACTGTGTTTGGTCAGTTGCATTTTCAAGTGATGACAGCCATATTGTCTCTGGCTCAACAGACAAATCAGTGCGGGTGTGGAATGCCTCAACAGGTGAAATGCTGAAGGTGCTGGAGGGCCACACTGACCATGTCTGGTCAGTTGCATTTTCAAGCAATGATAGCTATATTGTCTCTGGCTCAGAGGACAAATCAGTACGGGTGTGGGATGCTTTAACAGGCAAAATACTAAGGGTGCTGCAGGGCCACACTGACAATGTCTGGTCAGTTGCATTTTCAAGTGATAATAGCCATATTGTCTCTGGCTCAACAGACAAATCAGTACGGGTGTGGGATGCTTCAACAGGCAAGACACTAAAGGTGCTAGAGGGCCACAGTGATCATGTCTTTGCAGTTGCATTTTCAAGTGATGATAGTCATATTGTCTCTAGCTCAGAGGACAAATCAGTGCGGGTCTGGGATGCCTTAACAGGCAAGACACTGAAGGTGCTAGAAGGCCATACTGACAATGTTTGGTCAGTCACATTTTCAAGCAATGACAGCTATATTGTCTCTGGCTCAGATGACAGATCAGCGCGAGTGTGGGATGCCTTGACAGGCAAGGTACTGAAGGTGCTGGTGGGCCACACTGACTATGTCAGGGCAATCACAATTTCAAGTGATAATAGCTATATTGTCTCTGGCTCATTTGACAAATCAATACGAGTGTGGGATACCTTGACAGGCAAGATGCTAAGGGTGCTGGAGGGCCACACTGACTATGTCTGGTCAGTTGCATTTTCAAGCAATAATAGTTATATTGTCTCTGGCTCAACAGACAAATCAGTGCGGGTCTGGGATACCCTAACAGGTAAAGCACTGAAGGTGCTGGAGGGCCATACTAGCCATGTCAGATCAGTTGCATTTTCAAATAATGGCAGCTATATTGTCTCTGGCTCACATGACAAATTAGTGCGGGTCTGGGATGTCTTGACAGGTGAAACACTAAAGGTGCTGGAGGGCCACACTCGCTATATCAGATCAGTTGCATTTTCAAGCAATGACAACTATATTGTCTCTGGATCAGATGACAAATCAGTGCGGGTATGGGATGCCTTAACAGGCATGATACTGAAGGTGCTAGAGGGCCACACTGACTATGTCTGGTCAGTTGCATTTTCAAGCAATGATAGCTATATTGTCTCTGGCTCAGAGGACAAATCAGTGCGAGTGTGGGATACTTTGACAGGCAAGGTGCTGAAGGTGCTGGAGGGCCATACTGACTGTGTTTGGTCAGTTGCCTTTTCAAATGACAATAGCCGTCTTGTCTCTGGCTCAACAGACAAATCAGTGCGGGTATGGGATGCCTCAACAGGCAAGACACTAAAGGTGCTTGAGGGCCACACTGACCATGTGTTTTCAGCCACATTCTCAAGTGATGATAGTCGTATTGTCTCTGGCTCTGCAGACAAATCAGTACGGGTGTGGGATGCCTCAATGGGCAAGATGCTAAAGGTGCTAGAGGACCACACTGAACCAGTTGCATTTTCAGTCAATGATCAATGTGCTACTACTGACTCAAATAACAAGTCAGTGCACAGATTTGTTTGGCAGAAGACAGTAGACTTAACTGGTTACCACAAGTACACTGGCTGGCTGCTTTCCCCACAAGAGCACTATCTTATGTTTGTACCAATTACTGCAGGACTGCCTGACTCTTCTGATATTCTTCCCTTACCACAATCTGCATCCATTGATTTTACATTTTCTACCCTTGGTTCTGATTGGTGCAATTGTTTTTCCTTATAGACTATTGTTTATCTCAATTACTTTTCTAGTTCTGTAATATTGCTGTTATGATCTAGGATTTTATCAGTCAATTATCAGTATGATTACATTTTATTACACAAACTATTCTTGTCTTTTAGCACACCTTGTGCACACTCTCTATCATTTTCTTTTGTTATCATGCTTCATATCTTTTATATCTATTTATATCTCTGATTTTATTTCTGACTTGTTTTTGATAAAATTCAAGATTATCTTTGAGAACTTGATTGCTGGTGTATTCCAATAAATACAAAATAAGCTATAATTTGTTTTTGAAATTAATGATTGTCATGGGTTTCAAAACCCATGTGAGTTATGGGTAGGGTAATCTTGTTTTGTTCCCACACTATTAATAGTGATACACAATTCTCAGTACATATGATGCCTAGTCACATAGCATCATGGCATGACATAGTTAATTTCTTGAGACATCACACTTGTGCTTTCCACACCCCCAATACTTACAAAGAATTGTGTCATATTTAGGAATAAGAAGTAATTGTATATGCCAAAGACATCCCTGACTGGAGGGATGCATTATTTAACCCAAAAATCTGAAATCAGGCCTATTTGTCTGCCAAATCTGAGCTTCCACATGAATTTGAATACAGAGCCACAACCATAACACCTATTACCACAGTTAATAGGAGTATTTTGCTTATAATTTAATTCCAATCAATTTATAGAACCAAAATTTTAATGACTATTCTCTATGCAAAGATAGACCCCCAAAATACATGTTTTAACATAATTAGGGGACATTAATTAAATTCTGGCTCTATTCAATTGAAGCCACTCATAAGTAGACCATTTCATCTCTGCAAACCTAGTCCCAAATCTCATCTGTTATAATGTTCTATTTATTTCAAGTAAAAGCACTACACTGGGGATTATCATAGGTAATCCATGGAACTTCATTAGTTTTAATTACTAAGCATATTCAGTTCAATATTACTTACATCTTCCAATTTATTTTGTCCAAAAAAATGAAGAAATGAGTAATCTATGGCTTCACCAAGTTCTGGCACACATTGATGCAACTGCCAAGCTGAGTTGCCCAATTTGGAAATCATCCAAATTGGGTGAACCCACAAAAATCAATCATTTTCAGAAGGTGTAACCTTGTCATTTCTCAATGTATTTCAATAAAAAAAATTGAGAGTTTTATAAAAGCAAGGGAGACATAGATAGGGATTGTCAAGGGTAACCCTGGGGTATTCCAGGGTGACCTGTACCCTTACCCATGCAAACCCATACCCATACCCAAGGGTATGGGTTTTAAAAAACCTGGGGGCACACAAACCTGTATGTGGGTATGGCTCCAAAACTGACCAAATGACCTTGCAAGGGCAGTGCAAGTGTCAATTGACACAGCCATGCAGCCTTATGAGGTCAATGGTTTGCTGAGGATGACAAAGATCCACCTCCATCTCACTGTTGCATGTGAGGGAGGTGGAGGATATGCGAATGACATTAGAATATTATATAAATCCACCTCTGGCTTGCTTTTGGGTGCAAGGGAGGCAGAGGAGCATACGGCTCACTCTTGCATGCAAGGGAGGTGGTGGTGGCACCATGTCCTAATGTGTTTTCAATGTTGGTGGCAGCAGAGAAGGTCAATGAAGGGGTAAACCAATTATAGTTCATTTTTCATGTACCTCATGGGTCTCCCCTAATGTTTTCTACCTGGCCTCAGCCCACACACCCTCCCAAAATCCATTGACATTGACATTGGGTGGCCTACATC
>Ga0307509_10008428_pt1 | contig 13156 bp, 7 predicted proteins | sample 10_EM_MG_FD_202245 | JGI IMG/M metagenome (GOLD analysis project Ga0307509, IMG submission 202245) | Populus trichocarpa ectomycorrhiza microbial communities from riparian zone in the Pacific Northwest, United States - 10_EM | ecosystem: Host-associated > Plants > Roots > Unclassified | place...
GTCTTTAAAGTAAATATTCAAAGCCAAAAACAATATATGAAATTCAAGTAATTTTCATATAAAACTTTAAAACAATTAGATTTTATCTAACAGATCATTAAATCTCCTAAAAATTTTTATATTTATTATTTTCGTTGCATTCATGTATTTCGAGAAACCCAACATTTACTTCCCCATTGGAAAAAATTATTCTCGCTCAAAGTGATATACTGGCTCACCATATATGTTACATGTTCATTGGAAAAAATCAGCTCTACAAGGTTCTTGTAGAACAATATGAACAACAACAACAAACCAGCAAAGCCATTTGAAAACAGGGACAATTAATTGACAGCATCGTTACATGGTTAACTCATTTTATTCTCCCATAATGCTGCCTAATTCTTTTGCTGCTTCAATACAATTGACCAATTGATCCAAGAAAACAGAAGCGACTGCTCTCATTCTTTTGACAGATAAAGCACTCTTACGATCTGTGAGAAGGGAAAATGGACCCCTGTGAAAGGCCAGCAACATCTCATCACCTGTCCTGGCTTACTTCAGGTTCAGGCTTCCAGAGAGGGGTTACATTGTCTCCTTTATGCTATATAGTATTATTCACCCATAAGACCACAGTAACCAAGATGTTATTCATTAAGGGAAAGAAAACCAGACAAAATGGCACCAATAGTTGCAGTGTTTCTCGGCTATATATAAACATCACCCTTCGCATGGGATTAAAAATGAAAGTAGGGAAACTATAGAACGATAAGTTTACAAGACGAGGTTTATTTATCAATTTGGTTGAGCTTGCCAAGGCCATTGCAACGAGGGCAGACAATCTGGGCCTGGTCCTTCCGTGCTGCATTAGCTCTCAAGGTTGCTCCTGACTTCCGAATGAAACCTGCTCCATCGCACTCAGGACACCTACGATAGGCATAAGGTAGTTAAAAATCAGTAAGTGGTGCGAAGACTAACAAAGCCAACAAACCCTATAGACAAATCCAAGGTTTTCTAGTTTAATGCAATTTAGGGGAAAAACATGTTTAGGCTTAACTTCTGTTAACTTTTGAATTTAGCCTTGCAATGACTACTATTACTATTTAATAACATCTAAAATGAACCCAGAGCCTGAATTACAAAAAAGAATTGCACGCAAGTTCAATATTTAGAGAGGAGGGGGGCGGGGATGTAATTACAGGTCCTTGCGAGAGAAGAGTATGGGAAAAGCAGTTCCGAGTAGAGCTACAGCAGCCGCACCGGCAATTAGGTAAGTGGTGCCATCAGCTGATACATCTCCCACCGCTGCAACCACAGTCAATGACCTTTTATTCTTGTTCTTCTTCTGGCTGATATTCCATGACAGAAACTTGGAACCAGCAGGCATCGCAGCTGAAAAGCCTGGGCCTGAAACTGGCCATCTTTGTGGTGAAAATCTTGAAAGAGAAGTCTGAATAGGAGTTAAAGTTGCCATCGTTAAACTTCAGCAGTTAATTTTCCACCGCAGAAGGAAATATTGCTAGCTTTCCTGGCTGGAGATATATGGAAAGGGACCAGTGTTTCTATCGCTGAATGTAAAAATTTGAACGCAAGTGGATTTTGTGTGTGTTTATATCGACCAGTTTGAATGGATTTGGTTATGACTACTTGGATAAGGCTACGTCGGACAGAAATCTAGATTCTTGAGGTTAAATGGATAAGGTTGGCCCAACGACTTAACTTGAGAGGCTACCTGTGTAAGCCGAGTTTATGCCGTCTGATTTTGGAATTTTTTTTAAAAACAAAATAGCATGGTTAAATATAAATTTTGGCAGAATAATATAGTTTATAAAAGTTGTTGTGAAATAGTATAATTTCAGCTTGTTATGTTTTAAAATAGTGATATTTAGTAAATGTTTTTATTCTTAAACGTGATAACTACTATTTCATGTTTTAAAAAAACAACTTAACATGTCATGTTTCAAAAACATAATATTTTGTGAAATTTAAATCCATGCTCAGATTAAAGAACACAAACACATAGGAACCACCTCTTTTTAAAAACAATGCCAACAACCTCTCTTTCTAAAAAAAAAAAAAACAACCCATAAAACACTTGTTTTTTCTCTCTTAAAAACATCTATAACTCGAACACATCATAGTCTCCAAGCCTTACATGATGTTTTTCTCTTCAAAAACCGCCAAAAACCATTGTTGTTGCCGCCACCCTAACACTTTCTAGTTCTACAAGTAAGGTAAACATACTACATTGCTATTAATTATGTAGGTTTTATATTTAATTTGTGTTTGGTTTAGTTGAAATGAAATTATTGTTTAGGGTTTATGTTGAATTTAAAGTTTTTTTGAATTAATGATAAATTAGCTATAGATGCCATCAATTAGGATTGATTTGATGTAGTTGAACATGAAAATAACATCAATTAAGAATTAAGCATTTCCATGAATTATATATTGCAATGAATTTTTGTATAAGTTGCTAAATAAGGAATTTTATGTGAATTGGTTGGAATCAGCTACGAATGCTATCACTTATGCTTGAGGATTTCATGCAATAGAGCATGAATGAGGTAGAATTTTGATGAATTACATGTTCCGTTAACTATGGATAAGTTGTTGAATGTGATAATTTATTTGAATTATTTAAATTTGCTATTAGTTTGGGTTTGATTTAATGCAATTGAGCATGAAAATATCAATTAGGTTTGATATCATGAATTATGTTGAATTTTGGTGAAATATGTGTTGCGTTAAATTTTGAAAATTTGTTTCGATTTGCTATGAATTTTGGCAATCGAGGTTAATTTAATGCAATTTAGTTAAAATTATATCCAATTGACCAAAATCATATTTGTTTCTTTTTTTTATATAGAATGTATTATAATATCTTTATGTTATGTTAATATTGTGATAATATTGTTCCTTATATGAATACTAGCATTACATACAATGACAAGAGCAATATGCTATTAAATAGTAATTTAGGCATGTTATATACAAAAAAAAAAAAAAAAACTGATTGTCATGGATATGAGTAAAATTATAATGATATTAAAATTTATATAACTTAAAGGTGTCATGTAAAAAACACTAGTATTATCCTGTATCAATTATATATGATGACAGTTTTAAGACAATGATGGATTTTTCATTCAAAGTGGATTAAACATGATGGTGGTGTATGTGAGTAGTCGACCAAATCCTGTGTGTTTTAAGTTTTTGGTCAAATAGGTATAAGTGCATCATAATTTATCGATCTTTCAAAGTTAATTAGTAAAGAGAAAAGAAGTTTATTATCGAATGATTTGCTATAAAGGAGTAATGAGCCTAGTGATAATGAAGATAATGAAATGTTAAACCCAAATGTGATAGTAGATATTGATGACGATGTTGATAATGAAATTGAAATAATACCTTTTGTTCTTGAGTTTGGACATGCTTCTGGCTCTACAATTGTTGTTTTTAATGATTGGACACATAGTTACATTTGTTTTTCAGGAAACTCTGATTTAGAGATTGGACAAACATTCAGCTGTAAAAATGATTTAGTTAATATAGTTATATGGTGACACGTTATCAAAAGAAAATAAATCTTTTAATGACTTTATGTTGTAAGTATTGTAAAGAGAGGGCGACAATCATAATCCATTTTTTACCCTTGATTTTCTGTGTTTTCAAAAATTATATTTTTGGTCTAATTTAGTTTTTGATATTTGATTTAATTTTTATCATGATAAAAAGAAAAAAAAAAGTTTAGGTTGTGAAATAAAGTGATTAGGGATTAAAAAAATAATAATTCGAGATTATGCATAATTGAGAGGATCCAACAAAATTAAAAAAATAATAAAAAGATCATACACATTAAATATAGAAAATTAATTAATTGAGAATACATGGTCAAGAAAAAAACAATATAATTAATTAATATTACTTTTCGAGTTTAGTTTTTTTAAGGATCTGGGATAAAAAGAGGGGGGATACACATCAAGACCGAGGAGAAGACATTTTTGCAAAGAAAATCCTAATCAAATAACAAAAAGAGACAAGAAAACACGAGAAAATCCAAAATTTGCAAGCTGCCTAAAAATTCCAGGCGTCGTATCTCTCAGCTTTAGTGAAGGTGACATACACCGCCGGCAGAAACAGGAAGAAGAAGTCTCCTACACCACAGTATAGGCCACGCACCTCCTTGACCAACCAGTAAGCCAGAAAAAGTACTAGAAAGACAACCTGTCGCTGGGCGTGCGAAAGGAGGCGCTGATTCTGCCATTTTTCCAACACCGTTCCTTCGCTAAAGTATGCGAAAGGATAGCAAAAAATGCTGCAAGTTAGTTTGTCTTGGAGTAAAAGTTCTCCAACATAACATACATGACTAGCCTCTTAGCAAAGTGCTATGCGAAGCTCGACTCCCAATCATTTGACCCCCTCAAGGAATTAAACATTTAATGCAGAGTAGAAAAGAGATGGGCTTAACTAAATCAGGTCCCGAATTAGCTGCAATTCTCTAGGTCATTTTCGTCCAAAGTCCTGTTTAAAATTACATTTCCCATTTATGTATTCAAATAAATTTTTTTTTATCATGATTGTATATGAACCAAATTCTCGAGAAATAGGACACCATAAGAGAAGAGTAGAGATCTTATGAAAACAGCAGCTGACATAACTGATATGCAAAACATATACAAACAATAATGACAAGTAAGAAGATCATGACAGCTCCAACAGCAGCAATCCAAATTCAAAGGCATATATATCATGAAAGTACTCTCTAAGTTATGTACCTTAATTCATCATCCTAGCAATAAACTTCTAGACACAAGATGGTTAGTGTAAGAAGATCATACTTCTCCTTCCATTGCCAAAATGAGCTTCTAGGGAGCATATTAGAATCTGTCAACTTCTTTTCACTGTATATGATATACCTAACATGTGTAAACCAGTGCTAACCTCTGACATAGACTATAATGTGTTTTATTTGATGTGATGTCGTAACAAGAATCAGTAAAGGAGACAACCAACTCGATATGAACAAAATATAAAGGATGGAACATTCAAGAAATAAACTACGTGCTGAACGACAATTTTAACCCGGTGTTTTTCTTGAGATCTTCAAGCACAAGACAGCACCAATTGTTTTCTTCCTCCGATTCTTTTCAAGCTGACCTCTTGCCATGAACTATCAAGAGCAAATTGAGTTCTGCATATCATGTGGTTTTGAAGGGGGGGGAAATCACCAACATAATTCTTTTTGTGACAATAGAGAATTATTCATGCCAAACAATAAAAGATAAAAACAAATAAATTACTAATGAGCTTGCAGCTTAGTGGTAGTCTTGCAAAAACAAGAGAGGGTTCAAGTCCTACCATTGTCAATCTATCACTAATATCATAAACAAAAATAATGATTAATGAAAACTCGTTCTAAAAGAGGAATACGATTTATGTGGCCAACTAGTTCCACTACCTAGTAATCAGTAATGGACAACCAGGTGACCATGAACAAGATACAAGCACTGTGCACAAGTAAGCAGGCTATAAGCCTTCTGGATCACTATATTCACATCAATCAGAATTTAGTCCTTACATAGCTTGTGTTATTATGATGCAGACCACGATGTTAAATTGATGCCACGGTCCCATACCAACTTAAAGTTTCTGTTGAAGAATGAATCACTGGAAAGAAATTAAAATTCACATAGCCAACCACATGGTCCAAGACACTCGGAAGGGACATAACCAAGCAAAGTAAACCCACTACTATTGACAGTTTGGCATAAGCAACTGAAACAAAATATTGCAAAGACAGTGAGACAGGTACCATGTTATGCACAAAGGAAGAAAAAGAACTCCAAAAATCTTCCATAAAGAAGAGGCTTAACACAGCAAAACTACAATCAATAAATTACATTACCGGAAAAAAAAAGTTATGCATTAAACTATGTAAGAGGATCATTAGTCAAACACTTCTTAAGGCCTAAAATTGACAGAGGAACAGTTGTACGCAAGGATTTGTACCTCAGTAACTTCTACAAAGACCCGCTCCAAATGCACAGCTTTCTTCCTCGTCTTCTTATTCTCCCTCTTCCTTGTGAATGAAAACTGATCTCCAACTCAAAATTCTTCTCTTCAACATAATTTAAACCAACCTCAAGTTTTGTTATTTACAGTAATCTGAATCATCATACAATATATAGATGTTTTCCCTTTCTTAAGAGGAAGGAGGACTGCAACAAACAATTAATGGTTTTGGTAATCAGATAAGTAACCCAAAGACTCCCAAGACACAACATAACAATTCAGTGACTCATTCTACAGCATCCCACCACGCCTCATGGAGAACCTATCCAACACCATACTAGACCTACTTCATGCTCTTTGACCAGAATGGTTACTCGAACGCCTTCCAATCCTCCTGAAAAACGAGAAGAAATTCCGAAAAGCACGCCCCACTCCTCCACTCTCTCTTGATCTCCTCCCATCAGGAGCCCATGAAATACTCCTAGGCAAACCCGCATTATTAAATCCACCATCCATCTCCGTAAACACAAGCGGTAGCTCCCTCTCTGCTGCTCTCCTTCCTCCAGAAAACCTCCCAACTGCAAAACCACGTCCGGGCAATCTCCATATCATTAAACCAACGGTCTCCTCATCTGATTCCGGCGAATTTCTCCCACTCCCACTTCCAGTTTCGGTGGGTAACTCATGACGACAAACCGGACACGAATTACGGATTGATAACCAGGGTAAAATACAATCAGAATGATAAATGTGATTACAAGGCATTTCGCGAGCCTCGGTATTAATTTCAAAAGCTTCTTTGCAAACAGCGCATTGGGATTCCATAGAAACGTGAGAATTCAGTATTTTTATTACTGGCATCGATTCGATGGCTGCTTTAGATGCTTGTGGATGATCGAATCGACCTACGCCGTTGATTTCCATTTGAGTCAACTGATCAAGGAGGCGTTCAAACCCAGAATCCATCAAGAGCTCCGATATGCTAGCGGGCAAAGGCCTGAGACCCGACGCTGCACCGTCGTCGTAGTAAAGCTCGAAGTTCCCGGATGCTAAGTCGGTAGTGGCACCGCGGAGGATGATGACTGGATTGAAGGGAGAGTGGTCTCCGCCGGTACGGAGACGGGTGCGATGGGCGGCGGTGAGTCGGTGGTGGGGACGGGTGATGCCGATTTCTTCGATGAATCCGCCGCCGCAGTCGGGGCAGAGAATTGAATCTTGGGTGGGGAGCCGGATGGATCGGTTGCATCTGTAGCACCAGAATGAGGACTCGATTGATGAAGCCATTGTTAAATGAATTTGATAGAAATGAAAGACTAAAAAACAAGCGATAAGATGGGTTTAAAGATGGAAGTCAGTCCAGTCAACGGCTTCAGCTTCTAACGGATGTAGAAGGAAGATGCCTCATTCTTACATATCCGCTTTCGGACATACTAGCTAGGTCCCACCTCTGTGCTGCCAATGAGATTCCAAGCTATTTTACATCGGGAAAAAAAAACCCGGCGTTATAAATATATTTTTCTTATGTTATAAAAGTTTTTAATTAAAAATATAATATTTGTTTTTACAAAACTAATTAAAAAATATATAGATTAACAAATCAGTTAATATAAATAAAAAAAATTAAGAGAACAAGTTAATCTTCAACGTAGAAAACAAAAAAGATAAATAAAAAAATAAATATTTAATTGTGAATAACTTTTTAAGTTTTTTATTTAATTGTGTCATAAAAAAAGATATTAGTAAGAAAGACAATAATTTGAATTATAAAAAAAATATTTTTTTAGTTATATTTTCTTTTCTTATAATTTAAAAACATATCTTTTGCAAAATAAAGCAATTAAAATTAAAATTAAAAAAATCAATTAATTTGATATTTTTCATGAAAAATGTCTCTCTAATCAAAACTCTATTTTTTTATTCATATATTTTTTTAAAAACAATATATTTTTTAAAAAATTATTATTATTAAAATTTAAACTTATCAAATATCAAAAAATTAAATTAAATTTCTATGTAAAATATCAAAAAATATAAAATCAGAGAAAAATCATATAAAAAATATTTAATAAGAAATAATTAGATAGATATTTTATTTACGTTAATGTTAAAAAGAAATTTTTTAAAAAAAATTAAGCATTAGGTTCATATATAATTATTAAAAAGTAAGCATCAACAATATTGTCATAAAAAGTTATAATACTATTGAAAATTATGATATAATTGGATAATTCTTTAAATATCATATGAATAAATTTATTTAAATTAAATTTAGAAAATGTAAAAAAAGTAGAGTCATTTTAAAAAAAAATCGAACGTGACTGAGCAGGAGAAATTGGCCTAAGCGTCTAGCCTGAAAGTATAAAGCCTAGGCATGTTTGGACCTAGAAGACTAGGCTCGCTCGATTGTTTTTTTTAATCGTCCACTCCTTTATATTTTCTTTCAAAATAGCACAAATGATGCATCATACACTTACAATATTTTCTAACCACCAAAGCTATCTTTGATGGCTGAAAATAATTTTTGCACTAAAAAACCCAAATTTCTAACTTTTTTACCCGAAAACAAGAAAATGTCATCATATTGGCCTTTAAAACCCAATTATTATCCACAAAACAAATTTTAATTGGATAAAAAAACTCAAAATAAAACCAAATTAAAAAGAAATTCAAGCTCTAATCTGTCTTGTTGGGCATCATTGAAAGCAAAAACCACCTTCACTTAGTCCTCCTCAAAGACAAATATAAAGACATCAAAAGTGGCCAAAATTTGTCCATCCACAACTCTTCTCTTTTTCTTTAGAATAATTTTCTCTCTCCTCTCCAAACATCAAGGGAATGAAATGAATAAGAAATGAACTTACAAGTTGAAATATATATAAAAAAATCAAATAAGAAAAAAAAACTTGAGAGATCAAATTGAATATTTCCTAGTCATTTTGACATAAAATGCATGAAAAGTTTCATTTAAAAAAAAATATTAAGCTCGTTGATCTTTCAATTTCAATCTTAAGAAGAACAACATAAAATTATTTTTTGTAAAATCAATATTTAACTCAGCGTTGGAATATTTAATGACAAATTGAACATGGAAGAACATACAAATCAAAGTAGATAACAACAAACAAAACTGTCTCACCATAACATATGAGAAATTAATTGAAAATAAATAAATTTTAGTAATCAAAATGAAAGGAGATAAACTCTAAGGACGAAAGGAAAAAAAATCATCTATAATAGATAAACAATTTTTCCCCCAAATCTTTTTGTTTATTTGTTAACTATCAATGTTATTAATATTAATAATTATGTTAATGGTTTTTGTATTACATAAAACATTACATAAATGTGGCGTATAGGTTCAGAATATTCTTTACCACTTGCACAAGCTTGCATGATTGTAACAAGAGACCATAAATCGAAGACACTTGATTACTACAACTATGCAAACCTATTAAATGAGCATGAGTTGTATAATGGTAAGTCATGTTAGCATAGTACAACATTATTTGTATGACTAAAAAGTCTGTGAAAGGCAGTGCTATAACAAATTATTTGTCAGACAATACAATTGATGATTATAAGCCCTTACAATTTGAATTTTCAGATGAAATCATTATGTTGGTAGAAGAGGAAATTGGTTCATGTGATGATATACGAATGTTTTATTTTGATAGGGTCATTAATATTTTTGGTAATATCATAGGTGCAGTACTCATTTCATTAGTCGAAAAATTATACATGATATCAATAAGATTATAGTTTAGTTATACCAACAATATAATAGAGTACGAAGCATACATTTATAGGTTGGGAGTCGTTTTGAAGGGGAGAGTTAATAAGCTAGATGTGTATGGAGATTCATTACCATAATTTGCTAGGTGAAAAAGGAGTGGTAGATAAAAAGTAAGAAGTTAGAGCCTTACTAATAATACCTCACTAACTTTGCATCTTAGTTTGAGAAAATCAAATTCAATCATTTAAGTATAGACAAGAATAAATTTATGGATGTACTAGCCATTTTAGTGTTAGTAGTTCATATTAATTGTGAGGTAAAAATATAACCTATGTATATTGAGATAAGGAATTCTCTTACTTATTGTTGTTGTTTGAATGAAAAGAACGTAAATAAGGATCCTTAATATCAAGATATCAAACAATTTATTAAAAGTCATTATTAGTATCCAACAAATGTTAATAAGGTAAATAGAAAAACTTTGAGAATAATGGTTTTAGATTAATACTTGGATGAAGAAATTGTACAAGAAAGGCTTCGATGGAACTCTACTAAGTTGTTTAGATGAAAGAAAAGCTAAAAAGGAAATGAAAGAAGTATATAAAGGTGTTTTACGTTACGCATGTTAATAGGCAAGTGATGTCAAGACAAATACAGAGGGGTGGATACTTTTAGATAACCATAGAAAGAGATTATATTGATTATGTATGAAAGTGTTATAAATGTTAAGTTTTTACTGACAAGATAAATGCATCATTGATACCTCTTCATAATATAGTCATACCTTATCTATTTGTGATGTGGGAAATGGATGTGATTGACCCAATAAATCTAAAAGCGAGTAACAAACATTTGTTCATCTTGATATTAATTGACTATTTTACAAAATGAAGCAAAACGACTTTATACGCCCATGTTACTTTGAAAATGGTTTGAAAATTTATTGAGAGAGATATCATCTATTGGCATGGTTTGCTAGAGAACTTAGTTACTAATAATGCTTAAAGTTTTAATGGAAAAATGACTCAAGACTTTTGAAAGCGATGGAAAATCAAACATCTCAATTATTCACTTTATCAACCCAAAATGAATAGAGTAGTAAAAGTAGCGAATAATAATATAAAAACGATTATGTAGAAAATGATCATTACTTATAAAGACTGACATGAAATGATTTCATATGTGTTTCATAGTTATTGAACTATTGTGAGAACATTTATAGGTGCAATCCCTTACCCCCTGGTATACGAAATGGAGGTAGTGATGCCCTTTAAAGTAGAGATACATTCTCTGAGGGTGTTAAAAGAGTCAAAATGAGTCAGTGTCCTATATGAACAATTGAATTTTATTAGTGAGGAAATGTTACTTATGATTTTTCATGGGTAGTTATCAAAAAAGAATAATTAGAGCTTACGATAAAAAGTACATCCCTAAGAATTTCATGAAGGAGATTTAATATTAAAAAATATTTTTTCAATTTCTGAAGAGGATTGAAGCAAATGGACGGTTAATTATAAAAGGTTCCTATGTAGTTAAGAATTTTTTTAAAAGAAAAACCCTTATTTTTATCATACATGGATGGAAGAGAACTGTCAAAACTTATGAATTCATATATTGTAAAAAAAAAACATTATGCTTAAAGTTGTATTTTTTTTCCCAGTGTAATGAAAAGGTTGAAGTTTTAGACAAATTTTATTTAAAGTATTTGTTTTGTGTTGTATGTTTATTTTTTTTAACACAATTATTATCTTAACTTTCTGATATGCAACTATATTTTAAAAAATTCACATTCCTTGGTCCATTGTATGATTCAATATTGATATTATATACATAAACTTGTTAATAAAATGAAGGAAGTAGGAAAAAAATGAGTTTTATTTATGAACTTAATAAACAAAAGGATCCAATACAAATATGAATTATAAATATGAGGGAAAATGAAGGTCTGACAAAGAAGATCATCAAAGGGGAATGAAAGAATGAAAGACTAAAATATAGAAAAAGAGAGCTAGAAAGGTTACTCTTCTTAAATACATTCAATCTTGGGGGATAAAGCTTCAATGCAAAAACTGCCGGTAGATGTCAAAGTTAACAATAAGAGAAATGGACAGAAGGCTTATAACTAGATTATTTTTTTGAAAATTGAATTTAAAAAAATAAGTGAGCCTAATATCATGCTAATTAGTTGTGTGATCTAAAATAAAGGTTTAAAGTGATTTAAGAAAGCTCATGTCTTCCACCGAGTAGATCATTTTATTTCATGTTGAGGGTAATAGTCTCTTGATGAGATTATGCCATTTTATTTTGTGTCAAGGGTGATCACCTCTTGATGAGACTATTTTATTTTGATTTTAAGAGTAATCATCTCTTGACGATACTGGTATCTTTTTATAATATTGACAAGTATTCGTTCTTTTTTTGTTAATCATTGTAATTTTTTTCTCTAGTTTTTTTTTTATTGTTGCTGCTTTTTTTAATAACTATATTATTAAATTAATTGAGTTTATTGAACCTAATCAAATTAGTAACACATGTCCTTGATTTTTCTCACTCCTTTAAAATCTCCATCATCATCAAAGTTTTTTTTATGTTAGGAAAAATTTGACTTAGCCCATGACATAACACAAGCATTTATATAGTTAGGGATGATAATTCAATCCGAATTCGATAAATACCGATCCAACCTAACCTAAATAAATAAGTATTTTATGGATACTGCCTTACTCGATGAGTAATGAATAGGATATGAATATTGTCAAACCTTCATGAAACCGTCCGAACCTAACCTAAAATATATGTCTATATTATACAAATATATTTGTAGAATATTTAGATTTTTTAACATAATATGATATATATATTGACATAAAACATATTTATATGTATAATATTTATAATTTTATAACTATTTAATAATATACAGTCATGAGATAATGAATATCCATACATATCTGATAACTGATAAATAATTTATATATATCTAAACTTTTTACCGGAGTATGATACAGATATAAAAAATTCGGTATTATGCATATATATGGTAGCTAGGGCACCTCTAACATTCTCCGTGAAATAATTGGAGGAAAAAAGAAAAATAGTATATAAAAAAAGAGAAAAATAAAAGAAACCAATCAGTCCGTCTAATTCCCAAGACTAATCTTAGCCGTCCAAAGTAGGGTGAGTTTATAACCCTAATTCGTCCCTACTATTAAACCTCAACTTCCGCAATATCTCCCCCCTTCACCTCATAGCAGCAGAATCGACAGCAACCAGATCTTCTTGCCTGCTGCCTGCTCGGTAAATACTGTTTCTTCAAATGCCAAGCTTCTAATGCTCAGATTGAACCTGTTCTATTTTGCTTGTAGCGTCTGTTTTAGCTTGTAAGATAGAATGGGCTGTTTAAATTTTTGGTGTTTGTGAACTGGGTTC
>Ga0307509_10008429_pt1 | contig 13155 bp, 10 predicted proteins | sample 10_EM_MG_FD_202245 | JGI IMG/M metagenome (GOLD analysis project Ga0307509, IMG submission 202245) | Populus trichocarpa ectomycorrhiza microbial communities from riparian zone in the Pacific Northwest, United States - 10_EM | ecosystem: Host-associated > Plants > Roots > Unclassified | place...
CCGTTAGGGCTGAAAATTCATGTTTGTCTACGTAATTGTTAGATTAATCTTAAAATGAAACGGGTTTTTTGATTACATAACTTCAAAAAAATTGTCCCACAGAACGCAGCCAGAAGATGCAGGGTGCACTGAAATGCAAATAACGCAAACTGATTTTTTTTGCTGATGCAAGCTATTATCCCCCACAAGCCTCACATGGCTGTCCTCAGACAGGTCTGCGTGGCATCCAGGATAAACCCAGCAGCAGGCTGCCTTTGCCCGACCTTCCCTTTATTACCCTAGCGGGAATAGCTTGCATAATTATGCGCGAGGTATATGCCACCATGAGGGAGAGCATATATCCGAACCCAAGCTCCCTGAGTTGGGGCTTCCTGAAGGCATCTGGGAGACTACTCAGGAACCCCAAAGAGTTCACGTTTTAAGATATGGCTAACTGATTAGAATGATGAGAACAAGTTCTCTACTCTTAATAATGCATACGCATTATGCGTTGATAGATGAAGATTGGAACTGATCACTCCATATTCATAATACTATTGGTATGTAGGTATTTGGGCTGCATATTCCATTATAGTCTATCAGGACGAAGTGATCGAAGACTGACTACTGGTGGAGTGGGGACACCCTCAGAGGAAATAGCAGTCGGGGATTCTCAGAGTCGAGCTAGGCAAGTTTTCAGAGTCAAACAGTGTTCGCACTTTGTTCTGACGAACTAAACTCTTAGAAAGATACTTCTTTACTAGAGAATTCAAAGTAGCTTGAACATTAGTATAAATAGTAGGGCTCTCCCCGATGGTTGAGAACATCATCAAGCAACGGAGAAGAGACCTTAACAATATTATAAGTTATTACGATATTCTTCTATTACTTTATCAAACAATTCTTCTTGAGCCTTCCTGACCTATAATCCGTTGTCTCGAATATCCGCGGCCTAGTTAGCCCGGAATCCTACCGTGTTAGCTACCCCGTAACACCCTTCCCTGCTCAAGTTCAGGGCCCCTAACTTGCACAGAGGTCTCTACCCTCGCCTTCCCCCAATGTAATGCCCCTCTCCTGGAAGACAAACTACCCACCCTAGAAAGTAAGGTCCCATTTACCTCTGGATGAGCTTGCAAACCTGGCACGCCCCATACTCAGGTCCCTCTCCTTTACCCCCCTCGCGAACACCACCCTCCTCCTGGAGAAAAGCCACTTTCACCCCACGACGCCATGACAAACGCCTACAGAGCCCTCAAGGGAAGCACTCAGCTTCTCCTCCTCATATAATAGACACGACTGGCCTTGCCCCCCGCTTACTACATATTCCCATCGTCGCTAACCCCCCACCCATTCATGGTACTGGGAAAGTTTATAGCTAGACGCATTCACCAAATGAGAGCCCAAAAGAGCTATCTCGCTGCCCACACCTCGTGGTCAAAGTTAGACAAACCCAGACACTGCCCTAGCTGCGTTGAGCAGGAGGAAACCTTTCGCTATCCCATACTCCGCTGCCAGTCAACATCCTACAACAAGGAACGCCTCCTCCAAGGCTTCTCTAGCATGGGCACTGGCTCTCCCCTCTGCACCTCCAAAGAGGTACTTCTGGCCCTCGCTGCCTTCATAAGGGCCACCGTGACCAACTACCCACCCGACATGTTCCCGTCCCTCCCTCCCTCGCCAGCCTCGATGGTCTTCCCCTCCTCACCAGTTTCGGGTCCATTGGGCCTGTTTTCTTCCTCTCCACCTCACGCGGTTTAGGGTTTTTTCCTGGGGCAGACGTTACTGTTTTCCATTTAGAAGTAGGAAGTCGTTATAACTGTTTATGATTATCCTTTCATTTGTTAGCCGTGAGCTGGCTATGTGTCGAGTACTTGACACGATTGGAGATGATTTTAAGTTTTCATTTGTTTTTTAGTTGTTGAGATTAAGGTTTTGTTTATGCCATAGCTAGTGCTGCATGCGAGTTCTTGTACTGTAACTGTGAAACATAATATAAAATTAAAATTTACAAATTTAAAAACCCGACCGAGAGATAGGCATGAACCATCTCTCCTACACCTCCCGCGATTGAAATCTCAACACGATGAGAAATAATCATCGGTTCGTATCACTCTTCCCTTTTCTGATGGCCACGTGGCCTACATGGGTGAAGCTCCTCCCATCCACATCTCCCCTCTGGCCCCTCCTGATGGCATTGTGTATGAGCAGCCTTTGTCTAGAGGGTAACGGTTACCTCTTCATCCTCTTCTCCACACTTACTTCGTGGCCACACACTTAGGATTTGCAACAGTCAGGTAGGGTCGCAACTCGTCAGCGTGTGGCCGCTAGTTTCGGGTGATCCGTAAAGTAGTTGCCCTGGTGGCTCTGCTCCCTGGCATTGCACCGCCTCATAGGAACCATTTCGGTACAGTCGGCATTCTAAAAGTTCGTGATCCTGCCTCAGTCGGTCACATCTGCACTTCTCATTGTTACTGTCCCTTCCACTCTTCCACCTCTCAGTTACGTCGGCCATCACCCTACTGCTTTAATACTGCGGCTATGCCTCCTGCCGCTCCTCCTCCTAGCCTCTGTCTCCTGCTGATCGCCTGGCTTAATGATCTTGACTGCGTGCGCGGTTGTTTCTGCTTGTGTGTAGGGAGTTCGTGCTTCCTGCCTCTGTCCTTTCAGAACTTGCGACACCCCCGCGCTCTTCCCAGTAGACTCGTCGATTGACTTCATCCTGCCACACACTCTCATCAGTGCTGGCTTGGTTACCGTGCTCCCTCGGGGGTTTGCGTTCGCCTCAGCTTCCCGGTCTATATGGGTCAGGTACATCTACCTGTCGTGTGTGGTGCCGTCCTATGTCTTTGTCCTGCTGGCTCCTGAGTCCCTCCTCCTTTTCGAAGGAATGGCGTTCATCGCTGGGCTACGGGTGGGTTGACTACAGGTTTGGGCTTCAGTATATTTCCTTTCTAGATGGGCTTGAGGTTTTCCTTGTTTTGCAAGTTTGTTAGTTAACTGTCAGGGGTTTCTTGCTTTGGGTTCCACGTCTGTAGAGATTTATTGGTTCGTTGAATTCAGGCCTGTAGTTTTCTTGTAGTTTCTACCCATAGTACCAAGCGTTGTTTCCACCTCTACTCAAAGTGGTTAATGGGTTGGGCAGGGTCAGAGGGCTTAGCCAGAAGAAGCGGGATGGACTGTAGTTGGAGGTTTTTTGTCTCAATAGCTAGCGCTGACATGACCGTTGTTGTACCTTAAACAAATATAAAAAGGGAGATAAAAAATAAAAATATAAAAAATATAAAAAATATAAAAAATATAAAACTGACCAAGAGATAGGCACAAACCATCTCCTTTCCACCTCCAGCGATTGAAATCTCAACACCACGAGGAATCATCGTCACTTTCCCCCACCTACCTCTCTTCTCCCACGATGGCTACTGCTTAGGAGTTGACGTTAAGCCACCTTGCCTCCTATTCGGAGCCCTGTTGGCCTCCCCTCCTTGGGGTTCTCGTTCTTGTTGATCGTTGACACCCGCTCAAGAAGTTCAGTTCTCCCCCTTACCCCGCACCCACTTTGCACATGGCTTAGCATTTTGCACAGTCAGAAAGCTTCTGCTTCATTCACGATCGGCGTTACTGTCTCTGGACTTTCAGTCGAAGTAGGCCTTAGCTTGCTGGGCTTGTACCTCTGATGGGGAAAGCTTCAGTCAGTAAGATCTCGGTCCCGCCTCGGTCTCGTCGTCATCCCAAAAGCCCTTGCTATGGCCTTTTTGTCAGTTGTGGCTAGCCTGCTCGTGATCCTTCCTTCTCCCACCTCCCAGTTTCGTCCGCTTACACCATTACTGCTACAGGAGGTGGCACCTCACTGCCTCATTATCCTCTCCAATTGTCAGACCCCTCCTCGGTTACGCCTAGTCATGGTATTGCACTATCTCCTCGCCTGTCGCCAATGCCTTGGATTGATGTAATAACCAGCGGGACCATACGTTTATAGTTATAAATGTCGGCCTACAAGTTCCGTGGTTTTCTCTTGTCTCGATTACACAATCCTCTCCCCCAGGCCCTGTCTGGCCTTAGCGAATCCAGCCTCTCTTTTGTTTTTACGAGAGCCTACAAAAGGGTTTGGGTCTCTCTCCTGTCCGTCTCCATGAATTGTTTCCTTATGTGTCTGGGGTATTAGTATCTTAGATGCTAGGCGAGGAGGATTTTTCCTATGGATTCGGGGTGTTTGATTTTTCCTATGAAGTAGTGAAGTGGGAGGTTGTTTGAGATTAAGCTTTTCTTTACACCATATCTCACGATGCATGCAAGCTTTTGTACCTTAACAAGTAATACATAATATAAAAAATAAAATTACAAAAACCGACCACGAGATAGGATCTTCACGCAACCATCTAAGTACTTTTCTATATTTAAGTTGTAATACAATTACTCTTTCTCTCTCTACATACACTCCTCCTCTACGAAAGCCTAGGCTCAAAGAAGTCGGAGACTATTGTGATAGTCTCAGTAACTGGTTGTCTGAAGATAGAACTATCATGAGAGTTCTATTGAAATATGACAATCCACCCTTCTTAGTAACTGAAGAGATAGTATTCTTAGACGGATTACTCAAAAACAAGCAAGCCAGTTCCGCACTATCTGAAGAGATAGTACTTTCCTACTCCTTGGTGCAGAAACACAGGACTCACTGACACAGGAGACGACTATCGTTTCCTGTTGCACTACTGCTTGACAATACGATTGTTACAGGGGTATAGATTGGTTTATTTTTTGAGAACAAATATTAACCCCCCTTATCTATTCCTTTTAGCTTCCATCCAAGCTGCTCTCCCTGCCAGTGGCATGGTGATAATGGAGGATAATGCACTGGCACATATCCACCATTATCATGACCAGCCATAGCAGCAGCTTGGGATGCAGAAGTTGAAGTGGCCAGCGAACTCACCAGATCTGAATCTGATTGAAACAATTAGATACGAGATAAAGGATCGTATACGGAAGCGATTGAGTATTCAGCTTACCACAGCCACAATTCTGATAATTGTAGAGGACGAATGACTCCGGTACCCTATAGTCAGGATAAATCAGCATATTATGTCTCTGCAGAGTCATATAGAAAACTGTATTGCTGATAAAGAGGGCAATTCCTTTAACCATTAGTTCTCTTAGTTTTACTCTCTTTATTTTGTACCAATAGTTTTGTAATTCACCTTTTACTTACTGCGAAGTGACCATTCCATGATTCCCCAAATCCTTCTCTAAGTCAACCTTCCCCCTCCTCCCTCTGCCCATTTCCCTCTACCCCTATCTTGTAAACCCTCCTGAAAAAGCCTTTTGGTATTTAGAAAAGAGTACTTACCCCTTTGTGAATGCAGGTCTCATGCATTGGTTCTTAGCTGCATATGTGGGCATATGTGGACCCAGTGGTGTTTACAAATGTCACAAAATTGTGAGTACTTGTACAAGTACTAAAGTACACGGGTAAGTCTAGTGCGGTGGTATAAGCCTAAGCAACCCTAGGATTTTGCCAACCTGTAGTACTCAAGTAAATACAGACACCTACCCAAAGCTTAGTTAAATCCTTGTAAAATACTACAATGAAGCAAAATGGTATACAAGACCAGTACCAACTGGAAGCCCGACACTAAGAAACAACCCGTGACGAAAGAGTAAGAATAAGTACTCTGAGGGATAATGCTGGCTAGAAGTTGACAAAAATGGGAGAGCTGCTAAATATCAACTCAAGGACATGCCTGAAAGTAAATGTTAAAATATGCAAAGGTGTATCAGAATGGAGAATCCAGGAAACATAAGAGAATGTACCTATTAAAAAAAAGATCTCTCAGTAAACAAAAGAAAATGGAAGGCTATCCAACCGCCCTCAAGCTGGCCATCCTTCTATCTTTGACGAGACAGAAAAGTGCCACCTGGAAGCCTTTGTTACACACGATATGAGAACCCAAGACTTAAGCTTGAAAGCTATAAGTATCGAGTTACACTATGGATGTACCCTCACACTATTAAAAATGTGATGGAGTCTATGGGGTATCATAGATGCATGCCGGGACGGACATTTGGGCTTTCGCCATACAATAAACCCAAGCAAGTAGCCTGGTATCAGCGAAGGCTGAACTGGGCATATGCGAATTGGAAAAGTGTTGTTTGGACTAACGAGTCCACATTCTCCACCACAGTGTTTGGCCACAAACCATGAGTTACATGGAAGGTAGATAAGGAATACTATCAAGATTGTATTAATGAGATATGAGAATCTAGCCGGGAATCAAGGATCGTTTGGTCAGCATTTTGTGGCACAACCAAGTCTGACTTGGTTTTTATCCTGGGAAAGGTGAAGGTTAATGCAGTTACCTATATGGAAATTGTCATGGAGTCTTATGATAGGAGGAACATGGGGAAGAATCAGCAATATTCCTGTATTACAAGAGACTTTATCTAGACTTTGGGAGGCTATTCCAGCAGAAAGGCTTGATAGTTTAATTAGAACCATGCTGGAGAGACTCCAAGCTGTGATTAATGCTAAAGGAGGAGCAACGCGTTATTAATTAATAATACTTGGAGGTATTGTGAATGGAGGGAGGCCAAAAGTGCGCCCAACTTTTTTCCCCCAGCGACCGGGGTCATAGGATCTCACTCATATTTCCCTATTTGTAATAGAGTCCCTACAAATTTGACTGCCCGTTTCGGAAGTGCGCCCGGCTTTTGGCATCCCCCGAGTACATAGGGGTGCTGCAATTGCCGTTATTAAATCCTTGACCCAACTTTGGCCATGTCTCGAAGTGGTAGGGTTAGGGCCTATCATCATTTTTGTTCCCTCACACGAGGATCGGTTTAGGCCCCCCTTGTTGTGGAATGTGTGGCGGTGTTTTGGTCCCGGTTAAAAAAGAATCTTGTCTGCTGTGCCTTTTGCCCCACCCCGGTCAGCGAGGTTCAAAATGCCAGTTCTTGCGGCACCCTGAGCAGTGCTCGCAGAATTTATGTTTAGTCAGCTACCTTAATTGTGAGCACTGGTATGATATGATATGATATTATGACACCATAAAAACCCCTGCCTATCATCTATACAACCTCTGCGCACTTCCCCGGAAGGGAGAGACAAAGGCCATAACCACACCGACATATATGGGCGCGAATTAAAGATTCGGACGGAGCGACACCCATATCCATGTTGCAACCATGGATTTTGTTTGTCACACCATCCTGATCTTTAATTTCCGCCCAAGATGAACATTCACATCAAAGGCAGAATCTTATTTAGCCACCCAGCCAATCACGGTGGTGGCAGTTGCGAGTACGGTAAAACACACTGATTGCAACACCCTCTAGTCCAACAGGAATTCCAACAAGGCCTTCTCCTATCATCGGTCAACTGAACAACCCCTCAATCCCATGGTACCGCCACTACTCGGATCTACGGAATATATCACATCTCGCCCAACTTTTGCTCGAGTACGGTTGCGGGGACGCCAGATGATTTAAGCTTGAATCCACAATGCTATTATCCATAGGTTGCAGTTGGAGATGGAAAGAGATTTTATGACATTTCTGAGAAAGCTGAACTGGGTGGAGTAATTGTTGCCATGCTATTGGTCCAATGGTAGGGCTCCAAAAGCCAAGAGCTACCAGACTCGAGTACTGTACTCGTACATTTGGAATATAGTAATTACAGTACCCTTGCTTGAAACGGCTCAAGCGAAGATATTATATCATATACAAAAGCAAGTAGCTCGCCACCAGAGCGAAAAAATGCCCCACGAGTACGGTATGTTGATGGAGGACTCTTACCTCACCTGCGCACTCGCCGCTCCACAAGCCTTCAAGGCATTTTCACTACAGTACCCTGCTTCTCAGGGTTTGCCTCGCTCGTGAGCGCGCTACAGACGACCAGTATTGTTGTGCCATTACCGTAGGATACGACACAGGAACAGTACAGTACCGTGGAAACTCGAATAATTGAACCATGTGCCATGTCCCCCGAGTTGCCTCCTTTAGCAAGGTCTGGTTGTTTGTTGTTTTTTTGTGTGCTCATGAGGGGGCTGAGCGGCTCTGTTCCCGCTCTGTTTTTCTCCCCTTTTTCGAAAGTCTACCGTAGCACACGGTTCGATTATTCGAGTTTCCACAAGTACTGTACTCGTACGGTCACAGTACCGGGACTGCGATCATGGTCCATTGAGGCAGCCTAACATATCTTGCCAAGGTTACACTGCACTATATGACGGACTCAATTGGGGATATCAGTTCGCTTCGGGTAAAGTCTGAACAGTTGGCTCAGTGGATCCCTGGGAGAAGTAGTCTCCTCTTACTTGCTTATTGCAAAACTTTCCGGAAATGTGGATTTAGGCCTGGCGCTACTTTGGTGTGGCCAAAGTAGCCTCCACATTTCCGGTCACTTTTGCAATGGGCAAGTACCGTACCGTACTCGAGTAGTTGATTTGTGCAGCTCCATGAACGGGAGGGAGTTACTTTATGGCCCAAAATGTATGCCATGGTCTTAATTCGACAGCCTTATCCACCATCCGGTAAGGGAGGAGTCTCGGTGTCCCTTCAAGGATAACGAAGGATATCGTGAATCGTGAATTCTATCCTAGTCGGCAGCCGTTAGCCAACAAAGAGAGTTCCCTCAGCAGATCATCCCACTCCTTGTACCACAATGGCGTAGCCACGGTTCGCAAGGTTCACACCGAAATGGGGCACCAAATACGAGGGCGCGCTTGGCGTCCTCCATACCCACCGGTTAGGCGAGGTGATACTTATACTGACGGCCCTTCCTCCTGCGAGCCCTCATCTCTGTCCCTCCTCTCGCCATTGTCCGTCCCAAGACCTCGACAAACCTCGATAGACACCGTCACAGCAAAGCGCGATGAAGAACCTGGCGCAACTGTACCTCCTTGCAGCCTTCACGGTTGTCCCATCACTGGCGGCGGACACGAGTCCCCCCCACTCACCACTCGATGCCACTCAGCCAATGAGCGACCCCAAACCCAAATTCGAAGGTTTCAATTCAGGGATCGTTCCTACCACCCCAGCATCCAGACTTGTGAAACGGCAGGGCAGGTGCGCTACGTCTAACAGCTACATCTGCCCGAACGCAGACAAATGCTGTCCTGTCGGGTACAATTGTGTGGGGAGTGGTGCGAACGTCGGGTGTTGTCCGATCGGTAAAGTTTGCGACCTGTCGATTACCTACTGCCCCGCTGGACAAACAGACTGTACCGATATAATTGGTGTTAGCGGGTGCTGTCCTACCGCCACGCACAAGTGCGCAATTTCCGGCGGAACCGCGGGGTGCGAGAGACTTGGCTCTTCTGGTGGTTCGTCTGGCTCCGGTACCTCCGTTTGCGATCCTGGTACTTTTATGTGCGCGAGTGGTGGCTGCTGTCCCAACGGAACGACATGCGTCCCTGGGGCCCCACTTTGTCGGAAGCCGTGTGAACCGGGATGGACTCAATGTTCTTTTGGCGGGTGCTGTGATCCAGGATACTCTTGCGATGCCTCAACTCAGCTGTGTCGGAAGGTGGGCGGTTTATCAATATCAAGATCGGCCACAATGCTGGCTACGACTTCCAAGGCCGTCACCTCAAGCACTACTTTCGACAACCTTTTCACCTCAATTTCAATAAGATCAACTTCAATAAGACCAACTCCAATAAGACCAACTAGCACCATCGCCGATCAGGAGCCCACATCACCCTCTAAGCCTGAGAACGAAAAGCCTTCGAGCAGTGCAGTGTCCGCTCAGACAGGCCCTCGCTCTTCCACAACATTTCTATCGCAACCGACAATTACCAGTGCCAGTACCGGTAGTGGCAATGCCCTAAAGCCAGGAGGATGGTTAGGAGGATTTGGAATTGTGTTTTTCTTTGTTTTCTTCCACCTATGAACATTGGTAGCTTCTCTCTTTCTTTCTCTCTTCTCAGTTGGATAATGGCGGCAGATGATACCATTAATGGCACTTGATACGAGTACGAGGATGTTATGATACTGTTAGGAAGAATGTACAAAATGCATGGATGGATGGATTGATTTACCCAAGCCTCACCGTCGCTAGCATTATTAATTAAACGAGAGCTATACTTTTCCCTCACCAAAACGAATCAGATGAATTGATGTCTGCTACAACGTTAGGTAGACAAGATAATACAACCCATACCTAAATAGCCCAACCGAATTATTTCCCCTCATAAATTAATGCAAAAAAAGCAGTCTCAGTGAGGAGGTTCGACGCTCTCGGTGCAACAATTTACCAGTAGTACAGTACATGGCGTACCAGTGTTTCCCTCATCTCTATATATGTACTGCGCAGTTTTATCTCAAAGTGCTATCTGATCTGATCTAAAATGCGGGCAATCAGCTGATCTGATAGCCTGAGCTGTGATCGTGTGTACCGTACAGAGTATTCGTGATCACCCCACATGATGAGGCTCAAAATGCCAAGATGCCAAGCAAAAATGCGAAAATCTTTTCACTTTCGACTCTTAAATTTTTGCTCTCTCCTGTTTCTCTCTCTCCACAAGCATCCTGCTTTGCACCTACTGCACACCACCCATCACATCCTATTGCCAACAACAGTCACACATTCGGGTTCCCCTATCTATGTTGATATTCGCCTTCAGTCTACTTGCACTCAACTGACAGTCCTGGCATCCGAGTCAGATGTCCTCTCAATGCCTCTTACTTGATAATAATGCGGCAGATGTGAGAAAACCTGTTCGTGATTTTGATCATGATCCCTGAGCTGTTTTATACAAAACATGTTATGCATGCCTGGTTAGTGTTAAACCCTTGGCTTCCACAGGAAACCCACAATTTTTGAATTCTATAAAACCAAGGACTTACGACCCCGACACCGTAGAGTACTCCATGCCAATAACGCAGGTCAAGAATAGGTGAGGAGTTGTGTTTAGTTGAGAGTAATCGGATGGGTTCTAGGAAGCGCGAAACATCAGAGGATGGCCAAGGGGGTAGTGTTGTTCCTGGACGCTTGGGCGTTGGAGCAGAAACGCTTCCACACTTATATGCTCCTCCCTTCACCTCGATATCAAATGATGGACTTGAGACTGCCCACATAGCCTGAGTGATGGTACCTATGGAGACGATACAGAAGAAATGATCTCGACTCAGAACCAAAGCTTCCTTGTCAATGAACTTTTCCTTGGCCAAGGTATATCCGACCCCAGCAGTATCTGTATGATGGGGGGTGGGTTGCGAAATGAGAGGGCAATTGCTGGACTGGCTGTGTTGGAAGAATCGAGGATGTGGAATCACATGGATGCGAGGGTTTATGAGCAAGTGTCTTCATGCTCTGACAGGGAGAGATACCTGTCTCAGCCTCCGTCAGCCCGCCCTAAGAACGACATTCTTGTATCTCGCGACTCAGGCACGGGGAGCCACAATCTTAACAGTATCCCCGCATTTCGCTCTATTGATGCCAGAATGTGCCAACATCATCCTCATCCTGATCCCATAAATGAACCTTTACAATCTGCAACTGGCCAACAGGTTTTACCAGTCCCATGTCTTCCCGATCCTGTTGCCTCCAGCGATTACGAATGCCCATTTGGAGATCATTGTATGAGTCTTTGCGCTATGACCCGGGGTGAGGGTCAACTTTCCAATGGATACCCAAACACCCATGAGGACATGAGAACCAGGATGGATTCGATGACAACCAGTTTCGTACAACCCAGTGACCATCAGGGAGGCATAGCCGCACTTAGAATCCCGTTGGGATCCGAAAACACACCTTGTCGCTTGGATATACCTCTTGAGGGTAGTGACGGCAACCCACTTCGCAATTGCAAAGCTCGTCAGCGGAGCAGATACAGACCAAGCCTGGATTTTCAGCGAGTGCCACGATCCCACGGCCATCTAGATTATGCGAGGTTCCCATTTGACAGCACCGAACATGATGGCGGCCAGTGGTAGCTGTCCGCGGTATAGTTCCGGTGAATTGATGGGGGGGACATCAATTAGGTACAGGTCTTAACACAGGAAGGGCAGGAATCATTAGTGGGAGAAATTAATATGGACTCAAACGAGGATAGTTGTTAATTCAGCGTTATCAATAGCTCCGGTTCTGGGCAGACTAATAAGAGCCTAGGGACTTTGCATTGGTATTTTGTCACTTGTCTCTTGCAAGTACTTGTCAGTACTATCTGATAGAACTCACAAATTGAATGTGGTCGCGCGATGAAGGTCATGTTGGTACCAGTCGTGTAGGTTTGCTGAATGTATAAGGTACGCTGAGGGGAGGTTTTCTGACCAATGAGAACCATCGGTCTCATTCTGCAGTTTTATTAGGATACAAAGCCTGTATTTCCTTACTTCAGAGTCTCGAGAAGAGGAATTTTAAAGTACACCCATGCTATTAACCCTACATCCCTGATACCCTTTGATCTACAAGAGGTAGCTGCCGAGATTTTTAAACAACAAATAGGCGGCCGGGCACAGTGTATCCAATCCTTGGTTACCTGACAGCACGAAAGCTGTTATTGATACGAACAAGAGTGGTTGACGCAAGACACCAGAGAACAGGAAAAGAATAGTAAAGTACGGGGGAGGGGCAAAATGACTCGTCCGAAACGGGTTTTAGGGCCAAATTTGACATTTTCAAACCGACAAATCCCAACACTGTGTTCATGGAAACACTTGAAGTCTCTCTTCCGGCTAGAGAATCACAATTTATTCAAACCTCTAGAAGTAGAAGTACAAGAAATCAAATTGTTTATGATTGCATCAGCCTGTGTGAAAGGGACATGGATTTTTGTATTGAGCTCATACAAAAAGTACATGACAACCAATTCCTTTCTACTTAGACAAATATTTCTCTATCCCTTTGTGATCTTTAAGAGTTGTATAACTTTCATTATATCTACGAATTTTCTAATACAGAGCAAAATTTTCGTGGATTCTCATGGTGAAAAATAGGCATCGGACGAATATATCCACATCAACGGAAAATCTTCTTCTCGTCACGCTTCCGGCACTTGCCAAATTCCTCTCCAATTTCCTTCCCTAAGTCATCCTTCTTTTTCACTTTCATCTCGGAGGTAGAAGTTCAAATTAATATTGGGCTATGATGAGGTGAGAGTACCTTGAGATTCTTGTTCTTCCTACGTCTCCAGACTTGTCCTATATATACACAATCTTGACCATACAGAAAAGAATCCATCA
>Ga0307509_10008430_pt1 | contig 13154 bp, 22 predicted proteins | sample 10_EM_MG_FD_202245 | JGI IMG/M metagenome (GOLD analysis project Ga0307509, IMG submission 202245) | Populus trichocarpa ectomycorrhiza microbial communities from riparian zone in the Pacific Northwest, United States - 10_EM | ecosystem: Host-associated > Plants > Roots > Unclassified | place...
AAGTAAAGTGGACATTTGCTGATGTCAGTGGGCGTTCCCTGGAAACATTATGCGTTCGCTCTCGCAGGCTCGTGGATATTTCCAAGTACAACTGTTCGCAACAGGAAGAGAACAATTTGCACCCGAGCTTCACGGTAGATGGGAGGATACCCGAAGAAAGGAAGTCCTCAAAGTTTTTGTCGCGAATCGGGGGGGGGGTCGGTCCCCGGCAGGTCGGCAGCTGCATGGCTGTTAACACCGGGCGTGACGCGTCACAAACACGAGATCGTGACGGCTTCGCTTGACCTTTTCGCTGCTTGCGCAATGACCACCTCTCAAATCCTACAACACCTCTACTCACTCGATACCTCTTCCCCTGAGACCTCACGCCTCCTCGGCGACCTGATTCGGCTTGATGAAGAGGAAAATTATTTGTCCGGCCTCCAGGGATCAGAGCTAACTCGGCTGGTGGATTTCCTCGACGATGTACGCGCTCCTCCTCTCGTCTCTCGCCGTTCACGAAATAGCTTTGCAGGCCATCAGTGCCATTCCCACCACCGATGAGGCTTCCTGGCAATGGTTACACAAGTTACAAGCCATCTGTGGCGACCACGCAACGCTTCCATCCTCATACATCATATCCCACGGTCTCGTCAGGGTTGGCGATCACCCGATCGCCTCTGGTGGCTCCGCCGACGTATGGGAAGGCACCCACGGTGACAGGAGAGTCTGTGTCAAGGTGTTGAGGATTTCCGTGAACGATGGCCAGTCCCTGGCGAAGGTTCGCATCCGGAATCGGCGTGTCTTTTTCGTGTCTGTTGAAGAGTACTTTGGTTGCCGTAGTCATTCGTCAGAGAGGCCATCATATGGAGGAGGTTAAGGCACCCGAATATCGTTCCTCTCATCGGGGTTACAATCGAACCTCTGCAAATTGTGTCGAAGTGGATTCCGAATGGGACTCTAACGAAGTACGTCAAGAAAGACCCGGGCGTGGATCGGATCGGCCTGGTGAGTCTTTCTTGTTCAATCACACTTAATTGATAACATCAGCTTCCTAAAGTTATTGGATGTGGCAGAGGGTCTCAACTATCTTCACGCAAATTATACGATACACGGAGACCTGAAAGGGGCAGGTCCTCTCTCTTAGTTGTTTCAGGCTGCATCACTAACCCTTGGCCAGCCCAACATTCTCGTTGACCACAATGGCAACGCCCTTTTGACGGATTTCGGCCTTGCCTTAATTGTTTCCGGAATGCACTCCATTCCTGTAACCAAGTCACGGGGGTATACTGCGGGGTGGGCCGCGCCGGAGATTCTCGAGGGGGCCAATGAAATCACGCGGGAAGCGGACATATTTGCTTTTGGAATGGTTGTGACAGAGGTAGGCCTCCCTACACCAAGTATCGGAGGCGGAGGGACGAGTAGTTCGCCTGACATCCCTTCAGGTCTTCACAGGAAGATATCCGTTCAGTGACTCTAACACACCGTCCATCGTTCTGAAGATTACTGGCGGTGAACGGCCGGCTCGTCCACAGGAGGCGCAAGGTCTAGGTCTAACGGACCCGCTGTGGGATATGACGGTCAGGTGCTGGGCGCGGGACCCTGATCATCGGCCGACGGTGGCGGAACTGGTTGGACTTCTCCGCGAATGGCTAGTATTTTCCCTCTCTATGGAACCGACATCCTGACGTGCCTCCTGTAGCTATAGAGTACGTGCCTCAAATCCGCCTCCGCCCAGTTCTTCGCAGCAGGCGGCGGGGAACACAGGCGGCGGAACAAATAATCCATCTATTCCCTCGATGTCTACAGACGGGGAACCAACTTCGGCCAAGTCACCGGGCCGCTCGCAGCATTTCTGCCAACCGAACTTGCAGATTTGTGAGACCCCGGCTGACCCGAGCCCGATGCCTAACATATCCCACCACGGTGTTTCCCGTAGTTCGCGTAACCCATTCCGCAAACCGCCGCTCGTAGAACCCTATGCCGCCCCTACTTCCGGTAAGGTCCCAACGCCGGATGTTCGTCCAGAGAGTTCGGGCTTTGGAGTGGCTGAGAGGCGCATTGATGAAATCGCCGAGGTCGGGCGAATCACTCCTCCCCCTCCCGGTTCTGGTCTCACTTCCGTCCTAGGAACTCGCACACGGAAATCCAATGTCAAGGGGGAAAGCCACCATCGAACTCCGGAAGTTGTGCGGTCACCACTCCATAATCCCAACATCGTACAAACTTGAGGGTGTCGTGAAACAGGGCGAGCTTCCTCAATACCGGCACCCCACCGGGGTGACCGAGGTTTGGAAGGGTCGGTACAACGGCGGTGTGGTGGCACTCAAGGTTCTCAGAGTACCTCTAGACGATCCTCTGATGCGGGGAATCAAAAGTGTAAGCACGTCACCCGACCCGTTGCTCGTCGTTATTCTGACCGACGACGTAGCGGTTTTGCAAGGAGGTAGTGGTGATGATGCAGCTCAAGCATGAGAATATTCTCCCTTTCTACGGGGTGTCGACGACCGTCGCCGACCTTTGCCTGGTGTTTCCATGGTACAGAAATGGGAACATCATGGACTATCTGAAGGGGCGGCCGGACGCCAACCGATTCGCTTTGGTCAGTACTCTCAGGCGGTCACATACTCCCGACGCTTACCCGCACCCACGGGCAGTTATCAGGGGCGTCCAGCGGATTGTGTTTTCTACACAGAAGTCGTCTGGTCCACGGCGCCTTGAGACCAGTATGCGGAATTTTACCCTTATTGATGAAATTTAATCCCATCAACAGAGTCACATATTAATCGATGACGACGGCACCGCTCGACTGGCCGCCGGAGGTCGCAGCTCAATTGTGGCCGTACCAGACACTTCAATTGCGTCCCATTCGCAATCCGGGCTGGACGGAGACGTCCACAGATACCGGTATTCAGCACCGGAAATCCAGTGGCGCGACGAACATACCACGGATAAAATTCTCATAACGAAAGAGAGTGACGTGTATGGAATGGCTATGATCGCCTATGAGGCGAGTTCTCGCCATCCAGTATCACCTGGCCCGAGGGTCGAATCTCACGTTAATCGCCTAGGTCTTGACGGGGAACGTACCATACTTCGGATATAGCGATACCCATGCGTTTTTGAAGATACAGGCCGGGGAAATACCTCAACGGCCCTTCGATGGGATTACTGATCTGGTCTGGGAGTTCCTCGAGCAATGCTGGAGCAATAATCCAACAAAACGCCCGTCAACCGTTCAAGTTCATGACTCCTTCTCGGACTTCCGTGTCCTCCCCCAAGTCACACAAATCCCCGAGGGACTTCTGGCCATGGAAGAGCTACCGGGGAAACTGAAGTTACAAGTGCAGAGCATCAGAATTTCGTTGGGTAAACCGAGGCCACAGCGGTTCTACGTCAAGTTTACATACGGGAACAAGGACCACACGACCTCATCGACCACAACGGTGGCTGGTAGTGAATACGCATGGTTCGGGTTTTACCCGTCTCTGCCTCCACCACCGTCACTCACCCTCGGATAGGGACAATCTGGAAACCTGGCTGATCGAAACCAATGAACGGCATCATGGACAATTTGTCTCTATTGAAGTTTTCCGCAGGACAACATACTGGAGGATCAAGGTTTGCGCAACAGGGAAATTCTCCGTAAGTCTGTCACCATTCCGCGACTTGCAATGTAATAATCCATGTGTAGCTCCGAAACAATGTCAACAAAGATATACCTGTAAAGCTCGAGGCACCACGCAGCACTGGGCCGGCAGTACTTAGGGTGCTCCTTATAAAAATGTTCTAGTTGCCGACGTGCCTCAGTACTATAGTGCGGGACACCTAGAGACCAGTACTTTCCAACAAGCAGCAGGGTTGGGCAGGCGAACATTTACGGGCGCCAGTTTCCCCTGTCGCCGCGTCAGCGGCGCTGCACCCGGGGTGGATACGTCTTTAGGTGTACGGAAATGCATATATTTCAGTTTCTAAGCTTAGCGAAGCTGGTTTGTTGGCAGGTGCGGCCAGTATGATATACGTACTACTAAGTAACCAACGCCTGTATACCTAGAGGAGCCGACCATATGGGGGGTTGGCGATATTCTATTGGGGTGATTAACTTGAGGCAACAAACAAGCAGCGGGGTGGTACGTCCGCGTCCGGGAAAGGGTCTTGGAGCCAGCCCGATGCACTTCCGTGAACTGAACCGGCAATTCGACGCGCCTCCATGAAACGGGTCAGCCATTCGATGCGCTTCCATGGAGCCCTGCGGCGATTCCACGCACCCCCGTTCAACTGTCATTCGATAGGTGGGTACTGATAACACTAGTACTGTGAAAAATACACCAACTTAAATCCAGTCACCGACATTCACTGAAATTAAGTCGATTTGTGCCGCCTTTCAGGTGGGCAGACACTTTCAGTGGCCTACTCCAACTGAAATTTTCGGCTTTTTTCAGTCAGAATTTGACTGAATTTGTGATTTCAGTCCGAGTTGACTGAATTTAAGTTGGTACATTTTTCAGTGTAATATGTATACAATTCTACGCGATGCTGGGCGATGGAAGCACATGGGAGCGCGCCTCATCAAGAACACCGGACCCGCAAGCCCCTGAATGCTATAGGCAGGACCGGTCGGGGTGGCCAGAAAAAACGTTCGCACACAAGTTTTCGGGGGTCCGGCAAAGAACATCTGGGCTAGCGGGTATTCTCACGATCGCCAGAAGTGGTCGTCATTGGAGATCGTCCTGCTGCATCTTCAGTGAAGTCCTCGAAACCGGCGTGGGTTTGCTGGGGGAAAACGCTGGGCTAGATGAGTACGAATGCCGTAATATGGGAATAAAGATACAAAACATCCAAAGTCAATGTGGTGTGTAAAAAAGCATGTCGACGCGTAAAATGACCCATGGGAGGAAAAGAAAACCAAAACCGCAACAATCATCATCAAGGAGCCACCTCCTGCTGGGTATTGAAGAGTAGACCTGACTGTGAATGATAACAGACGGTCCACCTTTCCGTCCGGAGGACGAACTCCGACCCCCCCCCCTCACGTCCCTCCAACATCACCTCCCCTGCATCGCTCTCTGCATCTGCTGAGCATGAGCAGCCTGCAACTGCGCCGCCTGCCCGTTTACCGGAACGTTCATCCCGTTCACCCCATTGACCGGCCTCCTGAAGCCCATCGTGGCCGGCCACTGGTAGCCAGGAGGGAGACGTCCTTGCATCGGAACGTTCATTCCCATCTGCCCCGCGTAGTTGAACATGGGGTATCCCGACATCATCTGTATCGCCTGAGCGTGGGCATGAGCTTGTTGTGCCTGAAGTTGTTCAGGAGTCGCAGCCTGCATCTGAGGAGTCTGAGAAGGCTGCTGAGATTGTCCTTGTGTCTGAGCTTGTTGCGCCTGCTGCTGAGCCTGTTGACTCTGCTGGGCGTGTTGTGCCTGATGCATTGCCGCCAACAACGACTGATTCTGCGCAGTCATCCTCGCCATGTTATACTGGTTCGCAGCCGCGTAGTTGTACATCTGCTGTGACTGGATCTGTTGGGCCGTAGGTTGTTGTTGCGGGTGCTGCCCGGCAACGACGCCCGGCTGTTGAGCAGGAGGCATCGGCGACCGCGAAGTCTGTGGAGTGTTCCCGCTGAGCGGACTAGGTCGAGCAGCGTTCCCGGCGAGCTGAGTATTCTGTATCATCGGGCTCCGAACCGCGGCATTAACATTGCCCGGCGTTCCATTTGGCATGATACCTTGGGGCTGAGGTGTTTGCCCGTACCGAGCGGCGACGGCAGCCGCCTGAGCCTGAAGCTGTTGCTGTTGGAAGGCGTAAAGGTGCATCTGATGCTGCTGGGTCGCAGTCATCTGGGTAGGTTGTGCCCCCTGGTAACCGGTTACAGGCATGAAGGGGACGGTCGAACGGTTTCCGCTTACCTTCTTCGGGAATCCCGGAGGTTGGCTGAGGAAATTGACCGGAGGGATCGTAGGTTGGAATGACACAGGATATTGCGGGTGAGCGCCTTGTGGTTGTGTCTGTATAGGAACGGCCGTAGGTTTAGTCTGTTGGGGAGGTTGTTGCGGTTGAACAGTAGCAGGTTGCTGTGGCACAGCGGCAGGTTGTGTCTGCGGTTGGGGTTGTGGTTGGGATGATGGTGGTCGTATCTGGGGAGACGCGCTCTGCTTATGCGGATCTGTCGGAGGAAGTTGTTGGACCGCAGGTTTCGGCGGTGATTGCGCAGGGGTAGGTTGTGGCGTAGGAGAGGGTTGCGGGAATGTATTTACGGGAATACGAGGAGTTTGTTGTACTTGCACTTGCACTTGTACGGGTGCAGGTGGAGGTGTCGCGCGGGGAGCAGGTGAAGCAGAAGGAAGTTTGGGAGGTTCGAAGGTAGCGGGAGGGGGTTGAGGAGCGGGAGTGCTGGAAGTTGATGGGGGAGGAACGGATGAAGGTGTGGCTGGTGGGTTGGTGATTGTTAGTGGTGGTAAAGTTGGTTGGGCTGGAGCGGTGGCGGTGATGCCCATCTTCTGTCGTTGGATGGCCTCTAATACTTTCCAGCTTGAAATGGTCAGACACAAGCAAATGGATGTAAGGAGATTGACTGACTTGTGTGGGCGAGTGGTAGTTGGTTTCATGAATTGCATTATCTTGGCACGTCTGACTTTCTCCAAAGCGGTTTCCTCGGGGTCCATAGCAGAAGCCTTCCTCTTCAGTGAAGGAGGAGCGGTTGGCACCGAAACTCTCAGAATACTGTTCACGGCCCGGGTCAAATGTGGATCGGGATCGAGACACAGAGGAGGCGCCGTCGACATCTGTGCGAGATTAGGCGGTCGACCTAACGCGTTATGATCTGCATACCAGAATCCGTGCCTCGACCTCTAGGGCCTGCTGGTCCGTCCAAACACCTCCAGACTTCTGATTCATGCGACAGATATCCGCGTATAGTGTCTCCCCGTTTGGTTGTAACAACACGCGGTGAGGGGTGAAGACTTCAGGTTGGTCGTCCGGGCGGTGATCCCTAATCTCTACGATTAAGTGCCCTGATCGAGGAGATGCAGAGCGTCAGCAGTCGTGCAGATGTACCGTGGCTCGCGGCGTACCTTCATAGAACGGCACGTTCTCCACATCAAACAGTTCCAACAAATCCACCGGAATGCGTTGCGCACGAATGTCGTCTAACAAAGACTTCACGAGGCGCGTCAGCACGGTCACGAATGACGAGGGGCGGGAAAGAAACGGACGGCCACTTGGTGGTTGTAAGCGAACTTGGCCCCAGCATTGAAGTTATTGAGACACCAATGAGCGGATTTGAGGTGGACGGTGAAGGATGCGGGAAGGTTCTGGGTCGTGTTCAAGAGGTCGTCAACGTGGCGCGTGAGGTTGTAGTTGGCCATCGACGTCGACGGTGGCGAGGAGGGGACGATGGGCCGACGCCGTCTGGGACACACGGGTCGAGTTGTCGTCCAGAGACAAAGAAGCGCTGGTTATGTAAGCAGCATTTCATCTCCTAATTTGGGCATTCAAGATCACACAGAAAATGGAATCGCAGCTATCAGAGGTGGGTGCCCTCTCGCTCGTACAACAACGTCTCGAATACGGCGGGCTGAAGATGCGAGGCAAAAGCTACTGGGGTTCCTCCATGACCGCAATCCGCAGGCCAGGCAAATCGCGTTGTCGAATCTGCTCAGCCACACACCGAAAGAAGCCCCTTTGCGATCCATCTTTTTCAAAGGACTCCAACCCGGTGGGTTTGGAAAGCAGCCGGAATCAGAGGTCGTGAGAGACCTCAAGCTTCTGTGTCGTGATCAACTCGTAAATCGGTCCCCATAATTCTTCGATTTCGTCGGAACCTCACACGAGATAATCTTGCGCAGGCGATCGCTCACGATGCATTCAGAGCGTTGGTAAACTTGTCGGACTCACCGATTATGATCTCGGCTCTCTCGGATATTAGCTTCCTCCAGTTTCTTGTGTCTTATATTCTCGTCGGTGCCAGTTTCCTCGGTTCTGGGGAGTCATTCTGGAGCGGCTTATCACGATTTCCCAGAATCCACAGGCAACACTGGCTGACCTTGCGGCCATGCTGCTCTCTAATCTCTCCGTCTCTGCGTCGGTCATCTCGGCCTTGATTCCGATGAAAATATCGATCATTCCCGATCGCAAGGATCCCGACTTGTTCTATCCAGTCCAATCTAGGTCGGGAACGTCCCCTTTGCCACCTCCAGGCGACTCTCAGGACATTCTTGCCATGCCCCTCCTAGTGGACGCTTTTGTTCAAGGGGCACCCATAGATGAGAACCAAAAGCTCGACGAGAGGAAGCGCAAGGGAGAACTACACTTCCTGGCCAGCGTTTTCGCAAACATTACCACGGTTGGCTTCGTAGATTGATCACTTCCTAACGTTATCGCTGACAGTTGCGTAGTCACAAACTGGCCAAAGCTTCTTTTTGACGCCGTTTCCTTCGAAACCGCTGCGACAGGATTCCCCTCTGGAGTATCCATTGGCGAAGTTGATTTTGTTCACGGAGCACAAGGACAAGATTAGGAGGGGCGGAGTTGTCTCTACCATCAAGTGAGTGGGCGGTTTATTCCCATCGGACGACGGTCTCCCCAATCCGAGTAGAAATTGTGCGTTTCATGCGTCCGCCCACAAGGCCATGCTCCTACCAGAGGTGGAGCGGGTGGCTGTCACTCCTTCAACCAAGGAAGCACCTGGGATCGACATGCTACCCGCGATTTTATTACCTGTGGCTGGTCCTGAGGAATGTGGTCTAGATGTAGGTTCTGAGTGACCAGGCGAGGTAATCTTCGCTGATCCCAAAAAACCCACTCTGCAGGACCTCGACAAGCTTCCCGCTTCGCTACAGTTACTACCACCCGACAAGAAGCGGGAACCAGATGAAGCCCTGAGACTTGCACATATTGAGACGCTGCTCCTCTTATGTACCACACGCTGGGGCCGGGATTACCTCAGAGACAACGGGGTGTACGAAGTGATCCGTGCCCTCCACTTACAGGAGACGTCAGAACAGGTATATTTCTTTTTTGCAGCACATACGTGTGTTACTGACGCAGCTACTAGGTTTCGATTCACATCGAGCGGCTCGTGAATCTACTCAAACGGGACGAAGGTTCCGAGACTGGAGGTGACTCGGGAGTGGTCGATGTAGGTGATGAGGACGAAGACGACGATAAGATCGTGGAAGTGTAGGAGAGAGCGTAGTTGTTATCCGTTTCCCAGCTCTGACGCGATGATACGAATCGTTCCCGGCTGCCAAGATTTCCTGCGGCCATTCCGGTGTCCATACCATCTCACGGTAAATGAGCGTTGAGCACTGATACGGACAAGCTCGAACGTTAGTACGTTAGTTTGGTCGTGCCGATAACCGGGAATGAAAACGTGGCTTCCTCGATGGTGGAACGTTGTCTGCACGAGCTTGCCCAAACCTTAATGTTGGTCTTTGAGAGCATGAGACTTACCCCCGTATCTTTCCACAGCCCTGATCGTGAATCCGGTCTTTCCGAGTAGTCAAAGCGCGGCGATATCCAGTCGGAATCTAATCGATTGGGCCGTAGCATCGTCCCTTCCCACAGAAACCGAGTAACCACGCTGGAACAAAAGCGGTACTGGGCGGTAATGAAGACAATTGAGCGAGATGCGTCCTGGAAGCGGCGTGGCCGAGCCGCAACTCGCCGTGGAGAGACGCCCAAGGACCACTGGCACGCCCACCAGCGCCTAAGCCCCTTCCAGCGTTCATCAACCCCACCCATCCCTAAACCGCCGCCTGGCCACTCAGAACCGACACGGCGCAGGCCAACCAGCGAGGGATCCATCTCCCGAACGTTGCGCCACCGACCTCCTCGTTGAACGATGGCCGCTCCTCCTTATCAGGTCAATCCTCCGGACACACCGATCTCTGCCCCAACTATGGGTCCTAGGAGCGAACGGGGCTCGAGATCCGGAACCAGCGTACGCGTTTCACCCTCTCCCCACCTCCAACTCGTGGTCGACTGACACTTCCGCGTTTTTTTCATCTCCGGCCCTTTTGCGCTTAGCCTGCGGTCGAGTCTGCCGTTACGAGACTGCTCGTTTCAATCAAGTCCTTGCTGGAGTCTCTTACGAAATGGAGTGAAAACCGAATATCCGATATGGATGTGAGCGATGTATACGTGCAGCTGGGGAACGACTTCAACGCGGCAGTCGCTGCGTTCGCTGCCTACAACATTGAAATGAAGTGAGCACCCCTCCGTCCGATCCCCTCCCTTTCGCCACCAGAACTCCGTCACCTCTAAAACTCTTTCACGATCTACAGAGAACTACACTCTGTCCCCGAAGATCTACGGAACATCCTGGAGACCTGTCTGGCCGAAGACGCTCGGCCCGAAAACCTCCAACGTTACCTGCCCGACGTGCGGAAGATCATCACAAACCTGCTCCAGGGTCTGCGTGGCAAGCAGACGACATATCGGAAGATCATTTCTGAACAGAAGCATCGGTCGGACGCCAGCGGCCACTCTCGCCATGAGAGTCGGTCCTCGGTCCGTTCTTCCCGCCGTGATACCGCCAATTCACAGAGGAGTCTCCACCGAAACAACCAAGATTCTGTCCGTGCGTCCGGTTCTTCTCTCAGGAAGACCATAACTTCGTCAAGACGAAATCCTTCTATCCATGGCATCGATTCTCCACCTCGCCCACCTTTGGTCGAGGAATCCGATGACGGTGGGTTCATTGGTGGGTTTGTAGCACCTTCCCGGCCTCCCAACATCGGAGATATCGGTCTCGGATCTCCTTCCTCTACCCATCCATCACGGCACATTTCAACGAATGGCCACCCCTTCCACGAGGACGACGCGCGGTCCACAAGCTCAGGGATGTCGATGAATCGTTCTGCCTCATCCCCGACTATCCCCCACACTCAAACACCCCATCAGCCACCCACAGTCCCGGCTACTGTGAAACGTTACTCCCTCGTGGACAAGCCAATGGCCATCCCTTCGGTCATTGTTGATGATACTCCAGGATCTCCGGACCGGGGAGATGGGTCCACTTCTCCGGAATTACCAATGCCACACCCTCCCCTCGAGCCTCCCAGCCACGAGCCACCGCCCGCCCCCGCTATTGCCAATTCCCTTGCTGCCCTCAAACAGAGTGAGGCTCTCGAAAGGCGGGCCTCGAAACGGTTTTCGACGTACAACATCACGAAGATGACGGGGAGTAGGATAGGCGGAGCGGGGAACAGGAAGTCCATGATCGCTTCTTCTTCGCCATTAACACCGGGGGAGCTGGCCGTGTTGACCGAGGCTGAGGAGGGCCCTGGTCCGGTTACCCCGAGAAAGCGGGAGCGTTCCGCGCGGAAGGTTCATCAACCCCCCATCCAAGAACAGGACGAAGAAGCGTCCTCCTCATCACTCGCTGTCCCTGTGACCGAGTTCATGAAAGAAGAAAGTGCGGCGAGCGATACACAGTCTGAAACACAACCACATATCTCACCGACCCCACAACCACCCGCACCGAATCAACCATTCAACGTGTTTATGCAAGTCGGAAGAGAGGTAAAGAAGGCGACAGTCGAACCCGGGCTCACAATGGCCATGTTACGGGTCTTGTTTATGGACAAGTTTTCGTATAGTCCTGGGATGGATTCCTTCCCCGCGATTTACATTCGCGATGGATTAAGTGGGATCCAGTACGAGTTGGAGGACATGGACGAGATTAAGGGGGGATGCCTCTTGTCCCTAAACATCGAACGTGAGTTCAGGAGATGGACCCCACAGAACGCTCACGATGACACTCTCCGTTCATAGCTCTGGATCAGATTAAACAACACATCGACACACAGATATCCAGCCTCTCGAACGACATCAAGGACTTACGAGCCATCGTTGCGACCAGCCAACGGGTATCGAATCCTCCGATCATCGTCGGTCGACCGTTCGTTGAGGAAGCATCACCCCCCACCTCAGCCCGACCAACGGACAAACAATTCCAGAGGGCAGCGGGTCGCTTATCCAAGATCTACAACGATGGACCTCCTACCTCTCCGAAGCAGAATGGTCTGCCTGAATCGCCAGCTGCTCCCGTATTCACGCAGATGACCGGAGCGTCCGTGGCCTCTCTCCCTGGTAGCGAGGTTACAACGCGGATCGTCGGGGATCTAAGGACGCAGTTCGACGAGGTGCAGAATCTCCGTCGGGACCTTGGAGTTATGCGACAGCTATACAGCGAGTTCATGAAGTCGACCAAGGATACTCTGGGTTCGCTACGCGGTCAAACGCAGAGCGTCCGGCAACTCGCCTCTGCGAAGGTTTCTGGAGCACGGTCGTATATCGAGGACGGCAAGGCTAAATTGGATACCAGGAGCCAGAACGTGCTGACGAAGATGGAGGAGCTCCAGGATACAGTCGAGTGCGTGAAAGACGATGTGCTTAAACGCCACATCTCTCCCAGGCCGCAGGTCCTGAAAACGATCAAGGGTGAAATCGACTCTCTGGCGAATGAGTTGACCAGTCTCAAGGATCACATCACGACCGTAAAGCCAATGTGGAAGAAGACGTGGGAGGAGGAACTACAACTGATCGTGGAGGAACAACAGTTCTTGTCACATCAGGAGGAATTCTTGATGGACCTCCAAGACGATCATAAGGCCGTTCTGGAGATCTACGGACACGTAGAGAAAGTCATATCTCTGCGAGGTAGCGGGGCTGGGAAGGCAGCAGGACGATCGAGGCAGCTCGCGAGGCAGGTAACTGGGGAGGCGGACTCGGGATCGTTAAACAACGTCATGGCGGAGATCAGGGGGAGCTCTGTCGATCCGGAGAGGAGGCTGAAAGCGATTGCGGCAAACGAGAAGAGTAGGGAGAAGGAGAAGGCGGGTCAGTCTGATGAGTTCCAGGCTGAGTTGTCTGGGTTTGTTGGTGGGAAGAGGTTAAAGATGACGGGAGGAGCTGAGGAGGCCGATCGGATCAGGCAGAAGAGGAACAACCAAACTCTCAAGGCCATGTTCACAGGCGATTCTGCTTCCCCAGCGCATTAGCGTCCCCCTCTCCCCTTACCGAGGTTTCTTTCACGTTGGCGCATTAGAGGTGGCCCGATTCTCTTGTTTTCTTGAATGGGTGTGGAAGGGTTGGTGTCTTGCCGGTTTTATGTGTATCGTACATCCTTCCTTGTATTTTTTTTCCTTCGCTCCCTCTCCTCGTTTCGT
>Ga0307509_10008431_pt1 | contig 13154 bp, 10 predicted proteins | sample 10_EM_MG_FD_202245 | JGI IMG/M metagenome (GOLD analysis project Ga0307509, IMG submission 202245) | Populus trichocarpa ectomycorrhiza microbial communities from riparian zone in the Pacific Northwest, United States - 10_EM | ecosystem: Host-associated > Plants > Roots > Unclassified | place...
GAAGTGGTCAAAATACTACTCGGCCATGAGGAGGTTAACCCCAACAAGCCTGATAATGACGGCAAAACACCTCTCTGGTATGCCGTCTTTCCGGGACATAAGGAAGTGGTCAAAATACTACTCGGCCATGAGGAGGTTAACCCCAACAAGCCTGATAATGACGGCAAAACACCTCTCTGGTATGCCGTCTTTCCGGGACATAAGGAAGTGGTCAAAATACTACTCGGCCGTGAGGAGGTTAACCCCAACAAGCCTGATAATGGCGGCAAAACACCACTCTCCCATGCCGCCTCGATGGGACATGAGGGGGTGGTCGGAATACTACTTGGACAGAAAGAGGTCACCCCCGACGAGCCAGATAAGTTCGGCCAAACACCGCTCATGTACGCAGTTAGGAATGGCCGCAAGAATGTGATAGCACTGTTACAGGCCCCCCAAGTGCCAACCCCCGGCGCGACTTGAGCCCTAGGAGACCGCACTTTATGAAAATCGCCCCCATTCCTTCCTTTCCAAGCCGTGTTGTTGGTGGGGGTTGTCTATGGACATGATCCTTTTCGGGCGAACGAAATCCTGTGAGATGGGAATGCACACATATATTATCACTAACGTGTGAAACTCACTGTCCAATAGTAGAGCGATGAGGTATGATTTTCAGTTCATAGGGTATATTAGAGTCCAGTTGGTGGGGTGGAATAGTTCTATCATGTCAGAAAGGTTCAGTTTACAGCTTTCGATTTTCACTCAATCATATTTTGTTTCCCTCTGGTTATGAATTCTTTTCCGCGCCTTTTTTATTTTTTTTTCCCCAATACTGCACTGTTTTCCTTCTTCCTCTTCCCTTTCTACCCAACCTCTTCCCAGAGTCATAGATAAACTTTATAATATACAGTGCTTTTCTTCTTCAGACAGAAGAACAGTGGTAACGTTATATGGTATTGTGTGTGGACAAAATTAACTGATCAACGAAAGCTCATAATTTTCGCCGTGATGTTGTCAATACAACCACCCCAATCCAACCAAGAAAAATAAGTAAAAATAATTTAAATTCATGACAGTAATTAGGACTTGTTATAGTATACCATCCATCAGCATTGATAAAAAAGAGAAGGTATTATGAGGTTCCTGCTGGTGGTATCATAATGATTTGTATAAGGGCCCGGAAGCGATGGGTTGCCACGCTCATCCGGATGATTGGTTAATATTGTCTACGCACAATAGTAGAAGGGTCCCTGGAGCGATTGTGATCAATATAAAGCCCTCACCTAGATCTATTAATGGAACCTAGTTGTCGTAGACTATTCGGCTTAATGAATAGTATAGTAGTATTGCACTTGGCGGGTGATGAAGCACAGGCTTTCGGCCAAGGGGGTAATCTTCCCCGCTCCTGAATACTGACTTCTCACAAGGGAAAAAGGAAATCCTAAGAGGAAATGACAGAAAGGTAGGAAAACAAACAACGGAACCGGAAATGGACAATCACCACTCATACTCATACACAGCAGGAAACATAACAAGTATTATCGATGAATTCAAAAAGGGGGAGGCACTGAAGAGGTAAAAATCGCCAAAAGTTAACAAAAGACAAAGAGAAAAGGTCCATTCACATCTGCAAGTGCTCGCCCTCGCTACCGTGGTCTCTTCTCTCGTTTCTCCCGCCCCCTTTCACCCTAAAGCCAACAGTCTCGGCTAAGGCTATTAATCCACCCCTGTTTAGGCACCCAAGACTACCAATTCTCCCCTCTAATCTACTGTATCATAGCTAGCTAACATACGGTACCCATTATCAGCCCTAAGAAATGAAAACACACTCTTCCCATAGCGTCCACAGCTTAAATTCCAGCTGCACAATACCGACTATCTACCCTATTCATAGACATGAGTATGAAATATGGGGGCTTAGCAGATTGGCTTTTCATTTGAGTCTCTTAGTCTCACCCATCTCAGGGCCATCTTGATGGCATGAAACGAGGTAATTGGGGGGGGTATGGTACACTGGCGCGCGTATCCAAAGACAACTATTCTCTCGCCGAAAAAGCCCCATCAATACTGTCTAATACCCCCCTGTCCGTAGAGAACGCCTTCCGGGATGGGTGGGAAAGGGCATCGCGGGGCCACTTGGCAAAGCCAAATCTACAATACACATTTCCTTCCTTCCTAAGCAACTTAAGAAAGCGTCAATGGAACATGATACCGGGTCTTCAACTCCCGTACTAGGGATTCTCTTGTCCAGGATGAAAACAAAGTGACCAAAAAGTCAACACAGTTTTGTATGATCCCATCTACTGGGGATTGGAAGGGCTAGCGACAATGGGATGGGGGTGGGTGGCTTTTATTTCGGTCATATGGTGTCGCTCATGTTGGAATTAGTTTAGGGCAATATACCAACCACACCGCTACTATATTATATCATGCCTGTCTCCGCACAAAAAGAAATACACTTCACGACGACCCCCGAAACAAATCGGATTAAGTCAAATCGAATCGAATCCTCCGATCCAGTGGGCTAGCCTGCTTTACTAATGTAGCGATAAGCCATTGCCCCACTTGGTGCAAGAAAGCTGTACAAATAATATGTCACAGTGCGCGATCTCATGGTTCTTAAAAACTCTAACCTATTGGGCAAACTCGATCCGCCATAATTTCTCGTATGGTAGTTGCTATCCCCAGACAAGCTAATTCTCCAGAGAATTAGTCCTCGAGAGGAATAGTGGCTGCCTTAAGAAGTATGGCGGCGGGTCGATTTTACAAGTACTCACAGGCGCCACGCACATCAAAAATATATTAAGTTATGATACTAGGCCTCTATTTGTGTGTCCAGCAGGCACGTTACTGTGACTTTGATTTGAGCTGATAAGGGCAACTTGAGTAGTACCAGGCCTCCGCGGGTCGCTTAGGGCCCGTTTACAGATCCGTCCGGTTAGGAGATTTTGGTGTGGAAACTAGACGGTTGCGTCTCAACTACCTAGGGCCCGTTTACCTAGAGACGGCCGTCTAGTAACCAGAGACTGTCGAGGGTTAAGGGGCGCTTGCCAGTGGAGGGTGGTGCGGCAAAGAAGATGACCTTTACCTAGACTAGGTAATGTAACCTTTTGACGGTCTAGCTACACGAATCTATGACCGTGGAAAATTGGCCAAACACTTTCTCACCTTTATCAGATAACGTTCCAGACGCCACCATCTACTTTGATCACATATTATAAATTTAATTTTTAGAAATAGACGGTCCGATAAAAGGGCTTTGAGCTATATACTAGACAGTACATTAGCTAAACATGCAACTATTCTTTTTCCTTTGCACATAATATAATTTTCTTCAACTGTATCACTTTCTTTGACGGTCGGGACTGTCTCTGGTTGCTAAACCGCCGTCTATAGGTAAACGGGCCCCTAGTTTTCGCACCAAAATCTCCTAACCAGACGGATCCGTAAACGGCCCCTTAATCTAAATTTTCTTCAACACCATTTTCAATACCAGCAACTCCACACTGATACTAACAAACCCCTCCTTTTTTCTCTTAACTCCCCCGTTTCCTCCACTATGAGCATCATCGGCCAACCATACTCAATAAAGCGTGCTGTCCTACTCTCTCGGAGATTAAAGGGTGGAAGATGCCTCGGTATGCCCCCAATGATAGAAACAAGTGCTTCAATACTATGAACTCTTCTAATTATCCGTAGAACAATAGCGCTATCCCCGATGATCGGTCTCGACTCCTCAACATATTATCACGCCTAGAGCAGGGCCTACAGCACCGGAACATTCAAGAGCGCCGTGTCCAAGGGGTCGGGGAATGGCTCATACAAACTGGGGAATTTAGAGGATGGTGCGGATTTGGAGGAGAGGGTGGAGGTGATGACTCAGTTCTGTTTTGCTACGGAGGTCCGGGCGTTGGAAAAACATTTATCAGGTAACAACTGTTATTTGTGGGGGATAGAAGAGAAGAGACCTCGTGCTAATAGGCTACCATAATAGTTCGTTAGTGGTGACCAACTGCGTGATCAGGCTAGGGAACCAAATACTACCGTTACATGTTTTTACTTCGACTTCATGGCCCGAAAGGAGACTTCTATCACCGATATACTAGGTTCCTTACTCAAGCAGATTATTAGCGGAATGGAAATAGTTCCCGAGGAAATATCGAGGGGCTTGCGAGAGCACAGAAACTCCATTCATGGGCACAAGCTGCAACTGGTTGAAATCATGCAGATTCTGCAGCTCATCACCTCCTCGCAGCCAACATTTAGATGTATTGACGCCCTAGACGAATGTGCTGGGGTACAGCTGGCTAGAGTTCTTGAGTCATTGAGACAAATCCTTGACAGGTCCCGGGGCACTCGAATATTCCTGACGGGGAGACCCCATATTCGGGCTAAGATAGAAGGGTTTCTTTCTGGACGAGTGGCAAGTGTATCTGTGAGCCCCAGCAAGGGCGATTTTACCACATACCTTCGTGCTAGACTAGCCAACCACAAATCTCCTGATTCTATGGATGAGTGTATGAAAGAAGACATTCTGAATACTCTGGGAAATACATCGGAAATGTGAGTCAGGCCAACGATGCTAGGAATATAGCCCCCCGCCATCCGCTAATAAATATATTTAGGTTTCTACTACTTTCCCTAAATATCGAAGCAATTCTGCAAGAATCGACGGTATCTCGCAGACGAGAAAGGCTCATAGAAATGACAAACGGATCGGGGACGGAAAATGCTTATGATGCGGCGATAGAACGGATAAAGACAGAGGGTGGGGACAAGTCGAGACTCGGGATGGAAGTTTTGATGTGTGTCACTCATGCCCTACGGCCATTGATAGCGGATGAACTCTGCTATGCCCTAGCAGTCCAGCCCGGCGCTACTGATTTCAATACTGACAAAGTCCCTTCGATGTCCGCAGTGGTGGGCTACTGTCAAGGGCTTATCACCATAGATAAAGAGGAATCATGTGTCCGACTAATCCAGTTTACTCTTCAAGAGTATCTTTCCCACCACCCAGACATCTTTTAGTGGACCTCACTCGACAATAGGAGAGTCATGTTTGACTTACCTGAATTCCTGACATGTGAAGGCCCTTTCAACTAACCCCTCTCCTGGCGCCCTAGAGACACCCTTTCTGGAATACAGTTCTATAAACTGGGGAATCCACGCAAAATAGAACTCTCGGACTGCTCCAGGTCACTTGCGCTTCAGATATTTCAAGAGTATGATGGCCACATATCTTTCAAATTGCTTTTGGGACAACCAAGGTATAAATTTGTCTATTTGGATCAAGGATCGCCTTTCAATGGACTAGACTGTGTATCTTTCTTTGGAATTGTGGTGCTTGTAACTGCACTGACAGAGACGAGCGCCTCTGGTACCCACAAAGGTCGTTTTGGGGGATATACTCCTCTAATATGGGCAGTGTTCCCAACTGTCCAGTCCGTCCGTCTTTGGGTGACGACGGGACGGACCACGGTTCATAGTCCGTCTTTTTGGGGGTGCTAGTACGGACTACGCCCGGGAAGGTGAGGACCGGACGGACAATAGGGGACTGTAGTCCTAGCGCTTGGACCTCCTGTACTAGCCAAGTTGAGATCGTACACCTCCGAACGGATTCTTTACACCTCATCAGACATCACTCATGCCGTCCCTCACCATCTCCGGCCGTCCTCAACCATCCCCTGACGCCCCTGCCGTCCCCCGCAGTCCCCCCCCTGCCATGAACTAACATGTCTCACCCTGTAGGGCCCGCCGTCCTGCCCAAAGACAGCCGTCATGCTCTGAGGCGCCCCGGACGGACTATAGATAGCCGTCCAGTCCCGTCTGGGGCTCTTGGCTGTCCCCCTAAGGGGCCCCGCCAGGCCTCCAGACAGTTGGAATGCTGTCGCTCGCCGCTATCAAGTTTGGGGGATACCTGTAGAATATACTGATACGTGGCAATGTCCAGAAATCCTTTACGTTCGCGGGATTTCTGGACCTTGCCACCTATCAGTATATCCTACGGGTATTGGTGCTAGTGGTGGCCAATGATATATGGAAATGCCTGAAGAAAGATCTGGGGGGTGGGGTTTGCAGGTTATTCTTTTTTTTCTTTCATTTTTTGATTTTTTATTGTGAAAGATTGGTAAGTAACAAAAGAATTGGTTAATCAAGAACTCAACCAACTATTCCAATACAAATAATAATAATACAATATCTGATCCTCAATCATACAATTGTAATGACAGCATTAGTTGTTCCAAGCACAATAACCCTCATCATTATCATCACCCCCAGCCTGGTGCATCTCATAGGTCCTTGAACCACAATGGATTGAATTTTATCATCAGAGAAGACAAGACCAAAGTGCTTTATCTGCAGTAGGGTGGATGCGGATGGGCTAATATCAGCCAAGTTAGGGATATTTTGCTTGAGACAATAGTTCTTCTCATGGCTTTCAGGAACAAGATAATATATAAATTCTTTATTGTATTGAGTAAGACTCTAAGCAGCTTCTTCTTTGTATGATATATGATTTAATCCAATAGTGTTTTGGAAGGGTGATTTGGGAAATAATAAGGTGCTGAAGTCTCTGAATAGAAGCATATCTATGGCTTCATAATTCCTACTAAGAGGAATAAAATATTTCCCAACTACACTTAGATGAATCTCATTGTCTTCTTTGGGAGCTGGTTTAACCTGGTTTAAGATGCTCTCTGTTGTTGAATAATAATTAGGAAGTGGGAATTTGGAATAAACAGTTTCAAATTCCAATAGCTGTTATTTGCGCTTTTGACTTATTGGAATTTCAGTTACTGTAAAGGTTCCCCAAGTCAGCAACAATCATGAACCTAGCCTTTGAAAATTGAACCAATAGCACCTTGAAGTCCAGGTTGAAGTGAAAGATGCTTGAATAATAGGAAATAATCATGCTGAAAGTGCCTTAGAGCATTGTCATAAACCCTAGATACTATCTATCTTGTAATTTTCTACACTATGTAGGACTTTCCTGATATTGTTGGTTGCATAATAGTAATCCTATGTGATAAGCCAAAATGGAGAGTATACTCTAGGCTTTGATGATCATCTTTGATATTAAAGGTTGAAATCTCTCGATCTATCTTTATAAGATAGGTCTTGAGAGTATCTTCATATGACTGAGTACTATTAACTTTGATTATTTTCAGCCAGATTCTTGCAACCAAGCCTAAACAGATTAGGATTAAGAATAGTCTTTTAATCTTATACTCTGTTGATAGTTGTTGCCACTGTAGACTATAACAATACACCATATTTGTTATTTCCTTAATCTCTTATCAGTGGAAGAAATAGATAGAGAACATATACCTAAAAGCTGCAAACATCTCTGGCTATTTCTATAAGCTCATAAAATATACCTTGGAAGTTTACTTGTTCTTCCATTGATCAGAAGACTCAATATTTTTCAGCAATACTGCCAACACAATAAACCAACTAGCAGTTGGCATATTCCATACCGTATTTGCTATTTTCTCATTAGTCAATATCCCCAGCTTTTGTATCCTGTAACTGTATAAGTGCAATAATATATATAGAGTATTTTCAACCTGATTGCTCTTATCATCAAAAAGGAAACACATATTGTAACAAGTATGATATACCCTCAACTGGCATTTCCTCACTCTTCAAACAAGTAGATATGTGAGTAAAAATAACTTCCCTAAATGTACTATAAACTAGTTGATAAACAAAAATGTCAAGAATAATATACCTGTTCCTAGTTGCCTACTAAGCAAAAAGCTCAATCTTATACTTTTATCATTATTTCAGTACCTCTGCTACTGCCCATTTCAAGTCTATTTTCCTTCCTCTACTTTGATAATCTGATCATAAATCTCTTTGTACTCTGGACAAACTAGTAATATTTTAACCCCACATGGAAAAACTGCTTTGGAGTCAAGCTTAATAGCTTTAAATGATTGTTTATCTTATATTGAAAGAAAGATCTGACTTGATGAAGTTTCTAGAAATACATTGAGGCATTGTAATCTTATAATTAGGTGAAATCCCATTCCCTGCCTGAGGTACTTTGACTTTGAACTCTGTAATAATTGTACCCTGCTGTCCCAATAATGCATTGTACAGAATATTTATTTCTTTGTTCATCTTAATTGTAATAAAAATAGTTAATGATAATAAAGAGTTTAAAGACACTTTTAATAAAGGTCTTGTGTAGACAGACAGACTTTGACCAAAGGTTTTGTAGAGAGAAATATTCACCAAGGATATCATGGAGACAAGCTTGATTTATAAAAAAACTTCAATTATTGTTTTGAACAGGTGGTCAATACTGTTAGTATAAAGCCTTAAAGGTGAAGGCTTATCATAATAGACATAAATATAATCTATGTTTAATTTATTGTAAAAGAAATGCCCCATTTTGTAACCTATCAGAATAAGGATATTTTTCTGGAATATAAGAAGATTGCCCAACTTTAACACTGTTGCCCTTCTCCTTCTTCTCCACAATACTTTTATCATCCTCCTTCTCTTCAGAAGTCTATAAACATCCTACTTGATATAAATTAATAAGAAACAGGTAATAACTTGCTTACATTCCTCTTAAGACTCTCTTATAGTCTTTAGTACTTATCCCCAATATCTTATAATGGAGAGGTATGGGGTATTATTGTTATAGAACCAGGTGCTTGCACACAAATCAGAATAAGAGATGAAGAGTTGGTATTGAAGAAAAAGTCTAAGAAAGTACTTAGATGGTGGCATGAAGAGCTCTAACTATTGTGACTGAGTTCCACCTTATATAAATACTCCATTAACAACCCAAACCCTGGTGACTCACATATAATAAGTCATACCCAAAATCATTCAACTGACTCCTATGTGTCACTACACAACATGCATTCATCAATCATAACTCCTAATTCAAGTCATGTGAGCAACCTGCATCACATGTGCAAAACCTGTCACTCATAATATGAGTCCTGCTTAAAACTTATTATATCATTATAATTCACAATCATAAATTATATAAAAATACCAACAAATTATTACATAACAATGACACAGAAGTGTGAGTCCTATGAGAACTATGAGTCAAGTGACTTCATAGCAAGAAAGATAAACATACCTATAACTAATAACTATTAGTTATGTGAACTGATATCCTTGTGTAGTTACAATTTGTGACAGTTTCTGCCTGGCAGCATCGACAAGAACAGCTACTACTGAATTGTCAATAATCTGCAATAGCTCAAACCTCCCAGCAACAGCTGCAGTTGAAATCTCTTTCTCTTGAGTGTCTGAAAAGTGGGTCAAGAGAGTAATCACTACACAAGTAACTCTCCGCCCCAAAAGGTTCATGCCGAGTCCTCTGGTCAGATAAGGTTTCTTCTCTGGTAATCTCATTAATACTGGCTGTAAAACCAGTCTTGTGACCTTCCTGCCCATGATTAAATGATAATACACCATGGATCTCAACTTAATTAGCAGAGCTATCACTATTTGTACGATCAATCCAGGAGTAGTTTTTCCCAAAGAAGTCCCAGAATCATGTTCCTGTTTTCTTTGTAATGAAACTTACTATCGCCAGGTCTAGTGTTTCACTTCCTTACCAGAACCACTCAGTGTTTGGAAAACTCTAATATTTGTTTCACTAGTATAGTGGAAAAATGAAATGTTAGATATTGGCTAGACTAGCACGAACAAGTAACTATCACACTGTATTAGTATCATGATTGTTTCAGATGCGAGACAGTGGAGGATTTCCTAGTTTTTCTTTGTGTCTTTCCTTTCTTTGTCTCTCTAGTTTTCCCTGACTCTCTCTCTATAAGAGACTATCCTGTTCTGGTTTCTTTTCCTATGTCGCTCTCTATCTATCATCATTTGTCTTTTGCCTCTTTTCTTCTGTCTTTAAGTACAATTCAAGTCTTTTGTCGCTTGCCTTGTTGCCCTCGTATTCGAGTCAATATATCGATCGTCCGAGTACGCTCACCGATATTTTAAGACTTTGCACTCCAAACCAGACGTGCCCTTGCCTGTGTCCCGTGGTACTCTCCCTAATCGACCCATGATAGTTCTCAGGCAATTTGTCGATCTAATATTTCCCCTCAGCCTTTCCATCCAATTCACATCCAGCATTCCCAACCGCCCAGTCCATCCGTCTTCAGATGAAGGCGGGAAGGACTACGGCTCACAGTCCGTCTTCTTGGGGGTGCTAGGACGGACTCCGCCGGGGAAGGTGAGGACCGGACGGACTATAGGGGACTATAGTCCTAGCGCTTGGACCACCTGTACTAGCCAAGTTGAGATGATGCACCTCCAAACGGATTCATTTCCCTTCATGATACATCACTCGTGTCGTCCCCGGCAGTCCCCGGCAGTCCCTCACGATTCCCGGCCGTCTTCGACATTCCCCAGCCGTCCTCGGATATTCCCACCGTCCACCCCCTGCCCTGAACTAACACCTCTCACCCTGTAGGGCCCGCCCTCCTACCCAAAGACGCCCGTCCTGCCCTTAGGATGCCCCGGACGGACTATAGATAGCAGTCCCTTCCCGTCCGGGCCCCCGGACGGTTGGGAACACTGAATACGGGCTGCTCAAAACGGACATGAGGAAGTGGTGAAAATACTACTTGAGCGGGGGAGAGTCAATCCCGAAAAGGGAGAGGACGGCCAAACACCGATCTCGCATACTGCTCGCAACGGGCACGCGGGAGTGGTGAAAATACTGCTCTCACGGGATAATGTCAATCCTGATAACTCAGGTCTTGGCAGCGGACGGCCGCTCACATATGCGGCTCGGAATGGGCACAAGGAAGTGGTGAAAGTTCTCCTTAAATGGAAGGATGTCAACCCCGACCAGACAGGTTATTACGACCACGACCAAACACCACTATGTGCTGCCCAGGCTGGACAAGAGGCAGTTGTCAAAGTACTATTCAGGTGCAAGAACGTTAGCCCGACAGGCACGATGATCAAGGCTTTTTTAAGACCGCTTTCCTATGCTGCGAGGAATGGACATGAGGGAGTGGTGGAAATGCTACTCCTACCGCAATATGTCTGCCCTGACAAGCCATGTCATGTCTACAGCAGAACACCGCTCTCGTATGCAGCCGAGAAGGGACATGCAGGGGTGGTGAAAGAACTACTCGACCGGGACGAGGTCAAGCCAGACAAGCTAGATAATAGTGGACGAACACCACTCTCATATGCTGCTTGGTGAGGACATGAGGACGTGGTCAAGATTCTACTGGGACGTGAAGAGGTCAGACCTAACAGGCCCTCTCATGGCGGCCAAAAACCGCTCTCATATGCCGCTCAGAAAGGCCATGAGAGAGTAGTGTAAATACTGCTTGAGAGGGAAGAGGTCGATCCTGACAAGCCAGATAATCACGCCAAAACACCGCTCTTACATGCTGTTCTAGAAGGATATCTAGGGGTGGCTAAACTACTACTTGAGCGGAAAGAGGTCAATCCCAACACAGTAGATTATACCGGCCAAACGCCCCTCGCCTATTCGGCTCAGAAAGGACATGTGGAGGTCGTAAATATTCTGCTATGACTGGCAGAGATCGACTCCGACCAGCCAGGTACCTACAGCAGTACACCGCTCATGCAGGCCACATTGTCTTGCAATGAGGAAATTGTGAATGCACTGCTTGAGCGCGAAGTGGTCGATCCCGACAGCAAGGATAATCGCAGCCGAACGCTTCTGCTCTCTGCCGATTCGAATGGGCATGAGGGACTGGTGAAAATACTGCTCCGCAGAGAAGAGGTCAATCCGGACAAGCAAGATAACGGAGGGCAAACACCACTTATGGCTCCAGCTTCGCGGGGGCATAACGGTGTGGTGAAGATGATACTCGAGCGGCAAGAGGTAACCCCCGATAAGCGTGATGATCACGGCCAAACGGCTCTCATGTCTGCACACATTAAGGGCAATAAGAGGGTGATAGAGCTTCTAGAGCCTCTAGAAGCTGCCCAACCAAAGCGGCGTGGAAGGGCCCAGAACCCCATATGATGACATATTTCTGAGAAGGGAATGCCCATATGTTATCACCCCCGCCTGACCCTCCCTGTCGCACTTTGCAAAGTGGTGATTTCTCAGCTCCTGTATACAAAGAACTATAGCCTCTAATCGCTGGGGCGAAATAGTTCTCCTGTTTTGAGATGGCTCAGTTAATAACTTCTAGTTTTACTTTACTGCATTTAATTTTCTTCCTGCTATAACTTCCTGTCCACCGCTTTATTTTTCTTGTACAATTCTTCCTTCTAGTATCTTTACTCTCCCATCACCTTCACCCCCGTGTTACAGGCAGCCTAGATGCACTATTTTTTTACATCAATGGCGTCAGCGTACAAATTTTGTAACTTACAAGGATCTTTCGCCCTATCGCGGGCAACTACACCAAGACCGTATCGAGAATAAGTGAATTGTTGTTACGAGTGACACCGCCGAATGATGGTCTGATGCCGCACCTTTTGTATTCCAACTAGCCCCCTAGCTGTAGATGACGATATGGAGGGCCGGCCCGGGTCGCAAATTCTTAAGCCCGGCCCAAACCCGGCCCAAACCAGGGCGGGCCCGACCCGAACCCGACCCGACCCAAAAAAGCCCGGGCCGCCCAAACAGCCAAAACTATTCATGAGCAGGGATTAATCCAATTCTATTGAAAGATGTCAATTATTTTAACTTTAGTACATGAGAGACTTTCAAGCCGCGTTGATTCTAGGCAAAACAGGAGATTAGAATTAAACAAGAGTTATTCACAATGACGTGAAGTATGGAAAAAATAAATAAACTGATGGTGGAATAATCCCAGTGGTAGAAAATTGTACCGGGAGTGGAATAATATGGAGAAGCATAGAAGTGTAGGTTCGCTTTTGCAGCGCAATCGGTATAGGAGCTAGGGAAAGCCACATTTCTAATTTTGGTAAGCAATTTATGGAAGGATTAAACGGGGGAGGCAGAGGGGAGTTGTACTCTGGGGAATAATCCACATCCTTAAACACAGGTACAGCCACTAGACAAAAGTCTTGGTGATGCTGAGTCAGTTATTACTCAGCATTGTTATGAAAAGCAAGCGCGTAGATATCAACAATGTAACACATACCAAAATGCCTCCAAAAAAGAATTCAGTTTCACGTCACAAGCCAAAAACAGCCCGGCGGGAAATGACAGATGTGGAAAAAGG
>Ga0307509_10008432_pt1 | contig 13153 bp, 16 predicted proteins | sample 10_EM_MG_FD_202245 | JGI IMG/M metagenome (GOLD analysis project Ga0307509, IMG submission 202245) | Populus trichocarpa ectomycorrhiza microbial communities from riparian zone in the Pacific Northwest, United States - 10_EM | ecosystem: Host-associated > Plants > Roots > Unclassified | place...
CAATCAATGCTTAGACTATTGAAATAGGAGGTTGGTGATACTATATATGTAATTGAAGATTATGAGTGAACGGTTCTCTAGTCATAGGATATCACTCGGCATGAACAAGCGGGGCCCCAGGTAGGGGAAATGCGGGGAATCATAAGACTGGGACCCGTCCGGGTAATAGACGGGGAAAATCAAATCCCCGCCCCTCTCCGTGCCCCAGACGGGCCCCGCCCCGTGTGGGGCGTGTTGGAGAGATAAAATATAGACCCCGCCCCGGAGTAAGGGCGGGGCCTGTCTGTGACAACCCGCCCCGCCCCGCCCCGTAATGAACACTAACTTTGACTCGAGAGATACAACAAATGGTCAGGCCTGATGGTACACCAAAGGGGCTACAAATTGTCCTTCAAGAGGGCGGATTATGGAGGCCAAGATTACGTGTTCAATGCAGAAAAGCAGATGGGAAAAGAAAAATAAGCTATGCCTGAATGGTGGTACATGTTGTGCTAGGGCACTGATAGCACAGGAGCCAGATTTTAAGGGTCAAAAAAGTAGGTTGGAAGAGGAAGTAGAAGCCAGAGGTCATTTGGTTTGCTTTTTTCCCAAATATCATGGCAAACTCAATTTTATTGAGTACTATTGGGGAGCAGCAAAACGGTATGCACGTCAAAGATACGGGTATAATATTAAGGCTTTGCGCAAAATGGTCCCAGAATGCTTAATGTCTGTCAAACCAATATTGATCTGGAAGTTTTGGGCGCGGATAGAGCGTATGATGACTGCATATCGGGAGGGATCTGCCTATGGGACAGCTGACTTCAAAGAAAAGGTTACTAAAACATATAGGAGCCATCGCAGAGTGTCAGATTCGCAAACAATTTTATATAATTAATCAACTTTATTTTATCTCTTTTATTATTTAGCCTACTTCACACCCTATCACTGGCAGGCTTGGCATTATGTTTGCACAGACACAGTTGCATTCTTCTGTGCTACAAGGTTCATGTTCTTCATTTCTGAACCCTAATATGACGGTCTCGTCCCGGTCTCGTCGTTGTCCCAAAAGCCCTTGCTATGGCCCGTTTGTTGGTTGTGGCTAGCCCGCTCGCGATCCTTCCTCCTCCCCCCTCCTGGTTCCGTCCGCTGGCACCATAATGCCCCTTTAGCTGGCACCTTACTGGCAAAACTCCTCCCTGGCTGGCACCCTACTGCTTCCCACCGGCTGGCACCCCACTGTTACTCACCGGAGGGCACCCCAGTGCTCCTCCGTTACCTCCTCGCTCCAATCGGTTGACCCTTCCTCGGTTACGGCTAGTCGTGGTATAGCACTCCCTCCGTCGCTATTGTCCAACGCCTTGGATTAGTATGATGACCTGTGCGACCGCATGAGCAGTTATAGTGGTCCGACAGTTTCTGTCTTTTCTCCTGTCGGCGATCACCTATCCTCCCCTCTCAGGCCTGCGTTTCAGGTCTTAGCGAAGCAGCCTTCGTTTCTTTTGTTTTAGAGACTCTGCTAAAGGGTTTGGGTCTCTCTACCAGTACATTTCTATATATTGTTTCCTTACGTGTCTGGGGTATTTTGTCTTAGATGCTAGGCGAGAGGGACTTTCCCTATGGACTCGGGGTATTTGATTGTTCCCATGAAGAGGTGAAGCGGGTGGTGGTTTTGGCTTATAGGTTTTGTTTTCTCCATTGCTAGCACTGCATGAGGCTTTTTGTACCTAGAAACAATGAACGCATGATTACAAAAAAAAAAGAGAAAAAAAAGCATCGACAAAGAGATAGGACAGGCTTCTCACAAACTTCCGCCCCCCCCCTACATTTCACATACAATCAAAACTTTACCCCACTTTGCGTCCTGATCAAACCCCTCGCCCACTTCACCTCGACTGCTCACCCTCATCGCGAACCCCCACCACATCCCCCCATGGAATCCTGCCTTCGGTAGCATGTCAGCCCTAAACTCCCCCCTCCCGTCACGATCAGGAACACCCTCAATCGAACAACCACTGGCCTTCATGGTGGAACAACTTGCCCAGGGAAGGAACGCCCTTCGCCTCACGCAACAAGACCTACCGGACTTCGACACAGAAACGGTGTCCGCCACCCTACTCCCCGCATCCACCACAATCACCCTCCTGGTCCAGCTCATCAAAGGGCTGGTCACCGTCTCACATGAGCTAAGCGGGGTAACCCAGACGCTCGGCACTATTTTCCAGGAAATTCAGGCCATCAGGGAGGGGCTCCATGATGGCTTCTCGCAACTCGGCAACCTCCCCCCCCCTCAAGATCAAAATCCCCCCCAAGTCCTGGCCGACCTCCAGGAGTCCATTCGCGACCTCTCACATCGTGTGTCAGCCCCCATCGCTGCCCCCCCCCACCAAGCCCCGGCTCCTACTCCTGCGGCCCACCCCCCTTTTGTCGCCCCAGGCCCTGGCCCCTCCAGGAAGGGGAAAGAGAGGGCACCAGCACCTGCCACACCAACCGCAGCCGCGGCTGAGGACCCTAAATACGTCATACCATTCGACGATACCAAGCTTGGCAAGGCCTTCGGCGAATCCGAAAAGTACGCTAGGCTGTCTCCCAACAGCTATGAGGCCGGAGAATACCCGAGAGGCGCATATGACATCGCCTCTTTCACCCCCAGCCACCTATATCCAGACAACAACCCGTCCTCCTCCTATGCTCAGCTGCCTCTGGCTCTGGCTCGGGTGGCAAGGACAAGTAAAAAGCTGGCAGGCAACCCTCCCCCCCAACATGTTGCGAGTACGGTCGCCCCTCCCAGGAATAAGAGGCCTCCCTCCCTCCCAGGTGCCTAACGTCGCTTTTTTGCTCCTCGCGAGTTCCTTGCCCCTCACCCAGAGGCTCCAGCCATTGCAGCAACCTTTCCCAATATAGCTGCCTGCGTCCTCAGCGAATCTAACTGCCTCCTCCCTCTCAGTGCCTTGGCTACTGTGAACCCAGGAGGTGCCATCTCCCTGACTGTTACCAACTGGGCTACTTGCGCTGCATCATCCGCCCCATACTTTGTCTCCCTCACCAGGGCTCTCAAAAAATCCTTCCCACTGGGTGAAAACCCCTGGTGCACCCAAGTCCTTGCCCCCACAGCCATACGACTAGCCATTCACGGCCTATGTAACGTTTCTTTATTGGTTCTCGGTAGACTGAGAACCTTCAAGAAACCGTGCCGGGTTGTGCACTTGAAATCTTAGCCAAAGAGTGGCCTAGGCGGATTGATCAAGCGGAGGCTCTGAAAGGTTGTTAGATAAAACCTTACACTATATCGCTAAGGTCTTGACGTGTTTGGAGGCTGCTCACTATCGTGGCGAACTGAAGAGGTAACTATCCAACCAAGGATATTGAAAACTCTGTCTGTTGAAGTCTGGTCTTTCTAAGTCCGAAGGATGCAGCCTTTAAATACATGGCCGGCTTTTTCTAAAGCCTTACTCCTACAAGCCCAGCTCGTATCCTAAAACAACTATGATATCAAATCGATACCATTAAACAATACATACAACATTCAAGCTATCAAGCAATCCCTTGAAACAAAACTTCAAATAAGCGGAAATTCAAACGATACTTCCGAAACACAATCAGGGAGAGGCACAACCTCGTATCCCGAAACCAAACATACAACAAACTAGGTATCAAATAATACCTCCTGCATAATAAGGCTACAGCAACAAGGCTCGTATCCTAAAACCCAACTTAATTCTAAAGGAAATCCATCAGTAACAATAGTTCCTGTACCGGTTACACCCCCGAAACAAAACATCTGTTTCCATCAATCAAACAAAACCTAAATCCAACTTGTAATTACTCCACAATCCTCGGATCCAGAGTCGTCATACGCGCTTTTCAAATAGGGCTTGAAAAAGTCTCTATCAACTGGCCCTTTGTCCACAAATTGTGTCCAGCTAGGCGTCGTCGGGGTATAGGACATGGTAATAAATCCTGTTTCAACAGGAAACTCGTCTCCAGGCATGTTGTCAGTCCACCAAGCCTGAACCAGATCCATCGCATTCTCGAGACATTCCAACGGCTTCCAACTATTGTCGCTATTGGCGTATCCTTTCCATTTGACAAGAAACTGGGCCTTGCCATAGTGTGCACGGTAGTCCAGCACCTCCTCAACCTCCCATTCGGGCATTTCCTCAACCAGGATGGGTGCGGGTTTGGCATGAGTCCGTCCAGGGCATCCGCCATTATCGTTGGGGAAAAACATCTTAACCATCGAACAGTGAAAAACTGCCTCCTTCCTGCGGCAGATTTTCGAGTCCATCTTGACAGTATAGTTCTGCGTTTTTTCATGGTCCTCAAGGACCTGGAAAGGTCCTTGCCATCTCGGCCTGAGTTTCTTACTCCTTCCAGATTCCGTAGCACATCTGTCGCCATACACCATTAGAAATTCTCCAATGCTGATGGGTTTGTGGGTCGTCCTCCTCATAGCTGCAACTCTGCTAATCGGGATCCTAGCCAGCTTGAGCGCCTGATATGCGTCATTCCTCAGTTCCTGGTGTTGATTAAGATAATCCTCAGAGGCTGGGACAGCCGTACCTTGGATCCTATAGGTCGCCAATAAGGGGCAGTCTCGTCCATGTACCGCTTTGTATGGTGAGATTTTAATGGTATCAGAATGTTCAGCATTCGTATATGCAGCCATATCCCATATCCTGCAATGAATTCACCCAATTATTCTACTGCTCGCTGGTGGTGGTTCTCAAGCCGGTCTTGAGTTCCCTAATCTTGTGTTTCACTTGACCATTTGTTTCATGATGTCCAGGCACTGCCTTAATATATTCGATTCCCGTCGACTTCATGCTCTGTTGCCAAAAACGTGAAGTGAACTTGGGAGCTGCATCGCTAACGATCGAAGTAGGTGTGCCATGGGGCGTGAATACGTGGTGATGAAGAAAGGATAGGGTGGTCTCTGAATTCGCATCTGAAGAAGTGGGGATGAACCAGGTGAATCCAATAGCCCAGTACACAACTACCACGACCATATCATAGGCCTTTGTTGGTTCTTTACTCTTGTTCCAAGGTCCTGCGAAATCAATAGCATAAGTTGTAAAAATCTCCCGCGAAATCGGCATCATCTGGGCATTGCCTTCAGGCAAGGCATTCCGTTCCTTATGCCTCTGACAGTGCTCGCACTGCCTAATGTAATATCTCCAATACTTTCTCTTATCCGGCCAGTAATGGTACTCAGTAGTCTATCTGAGATTCCTTTCCGCACTGTGGTGTCCTTTGTCATGGACTTCCGATATGACGAGTTCTCAAAGGGTTTAACCATTTGCTGCATGGCCTTTCGGTATGTCAAGGGCGTGAAGTCTGTTGCGTGTAGTAGCGAATATTAGTCCGTCACCAATACAATAGTGATCCATTCTTCCTGTTACGGGGTAGCTAACATGGTAGGATTCCGGGCTAACTAGGCCCACGATATTCGAGACAACAGATTATAGGTCAGGAAGGCTCAGGAAGAATTGTTCTTCAAAGTAATAGAAGAATATCGTAATATGGTACGTTAACAAAATTAACGGCGCACCAACGATCAGGAAAAACTTTGGCGACAACAGCCCTTTCCCACTAAACCTACTATTGTCGCGATGAATTAAAAAGAGTAAATGCCTAGTGGAATAGATACAGGAAATTGATATGATTTAGGGAAATTTCTTCAGGTGGGTCGTGGGTGGAGGGGCGTTGCGTCGCTAGTGATCTCTGGTGCGCCGTTATTTTTGTTAACGGACCATAACTTATAATATTATTAAGGTCTCTTCTCCGTTGCTTGATGATGTTCGCAACCATCGGGGAGAGCCCTACTATTTATACTAATGTTCATGCTACTTTGACTTCTCTAGTAAAGAAGTATATTTCTAAAAATTCAGTTCTGCAGAACAAAGCGCGAACATTGTTTGCCCCTAACTCTTGCCCAGCTTGACTCTGAGAATCTCCCGACTGCTATTTCTTCTGAGGGTGTCCCCACTCCACCCCTAGTCAATCTTCAATCTCTTCGTCCTGATAGACTATAATGGAATATGCTGTCTAAATGCCGACATACCAATAGTATCATGAATATGGAGTGATTATGTCCGATATTCATCTATCAATGCATAATGCGTATGCATTAGTAAGAGTAGAGAACTGATTCTCTAATCATTGTTCCAATCAGTTAGCCCTATCTTGAAACGTAAACGCTTTGTGGTTCCTGAGTAGTCCCCCAGATGCCTCCGAGAAGTCCCTACTCAGCAAGCGTGGGTTCGGATATATGCTCTCCCCCATGGTGGCATATACCTCGCGCCTAATTATGCAAGCTATTCCTGCTAGGGTAATACCTCCTCCCTTTGCTCTCTTTCTAGAGACGAGAGCTAACTTGTATAACTCATCCTTCCTATAGGCGTCGACTAGTTCTCTCCACATGCTCTGCATCTCCGTGGTCACTTGAATGATATCGCCTTCATCAAGTACCTGTTCGAGGAGCGAGGAGTCTCCTTCATTCTCGAAGACATCATACAGAATACCATTATTCTGCGATACGGTAGGTGGTATGATCGTAGGAACGGTTCTGTTGTAGTGGGATAAGCCTCCTCCATAGAGGGGTTTCTGTCGCTTTGCCATATAGGCATCACAGGCTTTCTGATCATGGGGGTAACATTCTCTGCACGCGGCTAGATGATGATCATGTTCCAGTGCTGTGGTTAGTCATTTTCTGACTCCATCGAGGTCAATTCTGGGTCTGGGACTCTCATTGCCTTTCGCTAAGTATCTCGCTCTCATTGTTGCCACCTCAAGAGATTCAGGTGTAATGACTTGTCCTGCAAGCCTGTTCTCGTTATGGAATTCGCACACTGCTTTGTGGCATATTGTCCAATGAATCTCTGAGTGGTTCAATTCTTCTTCGCTGAGATGTCCACAGGAGACCATATCTCCCCCATGGTTCCCTTCTCTCATAGGCCAATCAGAGTGACATTCAGAGTGGTCTCCAAGAGTGTGTAGGGGTTCAAAGCGTGCCATGGTGTCAGAAAAGAATGAAGTAGTAAATAAGGTATGGGGTGAGTTCTCGTGGGTATTGGTAGCTTCGAGGTCTGGTGTTTCTTCAGTAGGGTCTTGGGTGTATGCTGCTGGTCCAGTATCATGTCGATAAAGGCGGGAAAGGGCGTCGGCTAAATAGTTTGTTGCCCCAGGCCTGTAAACTATCTTTGCCATATACTTTGCTAGGTGTGTAGGCCACCTCATTTGCTTCCTAGTTGGTCTTCGATCCGTCCTCAGATACCTCAGGCGTTGATGATCTGTAACAATCGTCAACTCATGTCCTGCAAGGAGGTGATCAAATGCTACCAAGGCATCCATGATCGCCAGTGCCTTCTTGTCTGTTGTCCTATAGTCCATTTGCGTGTTAGTGAACTTCCTGCGGTGTAAGGATGCTGGTTGTGCAGTTGCAGGTGTTTCACCTTGTCCAACCCAGGCTCTAACTCCTGGGTCTGACGTATCCGTTATTAACCATATGGGTACTCCAGATTCGTGGTTAATAGGTCTGATGACCTTGTTGGTATCTGCAAGCCACTTCGTATTCTGAAATGCTGTATCATGAGTTGGTGTCCAGACGAACTGCGCATTTCCTCTGAGGTTGGTAAGTGGTGCAGTGATTGTTGCAATGTGTGGTAGGAATTGGCTAATGTAGTTGCCCAATCCTAAGAACTCAGGCAGTTCTTTCCTATCTTTAGGTGTCGTCCATTCTCATATTCTCGTGATCTTCTCAGGTGAGGCATGAAGTCCGTCATCGTCCACCACATATCCTAGCACATTCATCTTAGGTGAGAAGTTTCCGACTTCTTTTTGCTAGCGAAGAAGTGCCCTTCCTTCAGCTTCCTGCAGACCTTCTTGATGTGCTTCATTTGCTCGTCTTCTGTGTTTGAGAATATGAGTATGTCGTCAATGTAGACACATACAAAGTCTCCCAGATAATCACTCATTACATGTGACATGAGTAGCATGAATGTTCCAGCTGCGTTCATATCACCCTGCAGCATCACCTTGTTAACAAATCCGCCAAAGGGTGTCTTGAAACAGTTTAGGTATTCATATTCTGGTTGCACTCTTGTCTGGAAGTATGCGTCACTGAAGTCGATCTTGCTGCGATATCTCGATCGTCCTAGTGCATTCAGGATCGTCCTTTGATTTGGGATTTGTGTGTCATCCTTCCTTGCATCAGCAAAAAAACTCGATTTTGCATCCACACACATCTGAACGCACCCTGTAGTGGAGTTTGCATCTGGTCAGCATCCTGTGCATCCCATGAATGTAGTTTTAAACTTCAGAAGCCAAAATGGACATGTAAATGTTGTCCGTTCGGGCTGAAAATTCATGTTTGTCTACGTAATTGTTAGATTAATCTTAAAATGAAACGGGTTTTTTGATTACATAACTTCAAAAAAATTGTCCCACAGAACGCAGTCAGAAGATGAAGGGTGCGCTGAAATGCAAATAACGCAAACTGATTTTTTTTGCTGATGTGTGTTGTCATTTCGTGCAGTTAGATCCACCAGGGGTCTGATCCCGCCATCGGTTTTCCCTGGGACAAACAGTGGTACTGCACCAGGAACTTGTTTCTGATATATGACTCCTTCTCGTTCCTTCTGAGCAAGCTATTCCTTAAGCTTGAGCTTATACCTTTCAGGAACTCCGAATGTTGGTTGCGTCTTAAGGTTCTCCTTATCCTTCTACTGGATTTGATGATTGTACTCTCGCAATGGCGGTAGTCTTGCCGGAATTGGGTCTGGGAAGACCTCAGGGAACATCTCTATTACCTCTGCTGTGGTTGCTATCACTACTGTCCTTACTAGTCCACTAGTTCACGTGCAGTTTACCATAACCTTGTGCTTAGGAAAAAGTATCGTCGAGTTCCCACACTCAATCGTTGCCTGATTTCTCGAACGGAATTCCATTCCGATCAAGGCATCATACCTTGCGCGATTGCCAACAATAATTCTGTTGTTTCCGGTACGCATTTTTCCAATCTCTATATCCACTACGCATTGCTTGCTGCTGGTGGATTGTGATCCTTTAATGGCCATAAGAATCCGAAGTTCTCCTTCTAACGCTTTGGTTTCCACTCCATGGGCAGTGACAAATGCTACGCTAATGATGACTTCTCCAATAGTTCCTGTATCGAACAGTACTCTGGCATCATGACCATTGATCCTTATTGTTCCTTCCAAAGCCTTCTTAGCCTTGGCCGTACTGGGTGCTGTTTTGCCTGATGAGGCGTAGGTCTCTATTTCCATGGAGTTGATGTAGACCTCTTCTGCACTTGTTTCAGCCTCAGCTCTGTTTGAGGTTGATTCTTTCTTGACCGCTTTCCCCTTGCCTTCATCCTTCTTGTCAGGACAGTTGCGGGAGAGGTGTCCTTTCTTTCCACGGGTGAAACAGGCACCGCTTGCCTTTCATTTCTTGGAAATTGTGTTGCTAACCTTCTTCTGATAGGTAAGCTTTGAGCTGCTCTGACCTCCGTCCTTGTGATGTGACTTCTCCTTTGATTCTTTCTTGTATGCTGCGACTCCTCCCAGCATGGCATCCTGTAGTTCGGCATATCGTATTGCTGAGTTTATGGTTTCTTCATCGTCAAACCATAGTTCTATTATCTGGCATAACTTGATATGCATGCTAGTGAAGAATCTTTCCATGAATACATAATCGGAGATTGTGTCCTTTGGTAACTTGGATCGATAGGTGAGCAAGTCCATTGCTACATCTGAGATGTTCGTTACTACTCCATCTTTGACCTGTCTAACATCTAGGAACTTCTGGTAAAGCTCCTCCGTATGTCTTGATAATTGGAATCGTTTTCGTAAGTATCCAATAAGTGGGTCTCTTGTGATGTCGTTTTCTCCGAATTCTTCCAGGGCTTGTCGGTATGTGCCTTTGGCTCTACCTTCTGTGTAGAAGCCATAGTATCGAGCGTTTCCTCCCGTAGTTGAGGTAATACCATGTACTAGTAGGTATTCTCAAATATCTTCATACCGTCTATCGAATCCGCCAGGGTCCATATCTTTTCCTCATCCTGAGAACCGCCAGGGTGCTGGGTTCTTCTTAGTTAGCCTTGGTGCATTGGATCGATCAGGTACCTCAGTGGTTCCTGATGCCGACATGATGTCCGCCTGGTTGACACTTGACTCGCTGCCGCTACAGCTGCTTGGATCGTCCTTGGATGAGGTTGACTGTAAAGGTTTCTTTCCTTTCACTGGTGATTTAGGAAACGCGCCTGGTGTTGCCGTTTGTTCCTTGGCTATTGCACGTTCGGATTCAGTGAGTGTCTGAGCAACCTAGTCCCTTGCTAGTTGTCTGCGAGCCTCGTTGATACTAAAGGTTGAAGCCTTCTTTGCTTGCGCCTTAGCCTTCCCGGATATCGACCTTGCGGAGGGTTTTCCAAGTTCGCGTTTATCCAGCGTCCTGCCTGATCTCGTGTTGTGTTCGTCGCCTATGGTGGGCAACTGTTGCTATCAGGTTTCTCGTCATGATCGTAGTACTCTCAGAGCCCTCGGCTGTGGACTATATCGTATAGCCTGCTGATAGCTGTCGTCGGTATTTATTGCGGTTGATCGCTCCTTAACCGCTATAACTTCCAACTGACTTGTTGAAGTTAAAAATATGTAACATTTCCTTATCGGTTCTCGGTGAACAGAGAACCTTTAAGAAACCGTCCCGGGTTGTGGACTTGAAATCCTAGCAAAACGGTGGCATAGGCAGATTGATCAAGCTGAGGCTCCGAAAGGTTGTTAGATAAAACCTTTTATTATATCGCTAAGGTCTTGCAGTGTTTGGCGGCTTCTCACTACTCTGGCGAACTGAAGAGGTAACTATCCAACCAAGTATATTGAAATCTCTGGCTGTCGAAGACAGCTCGTTCTAAGTCCGAAAGCTGCAGCCATTAAATACATGGCCAGCTTTTCCTAAAGCCTTACTCCTACAAGCACAGCTCGTATCCTAAAACAACTATTGTATCAAATTGATACCATCAAACAATACATAAAACATTCAAGATATCAAACGATCCCTTGAAACAAAAGTTCAAACAACCGCAGCATCAAATGATATTTCCGAAACACAATCAGGGAGAGACACAACCTCGTATCCCGAAACCAAATATAAAACAAACCAAGTATCAAACGATACCTCCTGCATAACAAGGCTACAGCCACAAGGCTCGTATCCTGAAACCAACCTATCCTAAGGAAAATCTATCAGTAACCATAGTACCTGTAGCGGTTACATTCCTTGTATACCCTTCCTTTGGCGTCTGGTGTTCGCTACTTTTAGAATGTCGTTCCCAGTTACTGCATTGGTGTACATCGCGTTAGTAGACATGATCCGCCTGCGTCAGGTTATTCTCAAGGTGGTATTCCTTGCATCCAGATTTAAGGGTGCTGAGTGGTCCTGATTCGCTGTTCGGAGATGAGAGTAGACACTCCTAATCCTCTTTGGGCGAGGTGCATGTTTTGCGTGCAACCTCATTGTCAATCAATGCTGATTGCAGCTAGCTTTCGCCCGGCCGGCGACATTTGCGCCACTATGCTTTCCCTTATTTTTTCCGACACCCAACACCTCCATGTGGGGTCCTATGGATTTCCGCTTCAAAGCCCAACTTGAACCTTCACGATCCCAAAGCCCCATTTCGTAGGGAAAATCTCGACCTTCGGACTCTGCCTACCTTGTAGTTCTCCTGAGGAGAGTACGATGTCTCCAATGCATGTTGCGATTGTCTGTGTAGCGGGCGCCGCCACCATGGCAATCATTCCAATACAGATCTTAGTCAATTCTTTCACTCTCATACCGCGTGATAGTCTGAGCATAGTTATGTCCGGTCCGGCGTGAACGAATAGGTTGTATTCCTCTCAATAAGTTTTCAAGGAGCTACGTGGAGCAGATTCGCCATTCGGATATGTGAGTAGATACTCCTGATCATCCTCTTTTGGTGTTGTGTGTTTCCCGGACAACCTCGTGGTCAGCCCATGCTTCTTGTAGCTAGCCTTCGCCCAGTGACATTGACACCACCGTGGTTTCGCCTTTTCTTCTGACGCCTGACCCCTGTGTGTGGGGTCCTAAGAAGGTCTTGAATTTCAGCTCCAAAGCCCAACTTGAGGCTTCACGCTCTCAAACCCCTATTTTGTAGGGAAATCTCCTCCTTAGGACGTCCCATCTAACTCTCCTGACGACAGTATGAGGTGCCTTACCAACGTTGTGATTGTCTGCGTCGCAGGCGCGGCCACGATGGCAATAATTCCAATAGCAATCTTGGGCAATTCTTGCACTGTCATACAGAGTGATAGTCTGTGCATAGTTATATCCGGTCAGGCGTCAACCACCTGCGTCAGATTTTTTACAAGGCAGGACTGTATTCCTTGAATACAGTTTCGGTTGGTGGTGATGATTTGACGCTGGGAGATGAGAGTAGATGCTCCTAATCCGCTTTTGGCGTGGTGAGTGTCTCGTGAACAGCCCTCATTGCTAACCGATACTGCTTGCAGCTAGATTTTGCATGTCTGGCGAAGTTAGCGACACTTTTATTTCGTCTATTATTTCTCACCATAGACCTGTCAGTCCTAATGTCACAAATCGTGACTAAGCAAGGCAGATTTCACATGACTCAGACTTATGAGTCATAAAGGTATGTTGGATTTCACACTATGACGTTACTTGACTCATAGTTCTCACATGACTATGCACTTGCGAGTCATTGTTATGTTATGATTGGTTGATGGTTTCATGACTCACGATTGTGACGTTATATGATGTAATGACTTTCGCACATGACTCACATTATGAGTCATGAGTTTCGCGCGTGTGACTCGTTTGAGCACATAACTTGGTTTATGAGTTTTGATTGACGGAATGTTGGGTGATGACTCGTATGAGTCATTGAGGGATTTCGCGCTATGACTCACTATGAGTCATAGAGGTTTATGTAGTACGAGGTGATGAGTCACCAAGGTTAGGGTTGTGAGAAGATGCCTATATAAGGCGCTTGGTTCCGACCAAGAGATAGGACCACGAACCATCTCTCCTCCACCTCCGGCGATTGAAATCTCAACACCACGGGAAATCATCGGCACTATCCCCCACCCACCTCTCTTCCCCCATCATGGCTACTGCCTAGGGGTTGACGTTAAGCCAG
>Ga0307509_10008434_pt1 | contig 13149 bp, 15 predicted proteins | sample 10_EM_MG_FD_202245 | JGI IMG/M metagenome (GOLD analysis project Ga0307509, IMG submission 202245) | Populus trichocarpa ectomycorrhiza microbial communities from riparian zone in the Pacific Northwest, United States - 10_EM | ecosystem: Host-associated > Plants > Roots > Unclassified | place...
GAATCAAAGCGGCAGGGGGAGCACATACATTGAGATTCTTCAGCAAGTCGATCTCGGACTGTAACTGGTGTTCCAAATGGGTTGATGGGTGGTGAGACAACTAGGGACGCACCATGATCTGGCCAAGCTCACCCTTAGGGATATTACTCAACTGGATTTCCTTCACGGCTACAGTCTCTCCGGTTGCCCAGTTGAGCGCGCCTGGACGCGTCTCGGTTCAGAGCGGGACACGGCGAACGCGGGTTTGGACGCGACTTACGGTAAACTTGCCCAAATGCGCCTTTCCCCAGCGAATCACCGAGTTGCTACTCGCACAATTTAGATGGGAGGCAAAGGACATGATATCCCAACGGGCAGCTGGCACGCACATAATCATTGAGGATCTTGGAATTGGCTGCGGATGACACATAGGGCGTGGTTGAACTGGTCATGAGGGCGTCAGAGGACGGCTTCAAAGCCAGAGACCTAGAACGCGTGTCGATAGTTCTGAAATTGTCTTCCGGTCGTAAAAGAGTGGTATATTCCGAGGTATTGATGGGTGTGAGGGGAGCAGCGTGATTTTCGTCCTCTTGCAGCAGCGCGTGAGCCGCAGAGGGTCGAGTTTCAACCACGGGACCGGAACGGTTTCAGGACCGGCACATCCGAATCTGTGTCTTTGTCTCTTTCCCCTCTCGCCACATCACCAGTATCATAACTTACATGGCTTGAGAGCTACTCCCCATTGTGCTTACACACCATAGTCTCCCACATTAGGCCTTCCCATCAGATCGCAGTTCTCAACAACAGGTACCGGTAATATGCCACACGTACTACTTACTGTCAGTGCTCATATTTGTACAGCACTTTCCTCGCGGACATCGATCGGCGGGGCTTCTTGATCCGCGCGCTATGTTGTATGGTCTAGGCCACCGCTACTTGTCAAGTGCAGCGCTGTATTGGCCGGTCCCGGGCAATCACTCATCCCCTCTTACTGCCAAATCACACGGGACGGACGGGCCATAACCATTGCAGAGTGTCACTCCTGATCATGAGGCGCTGGTCAGGTACAGTTATGGACAATGCGCCCTGCTGCGTTGTACTGGAATGTTGTACAGCACCGTTCCTCCCGGGGGTTGATGTCAGTTGCGTTGGTCAAGAGTCGAGTCATAAATGCATCGTTGTTGTTTCATGCCCGTCGGTGGGGCGATGTAAGGGCCGACTTGAGCGCCCATGCATGATCGCATGGTGTACACAGCGACGCAGAGACTATAAGCGGTTTCGTGGTGACGCTATGCCCTTTTTTTTTTTTAAAATTCAACTTTCCGCCGCTCTGCCCCCCGTTCACTTTACAGGTGTGATAAATCGCTCACGGTCGCGGCTGGGCGTGATCACTGTGTTGGATGGATTGATCATGCCAGAGAGTGCGACTGTACGTGTTACATGTGTTTCTCAAAGTGGTGGTACTGTATTATCTGTCAGTGGCCCCGATCACTTTTACAGTTCAGTCCGATCCTTGAACTTCTGTGGGCGGCCATCAGAGCCCGCAGACGGACGGATGGATGAGAATGAACCGCGATATGAACACAGCCTCTCACGACATGGCCAAGAACACGGGATTGTCGCATTTGGGGATAGTTTCACTGAGGGTCGCGTCAGCCCATGGGGATCCTATGCCGCAGACGACGGCCGTTTCGACAGAAAATCATAATGATCCCCGAATGGGCGGGTACCATTATTTGATGGGGGCTGAGCTGTGCACGACCACGACCACACGCGATGGGGTTAAGGTCGGCGCTTAAGGAGGAGGGCCCAGACGAGGAGTGACGACATATTAACGGTCCTCGGACAGAAATGTGAGAAATAAAATATGTGCGGTACGGTACTGTATGTAATTAGATTGGTTGTACGTAGGCCTAGCCACCGGGAATGTCGCCACGTTCTCGTCGCTTTGGCGATCCCGAACAGCTTAGATCCCACCCTCACCCGGTCAAGGCTTCCCGCTGTCCTGGTGACGGGGTTCGTACCCAAGGCCCAGTTTGGCATCTACGCTGTCATCCCCTCTCCACGTGCAGACACCACTCCCCCTTCCCGGGAATCACCAACCCATCCCTCAGATCCCTCAGATCCCCGCATCATTCCGAGTCCGTGACGCATCCCAACTCCCGTACAGTACAGTGCACCCCCCATATTTGGCTTCGGACCTCGTAGCGGAAATCGGTGCGTGTCACCGCCGAGAGCTCGCCTATTACGTGGAACCAAGTAGAAACACCAGTGTTCCATGGTAATATTAGGTTCTACACGACGCCCTATGGTAATAATGCCTATAGTAATAACTTTCGTGGTACGTTTCATATACAATATAAGTGTTGTACGTGTGTGTGGGTGTGAGTGTGAGAATGTGACTACTAACAAAACACTTCGATCATCATCCATGCGTGCCAATCCGAGAGCAAAAAAAAAAAAGATAGGAGGTTTGAAAAAAGATGTGACGGCGACCAGTCAGAGATCTGACTAGGTCATAAATAATTTGTCCCACAGTTGCTCTACTTGCCCAAGGTGTCGCCTGGCACCTCCGCCTCGGGCACGGTACCATCAGTAGCATCATCTCCGGCGATAGCTACCTCGCCAGAGCTTGACAATTCTGGATCATGGTTCTGCCGATCCGCCAGTTCCTTCGCTTGCCTGATATTTTCTGCCCGCAGTCGCTCATTCTCCGTCGTCAGCTCTCGAATGTATTTGATCGCTGCGCGGCAAATAAACATCAATCACTGCCTTTCATCTCCAGACAACAACAAATTTCAAAAAAAAGACACCACGCACCGCTCAGCGTTACGTACGCCTTGGCCTGACGCTCAGGTGGCCGCATGTGCTCCGGAAGGGCGTCGCGTAGCTGCGTCATCGCATCCTTGTTCTGAGCCCTGTAGTGACGCACGTTCATCTTCTTCTTGTACTTCTTCTTAGCTTCGCTTTCACTTGGCTCGGGCGAGATTGCTCTCTCCTCCGAGCCCGGCGACCCTCCGAGCATTTCGGATGCCTTGCGTTTCCGAGCAGGCGATGTTCGCCTCCGGGTCGGAACCACTCCAGTCATCTTTGTATCCTGTGCCTCCTCAGGTGTAGAGTTGATGAAAGCTGCTATTTGAGATGGCAGGCGGGTACCTGAAGCAGACGTCGAGACGGTGGCGGAAGCCTGTGGCGAGGGCTGCGTGCCAGACTGTAACCGATTGGGTGCATTGGGGCTCTCGGTTGGTGAAGGTGAAAAAGACGCCTGAGAATCTGGCGAGGGGTCTCGCGATGAGATGTACGGAGCGAGACGCTTCCGGTTATGCGATGTTAAGTGATACTGCGGATACCTTGAGGGGGGGGTGCTCTACGTAAGTCGACTGCGCGAAGCGATGTAAGCTAGGACATGATACTTACTGAATGATGGGACCCCCTCGATCAAGAGCAGCGCTGCTGCTGCGTGGGCGAGGAGTGGTGGCGGCTGACTCATATGGGGCAACCAGGACGGCCGGCTCTGAGTATGGCGAGTGATTACGGCGTGCTTGTCCAGTCGCAATGTGGCAGTCACGATGAGAGCTGTCGAGAGCATCGTATCTACTTGAGCTGGGTCTAGACAACGGTGGATGTGAGCAACACGGAACATGAAAGAGTAAAATGTCCCACACCCGTACGATATATCATCGAGCTCACTGCGGAGGTGGTTACTCCCTGCTGAGCTTCCGTCCCAGGACGGACTTCCGTGGAGATGCGGACCCCGGCGAGAAGGACCCACTTGGAATTGACTGTGAGGCTTGTGTGAGGGAGAGATATCGAATGAGCTAATAGGTGGCAGGGTGATCCGTTCGTGCGCATCCGTCATAGTTGCGCGGAGGATGGGAAGGGGGAAGGGGGAAGGGAGGAGTGTGTATGTGTAACGGTCGCAGAGAGAGAGAGGGGTGAGCTTCCTCGTTACAACATACCAGCTTATGATAATATAACGACGTATTTCCCTAGCGCTAAGGCTACCCCGACAGCCTGGCCTCGAAGACAACAGGACCTTGACCACGTAGGAGCCGTCACGTTGCTATGCAAGCCAGGACTTCCTTTTGGGTAAGGCCCATGCCAGCGTGCATTGTGAGGACCCAGAATGGATGGGCGTGTCCTCCCGAGGATTTATGCTATGAAATTCAGAAGCTTGGGAAGCATAGCACTGTGCCTACGACATCGTGGCACCAAACGTTTTTGAAAAGGCCGACGGGTTGAAATTGACCACGACATTTCCAAAGACTTACTCCGAGGTAACCGATGAAAACTCTCGATCATGCCTTTAATGTAGACGGGTTGAGAAAGAGCGGCCGAAAATGGAGAGCGATGCTGAAATCCGTGCCGATGTTAGGGAATGTGTGGCTGCGTGCCAACATCATCATCAAAAACGGGTGTGCACAAAAACAGTATGGTCGGTGCCGTGTGTGCCCCAAAACACAAGAATGCAGAGAGGAGTGTTGGTGCACGGCGCGCAGCCCCATACTGTTCAGGAGATAAAAGGGGACACAAAAAGAGGAAAACGTGTTATGACATATTCCGAAATGTGTGAGAGCCGGACGAACAAGAGAAGAACTTTAACTGAACGTGTGTTTGAACAACAAACTGCCTGCCACGACTATCCTTTCGGGGACCCCAGACACCCCCACGTTCGTCTCTTTATTTTTTCTCTCAATTTTCGTCATCCTACCGATCGCGATCGCCGCCGTTCCAGCGAGCCTGAGTCACTTCCATCCTCATACTGTAGTCTACTACTGGACACGCAGGGCGATGACTCCATGATGCACGCCGTAACGGCCTGTTTACCTGTAAAAAACGCATGTCAACGTGCCACGATACAGGCCTGTTTCCGCCGTGCAGCAGGGGCCTAGCCAAGCTTGACGCTTGCCCACTGCCTGCCTGCCTTGCGCACGCATTGAGTTGAAATTTCTCCGCTAGTCTTCATTCTAGACGAAGCGTAAGGCTTTCGAGTGCTCAGAGGACTCCGTCCACTCGACTCTCACGCCTAGTCTACGTCATATCATCTAGCCGAGTCTCCCAACTTCGCAGCAACCGTGATGAGGCTGGAAGCTCAACGAATGTGTCAATTCGATACAGTAGTAACTTACTAGACATATGGCCGATACGACGGTCTAACAGTTCGCCGCAAGAATCGTATTCCAATCGGCGCTGACATATATATCGTACACATTCTCCCCCCGTATCCATGGTCCCTCCTTCGGAGCGGCTTAAACGCGTCCTATAGACGACAAATCGCGCAGGCGACGGTTTCATATCCGTGGGGCGCAAGCGCAAGATTCACCCCCGCTTCCCTTAAAAGCACACATTTACGTCCATTTTCGATAAACCTGGTGGGATCGTAGATACCAATTCGCCCACTCTCATCCCACGCCACCTCCCTTCGCGACCACCACATCCGCACAGTGATGACGAACATGCAACCTCCCCTCCTCACCCCATTTACTGTGCTGCAATGACAGACTTGAAACAGAGCTAGAAGGGATCGTATTTTTTTTTTCTCTCTGGAAGCCTGTAAACGCATTGATACGCGGCAAGGTTTATAATCTGGAACGTAGCTGCTGGGCCTGGACGGATACCGCGAGGTTGTTACTGGACAATAAAGGACGGTTATCGCTCGCCGTTCGATTGATGTTTTGGCGGGGCCCTGTAGCACCCGACGGATCATGTGCACAGTGACACTGGAAAGGCGGTGCTGTGCCGTCACGCGCTCACCGCGCGGCTCACATCTTCGCTTGCCAGTGGGCACAGGGAAAATACCGAGGATTCTAAACCCTATTCTCATCCAAGTACGACCTTCGGCACACCCGTGATCGTTTGGGCGGGGGGCGTTCGTCAGACGGACTGATTTGCCTCTACATAGATCGATCAGAACGATGGGCGAGTCATCTGGGAAGGTATGTAGGTAGGAGTCATACCAAATTTGCCGCTCTCTCACAACTACCTCCTAGTCAGACGGTGTTGCGTGGCAAAACTCGAGCAACTACTGTAGATTGCCGAAGTTTTCCCGACGACTCGCCTTGATCTATTCGTGGCAGAAATATAGTGTGCGTAATGTGATCTGTGGACCACCATCACCATGGCCCGGGTTAGCGGATCAAGAAGGGCTACAGCTCCAGAAGATTCTGCCCGACCACAGCGTCCTGCCAAACACGAGGGCCGATGCAATGTGCGGGGCTGAGTTAGCTACGAGGTGTTGGTGTGCTTTTCGTCCAAAATCAGATTACCGGAGATATCGGAAGTTCAGAACGTCTACATCACGCACCATGTCCTGCACAGAGAAGAAATCCGAGTTAACATACCGACTAATCATGATAGATATTCAAACCGGATAATGCCCCGGGTACAATAGTGTCGCTACTAGGCGTCCAATCACTGCTCCCGAATTAACACGGGGGCGGTGCCACCGTGCCATGGGCCATGGTGAACATCCAAAGAATCCCAAGCGGCCCTCTCAAACGAAGGCCCTGGAACGGAAAGTCGGAGCACTGAAAGGGCGATTTATTAAAGCCGATGTGACATGAGTCAAGGTGATAACTCTGCTCCACGATGACCAAGCTAGGCCTGTGCGCATTGATAAACGGTCACGAACACCTTAAAATGATAGGTACCAACTACGGCCCCGATTGGCGGTACTGCCAGTGGTGACCAATTGCAACGAGCTAAGTACGAGTTCCCAAGTATCAGTGATAGAGTATATGGCCATATTCGATGCAGTCCGGGGTCCCAGTAGACAAATAGCATCCAGTAGTTGTGTGTGTAGCGGCGGCTTTAACCTGAATGAGGTCTTAGCAACTCGCAGGATCACACAGGGGTTCTAACCCATCCGAAGAACCGAGATTACTGCTTGATTGAACCCAAACACACGGACCGATCGACTCAGCGTTACAAGCAAGTGTGCATGATGTGGCTTGTAGTACACATCGATGAAACAGGCCTGACATGTGTGCGCGGTGCTAACATTCATCCACTCGACCTGTTTAGCTGTCAGCTCAACGAGGAGCACCGTCACGGTAGAATGGAGAGTGCAGGCACGTGATGTAACCAGACAGCCGCCGGCCGCCGGGATTGACACGACCAGAGACCGCGCAACGCGGACACGCTGCACCGTACATTTGTTGCTCTGGTGATACTACCCACCCCGGATTTTAATCAAACAAGTGCAACGTGCTGTACACGCGACTCTTTTGGGGAGCGATAGTTTATATGTATGTATTGCATCCTACGCCCACGCTGATCTGCGGTTACCGAAACAATTCCGACCCACGACAGACGCTGTCGTTCTTACACAGCCTATTTCTCGCCCTACTGTCACGGATATGTGGAAATACCTCTTATTCCATGCTCCTGTTTGCATCGTGCTCTACTTACATTAGTGTGCCATGCGTTGATAGGGGCGCAAGATCAAAATGGAGAATATATTCCATCAAGGATCCGAGACATTGTGATTAGACATCCCTCTGACTTGGCGCATAACTCTGGCTATGCCGAGCTTGGGTATGCGTATTTGCCTTTAGAAAGTCGGAAGAACATATACTTGCAACAACCCTCGTGGGGACCAATTTGAAAGTCGCACAGGACAGGGAACACTTTGGTGTCAGAGCCTGCGCAGAAAATAGGGGAGGCCAGGTAGAGTGCCACATTGAACAACTGGGCTATGTGAAACCCTAAGTCCCAATCGATATTTGATTCGAAGATGGGATGAGCCAATACTGCGTGTACGCGCGACCCAATGCAACAGGTCAGGTCGTTTGGTGCATCCATTGTAAAGGCTGGTCTTAACCAACGTTTAACCAGGATGCAGGCCACGCCGTCTCAATGTCTAATGGAGCCGCACGGTCGGCACCTTGGTGAAACAACAGCCCTCGAGGTCAAACGCCCTGACCAACTGGGAGACGGTATATGTTCATACATCACCGGAAGCGGCATAACTTGCGTCAATAGTACGGTGGTGGGATCGCCACTGTAGTGGGGGCCATAATCTAATGCTAAAGTGTATCGCAGCAGAAAGCGAGAACCACACGTTATAGGGTTTGCAGTGTGCCCAATACTCAGCACTCCAAAATCGGGGATGAGTACTGCGATCCTTCGTGTTGCAGTAAGGGTGTCGAGTAGTATGAAGGAAAGTTTTACCAAAGGTAGGTCTGACACGTGGAGAGATGGACCAGATAGCGGCAGAGGGTGGGTCAACAACGTGGATTGACTGGTGGGAGGGGGGTGCACTCAGCGTTGCCTTGGATCGGACTTCCTGTACACGAACCATCGGTTATTAATGGTTAAACTGGCTCCTCAAAGGTACGTTTGTGGCGGCCATGAATGGCTTTGGGTGTCAGAGGGGGGAGAAGCGAAGTGTGAGAACTGTGACGCCTGATGTGCTGTAGGCAAACCTCTGGGAAGCAATAGTCTTTTGCGACCACTCTGTCAGATCAAAGGGAGCGGCTGTGTAGCCATTCATGCGGCTTCTTGAGGGTGATTGTTGGGATGACACGGAGCGGCAGTAAGGGTACGCCATTCGGATAGGGGAGACCTTGACACAGGAAGGGTTCTAGATTCCTTTGGCCCCTTAGAAGCGTGTAGCGGCACCCTAAATAATGAAGGGTGAGGGTGACAACCAGAGAATGATTCAAAACGAGCACTAGAGTAATCACCACCGGAACCTATTACATGCAGAAGAAGTGAACAGGTGGGGGCGGGCTTTGAACGCCCAAGTAGAGGGTGTAGTTGGCCTACGACGCCAAGCCCAGATAGTGGGAGTAGTGCTGTCAGTCAGACAGTCGGGTGCGTAGGAGCCAGATCGCTACGGACACGTATGAGAAGAGGATCCGACAAAGGGAATGAATGGGAATGTCAAGGAAGCCGAGAAACCACCATTTCCTGTCATGGGCCACCGCGGCTGAGTCAAATACATCTGTAATTGGACCTCTTATTGATCGATGATTGGGGACGAGGGTCATGGGTATGCGGGTACAATGAGTATGTGGGTGAGGGGGAAGGAGGTGCACCGTGACTACAGGATTCCACAGGGATGATCACGTGCCTAAATGTAATCAGGTGATTCAACTGACAAGCGCTACGTGACGTTGACGTTGTTCTCAACGAAAACGTATTTTCTTTTCTTTTTCTTCGCTTGGCCAGCCTAGCTTTTTGCCGATGGAAGATGAGCAATATATGGTTCCCTGTTCCCGTCGCCCTCTTTTTGCGCAGGGTCGTCAACGTCCTATCCACCCTGTCTATCACCCACCACTACCTCTTACCACAGCGGTCAACCGACAAGTACAGTTATGCCAGGGAACACCAGTCCCACCCCGCTGACAAGGTTATGTTGGGGAATCGACGGCCATACGCTGAAAATGATGTAATGTGGACAACGATCGTGGAGAACAGTTTAGATGGCATCCTACAAGGTGTGTATGCGCAGATTCTTTTTTTGCCAAAGTATGTATTGGGTCTTGACTTTTTTTTTTCTCCCCCCCCAATCAATAGCATCCGGGAAGTTGTATTTTCCCTGGTTTCGCTGGCCTGCGCGTCTCTCTCTTTTTCACCCTACATCCAGATCTCCCAACAATGTGCATCACCCCAAGGATCAAGTAAGAATGGAGAAGAACCAATGTTCCTCGGATCCAAATTCCTGCCCCCGTCCACAAGAGCCTCCAAAGCCAGCGAATTCCGGTAAAGAAGACCGCGAGGATCTGGGTGAGATCCATCGTCTGATGCAAAACCCAGTGCTATACGATCCACTTCGCGCCCCGCGCTACCCCGTCGTACTATGCCATGGTGCGCCACTCCTTGCACCATGTTCGACGGGTAGACATTCAACGCTCATTCCGTTCCAGGTTTGTATGGTTTTGACGTCCGTGGGCCATCGTCGTTTCCGAGCTTGCGGATGCAGTACTGGTCAACCATCCTCAATATCTTGCGCAAGACGGTCGGAGCAGAGGTTATCGTGACGGCTGTGCCAGGGACAGGCTCTATCACGTCGCGCGCAGAACAACTCAACCGGTTCCTACAAATCAAGGCTGTCGGGCGTGGAATCAACTTTATGGCGCACTCAATGGGTGGGCTGGACTGTCGTCATCTTATTTCGCGTATCAAACCAGAGGACTATACGCCGTTATCGCTTACGACGATTGCGACACCGCATCGTGGGAGTCCATTTATGGATTGGTGCCAGGCGCGTAACATGTGCTGTTATTATTAGAGGTCACCAATTGCTCAAATACCACCTTTGTGATCAGGAGTACCTTGGTTTGGGTCGTCGGCATCAAGGAGAAGAACCAAACTCGCCTAGAGCTATCACCACCGAGTCTCTGACTACGATGGGTGCAACACCAGAGGCACCGAACTCTGCGAGTGCAGAATCCTCTACCCCGACCTCGCCATCGCCCGTGCCCTCGATTTCTTCCTTACCGTCGTCGTTTACCACGTTTTTACTGGGAATGTTCGACTCGCCAGCGTACGCCAACTTGACGACGACCCACCTAACCGAAATCTTCAACCCGCGCACACCAGATGACCCGCGCGTGCGTTACTTTAGCGTGGCGGGGCGGACCGAACCACTGAATATCTGGCATCCGCTCTGGCTGCCAAAGTTGATCCTTGACGGTGGCGATGTAGGAGAGGGTAACGACGGCCTTGTGAGCGTGCACAGTGCACGTTGGGGCGAGTTTCTCGGCATCCTCGAGGGCGCTGACCACTGGACGTTGCGGGGTGCCAGCGGCATCGAACTTGACGTCGATCTGCCGTCAGTGGTCAGCGACCCGTGGGGCCTGGCGGATTGGGGCCGGATTATGCGTGCGCTGGGGCGTGCGGAGCGGCAGGACAGGGGGATTGAGGGGAAACAGAAGGCAAATAGGCGACAGGAGGAAGTTAGGACGGCTCGGGATAGAAGGACACTGTCGGACGATGGGCTCAAGTCGTCGACTGACCGGCTGTCGGCGGTGTTTGATTGGCTAATAGAGCAGGTTCCAGCTGGGACCCGCAACGGGTTCTCCTTTGCAGGTGATGGGGATAGTAGGGGCGGCAGTGGCGCGGGAAGTGGCGCAGGACACAACAAGGATTCTGACGCCGGATTGAAAGCCAAAGTGCCTGTGGCGCCGCAGAAACCTCGAGGAGACCTGGAGTCGAAGCGCGACCTAGAACGGTTTTACGTTGCACTCGCACGGAAGTTGTACGACGAGGGTCTGTAGAGGCAAGGTGGAACGAGATGGGGGTCTATGAGGATGGACATATCATGTAGAACAAAACAAAGTTTTGGAATAACAATGATGGCCGGTCGTCTATCCAGGAGAAAAAAGGGGAGAGACTGGGGAAAGACGGCTATTCGCGAGATCAATGAAGCGTAAATAGGCGCAGGGTGTAGATGTGGACCAGTTGTGGACCTCCTCCAACGGCCCTTGATCCGCGGTGAGTCCCTTTAACAGTAATCGGTGGCTCTACACCCCCGATGCAACTGTAGCGCTTTGGACTGGGCCGACCTCGACTCCAAAGATGATGAAAAAAAAAAAAACGAGGGGAAAGTGGGGTTCGTACCTCGAATGCTTTATGGAGGAACGATTGTTCCAGATTTTCACACAAACCGTATCACAACCAACCAGGACATCAATCTTGTCTTGGGTCGTCACACCCGCGATCTTTCGGCCATTCGCTATGGCTGCCTGCGCATATAAATCCCATTCCGATCCCACCATCCCTGCAAACACTTCTCTCCCTCTCTCACACACACACTCAAACTAACCAACCCCCCCGCCCCCTGATTATTATTTTTCTTATTCTTCCCTTACTTCTCTTTGATTTCTCTTTGGCTTAACAAACATTTTTTTTGGTTGATTTAATCATGCCACCAATGGGAGACCGCGGTCCTTCACCATTGCGTCCGTCGGCGACCCCATTTCGCATCGAGTCCCTCATCTCTCCTATCGACCGTGAACATCACCCGGTCATTCACGCCGGCCGCGTTGCCGTCATCACCGGTGCTGCAAGTGGTATTGGACGTGCAGCTGCACGTGAATTGGCAAGGTGATCATCCATCTTTATTATCTCTCGTATTCTCGCCGGGTGGCGGTGCGTACCTCGCCTCTCATGTCCTCTTGGATTGGCTTTCTGTATGTTCCGGGGTATGTTCCGTGCCAGTGGCGTTATATGCCCCGTCATATGGTGTGGCACAAGGGACGGAGAGGTGGGCGGGCCACACACATACCAGCGCTCCGCAGGTGCCCATGAGAGATCACGCGGGGGTGTGCCTACCCACGCCTGCTCGACACTGCGTCATCCCGTTCCTTACTGTCATTTTTTTTTCTCACCGAGGCATGCTGACATGTGTTCGTTCGCTCGTGACACAGGCTCGGGCTCAAAGTAGCTATCGCTGACATCAACGTCAACGCGCTAGAGATATTCTCCAAGGAACTGTGCGGTGCGCACGGGGAGGGGAATGTGCTCGCAGTGCCGACGGACGTGAGCAAGCTGGAAGATGTCGTGCGCCTGCGTGACCGTGTATACGAGGCGTGGGGCGAGGTGCGCGTCGTGCGGCGGGGCTCCCGACCCTCTCGTGCTTGCCCAATGAAAGGACGAGGGAGGGATTCCCCCCGCCGTGGCGCTTTTCCCATGCCCACACCCTTATTCTGTTTTTAGGTCACCGTGTTGCTCAACAATGCCGGCGTTGCCGTAAAGGGCCACTCGTTTGAGGGCCTGGACAACTGGAACGCTGTCATGAATGTCAATTTGTTCGGGTACGTGCTGCTACTTTTTTTTTTTTTTTTTTTTTGCACTCATGCTTTCATTCGTCGATCGGCTATCACATAGCGTGCTGAATGTTCAGCACACGTTCGTTCCGGTATGGCCACATCTCTCATTGAACCCGTGCCGACTGTGCTGAGATGAAATGCAATTGTGATAGTTGATGCTTCATCAAGAGAACCAGTCGGTAATCATCAACACGGGATCCAAGCAAGGAATCACGAACCCCCCGTGAGCATCAAATCAAAACTGGACTTCTCTTGCGCTAAATTGGCTATAGGGGTAATGCCGCCTACAACGCGTCCAAGGCTGCCATCAAGAGCCTCACGGAGAGTTTGGCGCATGAACTTCGTTCCCGCCCTCATGTGAACGTTACGGCTCATCTGTTCATGTGCGTCT
>Ga0307509_10008435_pt1 | contig 13149 bp, 23 predicted proteins | sample 10_EM_MG_FD_202245 | JGI IMG/M metagenome (GOLD analysis project Ga0307509, IMG submission 202245) | Populus trichocarpa ectomycorrhiza microbial communities from riparian zone in the Pacific Northwest, United States - 10_EM | ecosystem: Host-associated > Plants > Roots > Unclassified | place...
ATCCCTCGGCGCAGATGGCCCAGCAGCTGGAGATGCTTCTTCTCGTAAGAGATCATCTGAGATATGAGAGCGTGGATGAAGGTTTTTTGAACTGATAGTGGGGCGCTTTATGATAACTTGGGCCTTGGGTGCTCGACGCCCTGCTGCCACGGATAAAAAGCGTCAAATAAAGAAAATATGGTTAGGACAGTACGCACTTTCCAGACCGCTCTTAAGACCAGTTTTTGGTGGTTTATCCTATCCGACGCGGAAATAATGCCAGCGAAAGGGAAACGATTATACGAAAGGACGACGACGAAGGATCTCACATTCGTGTTTTGTTGGCCGCCATTCAAGGTGGATGGTCCTGCGTCTGGGTCAGAATCATAGTCACAGGCTAATAGGCCTATAAATGACATCAAAAAAATAGACTTTTGCATGAGATACGTAAGGGACATACCATTCATGCTGTGCTCAGTGTTGAGGATGGTGGTGGTAAGAGTTGAAGGACGTGTTGGAACTCCGACGCAATGCTCTTTCTCTCCGTCCTTCATCTTTTTCTCTGTCTCTCAAGCTGGGCTTGGCGTGTATACTCCCTCGACACCCAGGAGAATATCGTTCGAAATTTCTTTGAGAAAAATGGCGAAAGTGGCTCAACGCACACCAACAATTGGGCTGTCCTAGTCTGCTCCTCAAGGTATTGGTTCAATTATCGGGTACGTTGCAATTTGTGTCATGGCTTAACTAGACCCTAACCATCGTTTCAGCATATGGCTAATGCTTTGGGAATGTATGTCGTCCTAAATCCTGCCTTGGGCAGCCATGTCATCCTGGAATAATAGGTACCGGACAGTGAAGCGTTTGGGCATCCCCGACTCGAATATTATCCTCATGCTGGCCGACGACGCATCCTGCAACTCGCGCAACAAGTTCCCTGGAAGTGTTTACGCCAATCCTGGGCGACATCTTGACCTTTATGGCGACAATATCGAGGTTGACTATCGCGGCTATGAAGTCACGGTAGAAAATTTTATTCGGGTTTTAACTGGTACGTGTCTTTATGATAACATTCCTTCCGCGGGGATCATCTTTCTTCCAGGACGTATGGACCCTTCCGTCCCACGCTCGAAGCGTCTACTAAGTGACGAAAGGTCCAATATATTCGTTTACATGACGGGCCACGGTGGAAATGAGTTTCTCAAATTCCAAGATAATGAGGAAATAAGCGCATTTGACATCGCAGATGCGTTTGAGCAAATGTACCAGAAGAAGAGGTTCGTTTTCTCCTAATCAACTCGTCCTGAACTAAACCTCTTCATTACGCAGATACAACGAGATTTTCTTTATGATAGACACTTGCCAGGCGAATACCATGTATTCGAAGCTCTACTCTCCCAATATTCTGGCAACTGGATCATCAAACCTCGGCGAGAACTCCTACTCTGTAAGCCGCCACCAATGCACTATACCCAATAAAGTATACCATTATTACATTCCAGCACGCTAACGACAACGACATCGGCGTCGCCGTAATCGACGCATTCACACACTATGTCCTGGAATTCATGGAAAAGATTAACAAAACCAGTCAAGTGTCGATGCAAGAGCTCGTAATGACCTTCTTTCTTTGCTTTTACCTTAACTGACCATAACCCTAACCCCAGCTTAGCTCAATTGACGTGACGAAGATAAACTCGCATCCGGGAGTCCGCACCGATCTCTTCAAACGACCCTTGGACAAGACACGCATAACAGACTTTTTTGGTGGGGTAGCTCAAGTCGAAATCGTACCTCCACTTGACATCGCCGCCATGACTACCCCAGACGAGGGAATCTTGATCTCTCATACGGGGAAGAAGGGGAAGGGGAACGATGACAACGAAAGCCAGGAACATGCACAGTTGCGTTCTGATGTACCTTCAGATTCTCCAGTCCGGAACGAACCTCCAATTACATTGCACTCGATATTGGTAAAACTCTCGAGCTGGACGGGTGAGAAGGAGTGGAAGAACGCACGTGCTTGGGCGTCTGTGACTCTTATTGGTTTGCTCGCCTCTTGGGCTGCCTCAAAACATTGATCATTGTGTGGACATGTACATAGAACCGGACTCGAAATGTGGATGTATGTGTAATTTATACACATCCTTATCTAAAAGATCAAAGTTTTAGATCTCTCCATTTCGTCATTCCTTGGAGTGGGATGCGACCCAATTTTTTGGGCCTGATCTATAGATGGTCAGTTGACATCGGCGTTCCGAGCAATCCCCGCCGTTGCATGATTCATACATGTTTTCTTCCTTTATATATGATATCGTCTGTGACTTGATATGTTGGGCAGCCTCGTTTCTACAACTCCAGGTTTCATATACCTTTCTCAGAACGCCACAGATGGTGGGGATGTCATCTCGGGATTGGCTCCGGCTAGGTATCGCGACGTGAATTTTACACCTGTCAAGTCATTGCCACGTTCACCTGGGAACGCATCAAGAACCCCCAAAATAAGATTTAGGTTAAGTACAGAGAAATAACTCAAAAAAAAAAACAACAGGCTAAATCTTTTTGCTGAGGGAAATCTTCCGCTCTGCCGCTCTACAGAGCCGGTTTCCATAACCCACTCGTCGGGAAAGAGTAACACTGATCCAGTCGAGTTCGAGCAAGCCCTGGAAGTAGCAGTACAATATTCTAGCTGAGTTTCATTAAGAGTTAGACTCATTCCTGATAGCTTATTGATGGGCGCTAATTATACACCATCGATTCGAATTGCCATTATCACTCACTAGTGCTCATTTGGCGAATTCCTTCGACGACTGTGCTTTAAGTCCCCTATCAAGGCGATTTCCAGGGCATTCTACATAGTTTCTCTTTAATCCTGCCAGTATGAAATCATCTGCCTAGCATCCTACTATACTTGGAAAATCCAAAGAACGATTTCTCGCTGAAAGATGGAAACATCGTGCTCCGTTGCAGTGGTGGTGTCTTGGTTTCCCTGTCGTCGAATTCATGCCAGATGTGTTTATGTAAAGGGGAATTTCTGCGGCTTTGATCCCGGATCTTGTGTCATTCTTTCAACATGCTCTTCTTTTCCTCTGGCACTTTGTCCATAGAGTTTAACAGCGGCCTGGACCACTACCTCCATTTTATTGCATTTCCCTTAGGGTAGAAATTAATTAAGCAGTCCCCTAGGATTCAAGTGAAGCGGGATAGCTTGGCCAGATTAATCCACGCCCGCTTTGTTGTTAACTTGTGGTAAATCACGAGTGAGATGTTTTCTTTTACTTGTGAAACAGCCACCTTTTAAGTTCGACTGGAGCCGCTCATGGGCTAACTGGTACGCGAGGACTTCAGCGTAGCCGAATTTGACCAGTTTGTCTACTAGGGTCGAGTGGATGACTAAACGAAAATGAGTAACTGACAAGCGCTTACCCTGGCACTGTTCCTGAAGGTTGGCTAACATAGTTGGAATTCACGAAATAGGGGAGCCAGCCGGTTAGATTACTTATATGTATTAAAGACCCGACCGATGTAAAATAAATAAGGGGAGCATCACAACGCTCCGGGTATTAAGGTTAACGTTATCATCTGCTATCGAGGTGGGAATATTTTTGGAGAAAGATATTATTACCCGATTATGGACAAGGGTGATTTCTTCGTCTTGATTTAGACGCCGAACCAGCATTTGCTGCTCCCAGAGATGTACACGATACTGTGTTGTACAAGGAGACGCATCTAATTAATAAATTGATAGAAACTTATGGGCCTACTTAACGGGTCGAATACGATGCAGTCTTCTCATTTAGCCTCACAAAAGGGGTGTCTCGCTTGGAAGGAGTATGTAAGTTTCGCGTTCCAACGAGTTTTGTTCATTGTATTGTTCTTGGAAAATCCACAGTAGCCATTTCCATATCGTACTATATATCTAGCACCCTGATTTGTAGGAACCCAGGCCAATTGATTTACGACCCAGATTTTATTATTCACGGCGATAAGCCTATTCGACCAGGATGCTTAATGATTAATGAACATCCATCCTCTCATCACTTCCTGTTCTACTTCATTAATGAAACAACGCAAGTTCATTCCCGTCTGCTTTGCGCTTACTCATCGTTGGCCTTGATGATGATTTCGTTCATTCTGCGATTTGAGGTCGGCTTTGACGCAGGCGACCATGTATTGATTCGGAACACCCTTATGGTCATAATCCTCGCTAATATACAGCGAGGGAACTTAGGTTTAAAAACCCACCCATATACACTTATTCTGGATAATGGGATGATCATACCTTTGGTGTTGCAGGGGCCCATTGATCCCGGGTGATTCCAGGGACCAGAAGGATGTCGTTCTTAAGTCACTTCATGGCGAACCCGATTCGTCGAAAATACGTACCATGTCAATATTAATACCACGCGACATTAAATCTCAGAATACCCTGCGGTGGGTCAAAACTGGAAAATTACAACTCGCTTTATTAACACGTCGTGGTCAAGGGAGTTCGAGTACCTATGCTGGTGGTTTAATGCACATGGGACAGGTATGTAGCTAGATAGGTAATAAAAAATAGGATACGTAAAAAGCGATTTGGGTATTGTACAGGAAAGTATGGAATATATGACTATCGACAACGCAGAGCAAGCATGTATTGAAAACAAAACGAGAAAAGCAAATACGTAGATGTTAATGATTAGGTGACCGTGTTCCGAGGTTATAGAATTAGGTATCCGAGTAAATGGATAGATCAACTGTGCATGATAGAGTACGGGGAATGGGAGAGAAGGGAGATAAGTAGAAGGGTTTATTTAAGGGAAAGGAAGGGTGGAGAAGGGGTGGGAGATTCATCTTAGTTCGTTCAGGTCGTAGTATAAGTCCCTATAGAAATACTATTAAATCACGATAAACAGACAGGGAGGAAAGCTGTACGTACAAATGCGTGCAGTATTATCCCCACCGCCAGTAGCCAACATTCCTCCAATAGGGTTAATATCCAGCGATATCACTAGAGAGTTCCTGAGTACGAGGCCGCTGAACTAACGACTGAAAGAACTAACCGGAATTTTTATGCCCTTGAAGAGTTAACTGAAGCGCACCACTATGGGCGTCCCAGAAATGAACCGATCGATCTTTGGATCCAGAGACGACCCAACGGCCATCATTGGAAACAGATACAGACAATACGAAGTCCTGTGGAAAAATGATTAGTATGCCGTATACATGATTTAAATCCCAATTTAAGCGAGAAATGGTGGAGCACATCAAATGACCATACATCCTCGGGGTATTTGGGGTAGGTGGAAATAAGTCGGGCGTGGGGAAGAAGTCGCTTCCCGGCGCCACAGTGCGTCGAGACTATTGAAAAGTAGGAAAGCTTGAAGTAGAGGACGGACCTTGTGACCAACAAAATCTAGGCTCGAAGTTACTGTCGCAGGGGCGTTTTTCGATGTTGAGGCCTTGCTTATATTCGGTCCGTTCGCCGTAAAGTCGTTCAAGAGTTCGTTGATGTCCCAAAACTTGAGCGTTTTATCCAAACTCCCGCTAATAAGGCCTCTGCCATCTGGTGTAAACGCCACGCTATACACACTGTCTTCGTGGCCCCTCAACCGGTCCAGCAGAGCCCCAGTCGCTACATCCCAAATCCTGACCACGGTGTCCAAGCTGCCCGCGGCGACGAAGCAGCCATCAGGGGAGATGGCGACGGAGGTCACCCCCGAGTCGTTGTTGATCGAATCGGTGTCGTTGATGGTAATAGTCCGAGAAGAACCATCTAGCACATCCCAGATGCGCATTGTCTTGTCCCCGGAGCCGGACACAATGCGGCGTCCATCTCGCGAGAAGTCAAGAGAGTAAATTTCTTGGGAATGGCCGTCGAAAATTTGACATACGCGACGCTTGGCGATGTCCCAAACCTGTAAAGAGGAAACGTTTACCGTTATGTGGAACTAGGCCTGATTAAGCGTTTGCTCACCCTGATTTTGCGGTCTTCTGCCCCGGTGGCTAAGAGCTTCCCATCGGGACTAAATCGGACGCTTCGGATGTAAAGGTCCCCAGCTTTCGGCGCGGTTTCATCTTCAATGACACTAGATTATGGAACCTTGCCATCAGTGTACTGGTAATAACAAATATGTAGAGGGCAGGTGACGGTAATGGCCAGTGCAATTGGTGAATATATGGACCAAACGTACCAAACTTTTTGCCCAGTCTGCACATCGAAAATCTGCGCGGTTCGGTTACATCCAGTTGCAACGTACCTCCCGTCTGCCGAGAATTGAACACAGCATACCACCCTATAATCGGGAAATCGGACCGCCGTTAAAATGCAATGAACAAACCGGAGTCCAGAACCACAATAAAAAAGGAAAGAAACCCGGGAAAGCATGAGAAACGCATCTAATGAAGTTCCAGAGCGTCTTACGTTGCATGCACGAAACTGTGGATCAGATTCACGTCGAGTACCTTCTTCACCTTTGGATTGAATACCGCATACCAATCTGGTCCCTCCTTCCTATACTCTGGCGGGACACTATGAAGCGTTAGCTCCTCCGATGGTACTTTCATTGGCGGGAGGCCTGATGGGCCCGACCCGGGTGTGCCATTTTGGTGGAAGCGGTACAGTCCAAGAGTGTGGCTGTTGTTGAATGATGACGGCGGTCCCGGTGACTTCTTAACAGTGAGCGGCAGAAAAGTTTGATGCTGCTGTTGCTGTGACTGCATTCCCGAACCCGTCGGTGGCGGCGGCGGCGGGTGTACATCTGAAAATGAAACAGACAAAACAGAAAAACACCATCCGTTAAGCTTTATTTCGTCAAAGAAAATAAAACATATCAGGGCGGCGGGGAAATGATATACCTGAAAAGTCCCGTCGTGCCTTGTGTCGTTTCGGGTCACGAGGATCAGCTAAACGCTCAGTGTCGCCCCCACGTTCGGAGACGTCTCTTTCGTCGCGCTCAACCCTCTTCATCTGTTGGTCAACACCACTGTCCCGGTCCAGTGCGGATGATGGTCTATCCCGGGTGAATGGCCGACCTTGTTGCGATTGCTGCTGGTCGGACAACGAGGAGAAGCTTGAGGATCCATCGGACGATTTCGCCTGAGTAGAACTCCGTAGGCCAGGGATACCAACGGAGAGGTTGGGATTACTTTGTTGGCGGATGGCGTCGAGCTCCGCCCGCACGCGAGTTACCTCCTCCTCGAACTGCTGGCGGACACGACCATGCTGGGCCTCGAGGTCAAATAGGGACCTTCGGACCGATGTTAACTCAGTCATCTGTGATTCGACTGGGGCGGAAAGCAAAAAAAAAAAAAGTGAGCGCAAATAATGAGTGGCAGAAGTGGGGACAAAGGGACGAGAGGCGTACGTTTCGCTTCCAACTCGTCGCGCTGATTCCGTATTCCGACAACCTCGCTGGCGAGTAAATTATATTCGCGCTTGATCGCATCGAGGGCATCATTCAAAGAGAACGAAGGACCTGGATGCACCTGAGGCCCAGTTGCGGTGTTTGTGCGCACCCCGCTAGGTTGCATGGGACGATGCTGTCGAGGATTTTTGAGAACCGTCAGCACATCATGAAGCGAAAACATGAAGTCGGAGCCACTAGATGTTGGACGGGCGCACTGACATTGTATATGGCTGGTGTTGTAGACATAGTGGATTATCATGTAGTGGATTGGGCAACTTTTGGGCAGGGAGAACAGTGGGGTAAAACGTTTGGACAAAGGTGGTTGAAGAAGGTGAAGAAAGGAAGCAGGGCCGCGTGGATAGGAAGGAAAGAAAAGAAGGAGTTGTTAGTATTCATTCCGTAGTAAATATATACTTATGGTAGAAATGAATTTGCCGGGAGATTTATCTGTTGTCACCAGATGAGATCGCGGGGACGTTAGGTGATCCACATGCCGCCGGGCCCGGTCTATACCTCAGAACCGAATCTAGCGCTCGGAAAGCAAGATTCCTTCATTCCCGTGACAAGAATAGACCAGTTCAACTAGCCAGAAAATGTTCCAAAGCAATAGTAGCAAACCCCAGTGGTATTGGTTTGGTAGATCTGACTGCTTATAAACTTAATTAGATTGCCGACCAATTCAGTTCCGACAATTTCGGCAAAAACCTTTAGATCCTTTTATCCATATTCGGGGAAGGGTGGGGCCTGGCCTTCCCGCAAACCGAATCTTCTTGGAATCTTTATCACAGTAGCTCCAGTGTGGATGTTATTGTGGTTCTATAAGATTACGCTAGAGGAATCGATTCCTTAACGATGGATCTGGTACGATCCACCCTGGCTACTTATGTATGTAAGTCCTTGTTTTCAAGTCCTCCGATACTCGCACGAGTTTGACATTCGCGAGTAATGCTTTCATTAAGAACCATACCTAGTGAGATTTTCACGGTTTCACGCATTCACCTTCTTGGTTTTCCGCAAGGAGGATTCGGTGCGAACTTTAAACAAGCTACATAAGTACATTATTATTATGATATACACAAAAATCTCTCGGCTGTCACCAAATTGTTCCTGGAAAAACTGGGGCGATGCATTATGATGAATTTGGACTCAATCATTATTGCATATGAATCCTTCTGACTCATTTATATGTAACGGTTGTCGAGACATGGCTGGTGATATTGATTAATTCGCGAATCTTGAGCGATTTCCCATAATCTAGTGGTTATCATGCAATTTCCCTTCCCTTGTGAAAAAGGGTGGAAAATATTCGAGATTCAGACCCATCAATTTTCACGGATCTCACACGACCTTTTCTAACGGATCCAAGATCCATATATAGCAAGGTACGTTGGCAGGCACAGCTCCTCAACAAGCGAGATCGGGATGACATCTCTCGGCGATATTGCTAAAAATGACTGGAATAGTAAAATACCACTTTAGATGCGCTGTGGAGAGAGGGTCATTCCTTCTCGGTTTGCCTGACGTCAAAGCAGCTTCTGCAAAATACAAGGTATATATACTGGAACGCCGGAGGTCGAATTCGAATAAACATGTACATATTAGTACAGGAATGTGGTGTTCATCAAATGCCAGAAGTTTAAATATTTCCACCACTTCTAGATCTAATTATATAGTTCGCGATTCCTGACCCTCTCCGAAATTCTATGTACAGTCGCCTCTGCCTTAACCCATACCTCTCCGTGGACGGCCCAGGGTATGGGGTATTAGGGAGTATGTACTTCAAGAGTGAGGCTGTAGTTACTTAAGCATCTCCGCCGTTGATATCGATGTTCTCAGGAGCCTTGATGGCACCCATTGGCATTACTGCTTCGTAGATCTCCTGGAGTCCCACTCAGATGTCTCCGTCAAGATGTGGGATTCACCCTCTGGGTTGAGGATTCAAGGTTAAGGTGTCTTTCCGGTCCTTGATTTTTTTTTTTTAAATTGTTGAGACCTTTCTTAAGAATCTTTGGGCCATAGTAGAGGTTGATTCGTAGTATTAGTACATGGTTCATATTGCACCTTGAGTGGCACATCACCGTGACCCAAACTCGGTCAATTAAATTACTGTAGTATTTAAATCAATTCGGCCGGGGGGACAAGGGACAGGCCGAATTCCTAATATGGTATACAGGCCGCCCGGAACGACAATCTGGAGGCTGAAAACCCTCCAAAATCTGCAGGGGACAGGGGACAAATGACCGATTTCGGCCACGGCCACAACGCCAGGGACAGGGGACGGCCAAATTGGTTTAAATACAACAGTATCCAACTACGTAGTGCAGGGTCTACAGTAATATACCTATGGGTTTTGTGCTGGGAGGGGGATGGATTATGGACTATGGCAGAGTTATGGGTTATGATGTGCATTTCCCTGCGAACCAACTTGGTGGATCCAAAAAGGTATGGACTATAAGAGAGTATGGGTTACCTCAGGTATGGGTTAAGGCAGAGACGACTGTATCTCTTCCTCTGCTTATCTTCTATTCTAGTTGGAATCCACATCCGAACCAACTGCATTGCCGAAGTATGACTTCCCAGACTTGGGTCTCGCCCTCCATTGTATTGACCTTTATTTCCTCCACTGCAACCTCCACCTCCCGCTTCTCCACCGCCCCACCTTTGATAAATCCGTTAAGGAAGGTCTTCATCTCACGAACAACAACTTCGCGCCTGTGTTCTTGCTTGTATGTGCTGTTGGGGCACGATATTCTGATGATCCTCGAGTTCGGTTGGACGGTATCGATAACCATCATTCGGCGGGGTGGAAATGGTATGACCAGGTGCAAATAATGAAGCGATCACTACTCCGAGTCGTTCCGCCAACCCTGTACGACCTCCAACTCTACTGTGCAGGTTCGGTTCTTTTCCGCCTCGGCGCCCTGCTGACAAACATCTATCACGATAGCTGTGTATAATATACATCCATGGTTCCTCTACTCCACAATATGGCTGGACCCTGGTGGGGATTGGCATACGCTTAGCAATGGATGTCGGTGTTCATAGACGAAAGGTACATGACCATACACTTACAATCGATGACGAACTGTGGAAACGAGCATTCTGGTACGTCGTCGAACTCGGTCTTCTGCTCTGAGTTTAACTCGTTGATGTGTAAAGGGTGCTCGTGTGCCATGATAGAATGCTGAGCTCCTCCCTGGATCGACCATGCGCCATCCAAGATGAGGAGTGCGAATCATCTTTGTTCTCATAGATCCTTATTGACGTCATTCATCAGTTTTGACTTAGACTTGCCTGTTGATTGTGATGATGAATATTGGGATCACACAGACGCAGAAAAAGGTTTTAAACAACCCCCCAACAAACCGTCGTCAGTCACATCTTTTTTATTTTACATAAAGCTACAGAAAATCCTTGCTTTTTCTCTACGGACAATTGTAAGCGATCCCTTGGGCGAGTTGACTGATTTTGACATCGAAAAATAGTATTCAATCAAGGAACCAAAGATCCTGCTAGGCTTCGCTGGACCGCAGTGGAAGCAAAAAATTGTCGTAGAGTTAGACTCAGCGTTGAATAAATGGGTAGATTCCATACCAGATAATCGTTCGTCTCATACCTCCCTTTGTTTCCCCTCTTGAGCACTCACCTCTTCCCAGTTCGTTGGGACCCGAACCAAGAAGACGACACTTTCTTCAACCAATCTGTTCTCCTTTACGCAACTTACTACTACATTCAGATCACCATCCATCGGAGATTCATCCTATCGCCAAGCAAGCCTTCGCCTCTATCCTTCTCATCCCTTGCCATATGTACGAATGCTGCACGCTCATGCAGTCACGTCGTTGATATACACATAAGGAAGAACCCTGTTCCTTTGATTTTAACTCAGGTATCTGTCGGTTTTCTTTTCATTGATTTGATAACATTTCAAGCGTTTCTAAATCTTCTGATTATTTGTAATAGATGCCTGTTTTTACCTCTGGAGTCGTACTTCTCCTTAGTATATGTGCCGGGAAACGCTCTGGTTTGTTCTTGGATCCTAACAAGCAGATGGATGACGTGCACAAGTGTATGAAAGCGCTGAAAACATTGGAAGGCCGGTTTCACCCTGCTGGAAAGCTCTGGTGTGCAGGTTCCATTAAAGCTTCGCGTGATCTAATTTCTCCGTTGCTAGGGATGTTCTCTATGAACTCGCCTGCATTGGAGATTTTCCATTACCCCAGATGAGTTCACATTCGATGAAACGGGAACGTGAATGGGAATCGCCGTTGTCAAACAATGCCAGCGATCTGATTCCGCGTCCGAGTCCAATGTCGCAGGATTCAATACCCACGAGGGTCATCGCTGGTTCTTGAAGGGTTCGTAAAGAGCCTTCGTTTATCGATCAGACGCAGCAAATACAGACACCTCTCCCGCAACACCAACAGTCGCAAGCAGTATCCTCAACAATGCCGCGGCGTCAATCAGATATTCCCCTACCTCCCTCACAGCAAGTGCCTTCGCGAAGTCGATCGCACAGCCAGATTCGACCAAACGAGTCCCAGCAAACCACCTTCGTGCCCTGTAACACCGCCGCCCCCCCAGTATTTGCGCTGCCTGTGTACAGCAACGACCTCGGAAGGCTTCCGCTACACGCACAAATATCCTTTGGCGCTCACTGGCAGGCCCACCTTCCACAGTCACAAACAAGCTCCCTGCCGCGAGATCAGGCGACCAGTTGTTGGGATACTCCTTCTGAACCCCCATCTCAAGCAAATAACAGCGGGGCGGGTTCGTCCTACAGGCCTCCCTATCCGTCAGCACCAGTTCCCCAACAGCAGCCCCATTCTCATTGCCATCACGCCCACCAGGACATTCCAGAGGGTGGGTTCCCCTCGGCATCAGAGGCGACCTCTGTGCTGCAGGGCCCGTACGGAATGGGCACACCGCAAATGGCATCTGGGATGTTGTTTGATGCCATGGAGGGGAGGGCAGGCTACACCCAGCAGCAGCAGACTTCAAACTATGGGTTAGAGCCAATGCATTAGTTGATCCAAGGTATGGAATTGGGCTCGATGGTATCTACTTCGCGTTCTTCCTATAGAGGGATGGAGGTGAAAACTATGCCTGAACGTTCTGGTAGCCATTACCATCACCAGCACCAGGGAATTCTGCGACAACACGAACAGCCTGAGCCCGCATTATCAGATCCTTTCGTTCTTGATAATGATGCCGCCGCGGTGTGGTCGAATGCCCCGACGGGGTTTCAGTGCGTTATTGTTGTTCTCTTCTCGGTTACAACGTTGTTTATTCATTGCTTCCCTTTTTGAATAGATTGGATGAATGGAGCACATTCCTTTCAAACTTCGGGGAAGTAACGCAAGGAAATGTACAAGGTCATTCTGGCGGGGAAGACCAGCACCAGCACCAACGCCAGAGAGTTCCACAGCAACATGAGGGGCAGTCATTACTCATTGTGTCCTCTGATTATTGGTAGTGATCTACGCTCAAATAATAATACGACTGAGTTTGAGTTCGTTATTTCGGTCCTCTGTTTCTGTTTAATTCTCATTACAATATCCTCTTACTTTCACGTTTCTTCATCCACAGATTGAACAATGGGGTGCCGACCTCACGACCGTCAGTGAGCGAACGCAACCCACCCTCCGGAAAGGAATGAAAGGAGCTTCGATAGAAAGAGGGGTTGGATCTGTATAACAAGCGCCCATTGCAAGCGTGGCAGTGCGATTCCACAACCTCGATCTGAATTAAATGCCCGAATTGCATGAACGAAACCCACGAA
>Ga0307509_10008436_pt1 | contig 13145 bp, 15 predicted proteins | sample 10_EM_MG_FD_202245 | JGI IMG/M metagenome (GOLD analysis project Ga0307509, IMG submission 202245) | Populus trichocarpa ectomycorrhiza microbial communities from riparian zone in the Pacific Northwest, United States - 10_EM | ecosystem: Host-associated > Plants > Roots > Unclassified | place...
TTTTTGGTCGTTCGGGCGGCGGGGGGGGGGGGGGGGGCCCCCAGCTCAGTGGTAGCCAAAGGGCTGGTTAGCAAGTAAGAGGAAGGCAAACGAGAAAGGGAAGTGCAAGCTGGGGACTCAGGAGCACGCCAGAGGTTTTGAGAACTGCAGGAATCTGTGAGAAATGATCCTTCACTCCGTTAGCTGCCTACTAACGGATCTAAAGAGAGAGAAAATATGTAGGTATAATACATGGCTTCGTCTCCTAGGGTTCTCAACTATGGGACGTCTCATACAGTACATACTTGTAACCTAAACAAAAGAGGCGACACCCATTTCCCTGGTGTCCTCTGTATTGCAGATCGTCATTCGCCCCACCCGACTCTGCTCGTGGACAGTGACGGGTTGCGCGAATTCGAGAGCCGTGTTGAGTTCGTTCGCTGTCTCTCTGAGCCACCCACGGCCCATGGCAACCCGGAGGATGATCATTTGCGGGGAGAGAGACTGACAGAAAAGGGAAACACAGGTTAGTAATTCGCCTTCGACATGCCCATAGAGGGAGAACGGCTAGACTCGGACTCAACGCAGAATGCGCTCCAGACATAACCAAACGCAAAGAGGAGCGGTACATTCTGGGCCGCCGTAATGACGAGACCGATTCCGACGATGGACAAGGGTGCCGCAGACTCGATGAGTATCGTGACGATACTTGTATACATGTTGGATGTTTTTGGGGTGAGCACCTCCCGCGTGAGTGCTCGCCACCGCAGGACACGAAAGCAGATCATTGAGGTGACGATGACATTCAAGGTCACGCTCAGTGATACCCATACCATGGTGAAGCGGACGGGCTTGCTGTTCAGCAAAGATGCGTGAGCCCGATGCAAGGCTTCTTCAACAACTGCGATGATCGCGATCACTAAGGACAAGACAACCAAAAAGGGATAAGGTGCAACAATGAGCCACCCCATCAAAGGAACGACACAGATCACGTTCGGCGTACCAGAGGAAGCTAGATATATCAGTGTTGGAAGCACAATGATATGCCATTGTGAGTCCCAAATTATAGAGCATCGGTATGGCTGTGCGATTCTGTCAACCTTCTGTTTCGGTCCCCCCGTCGGGTAGAGATGGGACGCACAAGGAACCCGTCTCCGAGAAAGTTTGCGGCAGCGTCGGCTGCAAATCCCAAGTCGTTGTACCACGCGCCTTCTGATACTCCATAAAATGCGACCGGCCCGCCGGGATAGTTGCGGTGATCGATCCATATGAATTGGCACCATAGCGCACTCGAGGCCAGCTCGATGGTAAAAAGTACGAGCAAGATCGCACCAGAGACAATATAGAATTTCTGGCCATTGCGATACTTGGAAGGACAACAGGAGATGCAATGCACAGAGACAAAAAATAAGGAAATGTCCACTCCTGCCTCCTACAGTGTAAAATCCGAACGAATGACCCTTCGGTTATGGAAGTTACTCACCATAAAGAATGCCACGCAGAATGTTTCCGATGTAGATGGATCGTTCCAATGGGATGTTGACGGGTGTCGCAAGTGAGATGTCTGATCCTGCCATGATGAGCGCAAATCGACAGTGACGTGGGACAAAATCGTACGTGAGTACCAGGCAACGAGAACGGAGAACTCAACTAACATAAACTCAAGGATATATATTTGGGGGTCCTGTTCACTGCAAAGCGAAGATGGGTGGTCGGTACTCGAAACGTGGCCAGGCCCTTCGAAAGATACGGCAGTGGGTACCTGATGGGGACTTGTATCACTGTTCCATCACAGAAGCTCAGGTGGATGTGTTACTGATTTAGTCGAAGCTTGTGTCCACGGATAACAGTGGATATAAGGATGCACGGGATAGCCGTTGTAACCACATAAGATACCAATTCAAAACAAACTGAAAAGTTCACATGGTGTAAATTGTGCACTGCTGTCGCTATGAGGACACGTAAATGTACCATGAGAGGCGGGCTTGGAAGGTCACGAGTACTGGGATCGGTAGGGTTGGGGGCGGGCCTTTTTGAACCGCATTTCGGGATCTTGATCAACTCCTTGATTGTGTCTCACCAACTTGCGGCCTGGGGATCGAACAGCCTTACCATCATCATCACCTAGAGGATGCAATGTTCTCCTCACAGCCACCTCTCTGGATAAGTACCGTATCCATGGTATCCCTGGTTCCCCATTGGCAGGGCCGGACAGCCTTAGATGGAGATCGCATTGGTCCTTCATCAGGATCCGTTGGTGGTTTGGTTTGGCACAGCATCATACGTTGTATATTTGGGGGCTGATGACTAGCTATGAATATACTATTAGCATGACGTTTCAACCTCGAAGCCTGTGCGGACATACACGCACCCGAAAAGTTTGAGGAAACCGAACACATCGGTCAATACACTGATTCCTGGCCAGGAGAAATCCACCTAGGAAGTGGACCACCTAGCTCAGCTTGTCCCTGCGCGAGAAAAAGTAGAACATCTTTTCAGCCTGACGATAATGGAGATGCCACCGAGGAAGAGTATCTGCGTGGGCAGGAAGGGGCGGGCTTTGAAGTCAAAGTCAGCGATGTAATTAGTAGGCTTGGTGTGACTGAATAGAGGTATTAGAAGATATGTGCGCACATTTTCGAGGGTGATAAGGGCACAGCCAAAGCAGGGTATGATGCTAAGCCCTGGCATCATGAAGAACACGCCAAACAAGGTCAATCCGACGCCGAGTTCTGTGTGGCACACCACGCTGTTGTTTTTTGGTTCGATTGGAAGGGGGGGGGGGATTTTCACCGGGTTTGCATGTCTGCCAAATACATTATTGAGGTACTGTGTCAACTTGTGGATGATTGAAGGGACGTATGGAGTGTTGACCGTGACGCGCTGGCTTTCTCCACGTGCTGGGTCGTCACGTGGGTGAAGCGGCGCATGCATACGCTGTTGCCAGCTGTTGCCTCACCATGGTGCCGTCTGCCCCATGCTGTGTATACCACTCACCTTAGAACCCGGTTTTTTCTCGCTGTGGTCATCAGCTATGATTATCAAATCAAATCACGATCCCTCCACCCGACTGGCATCCTTGCAGTCATCCTCTCGTCGCTCTCCTCCCGCAAACTCCTGAAACTGCACTACCGCTACCACCCCATTGGCCCGTATTCAAGCCAAATTTCGATATGACATCAGCCAGAGAGGATAAGTCGGCCAAAGCTGTATCACCAATCGGGTTCATTCGCAGGTTATCATGAAAAAGTTCACAAAACCTGTCTGGTAGCGATCGCTTCACAGTATCTAGATATCTGCGTGCGCGTCCTCTGATGATTATCGTATAAACCATTTGTTCCCTTCTGTAATGGCACCGAGCATCGTTGTCCCACACGAATGCGCTCGACATGGTGGGTATTTTGTGGTTCATCGTTTTGGGGAATTTTTGTCTCTTTGCTTGTCCGTGCCCGCGTTGTCACCTTTCCCCAAATCCTTGCTCCAGTCCACAACGGGCGCGCTGCCCATCGTCTCTCAGATGATCTCAACCTCAACGTTAGCGAGCTGTGCATTGTTGATTCACGTCTTAAAATGTGGATTACACGTCGCTTCACACTCCCCTGTCGTTCAACGATACAAATGTGAGACGCGTGAATGCTGCTGCCAGGGTCTCGCACAGTCGTTATTGAATTTGTAGGCCATCGCGAAGAACTGCGAGAAAATGTTGTTACATTTCAGTCAACAAGATAGTCAAATGGGATCATTAGCGAAAGGAAAAGATATAAAAGAGATGGAAGGGAAGAATGACATACTAAGGGATCAATTTCTAACGGGGACCGTAGCTTCGCCGAAGGAATTTTTCCTTCCGCAGCGTCTGGCCTCGTTGTCGGGCAAGGGTGGGACGTTTCACCAGCTGTCGCTGACTTTCAAGCCATTCAAGAACAGCCGTTGTGCTGTGGCAGTATTGTTACCACTTTCCAGACGACAACAGTACTATTATTGTAGTACGACGACTCGGAACGGCTGAGTTAGCTTCCCACACCTGGCACGTGTAGCGAAGTGAAACAGCCCTAAACGGGAATCTTTCCTCCCTTGTGAATTAACTCTAGGTTCTCTCAATTAAAGACCTTTCCCCCCCAGACGCACGGCGCGCTCCTACGTTCCCTGTGACCTCTGCTGCGGCTTAATCTCCTTGGTTCTCTTTCCGAAGCAGCGTTGGTACTCCAGTACTCCGGTCTCTGGTCTCCGGAGAGCACCGTTTGGCCCGCGAATTTCCGGGAGGATCGTTTCTATCTCAACTTATTCAACCTTTGGGCGGCATCAATTATTCTATCCCCGCGCTCCAGGGCTTTATAGTCATATGTCATAGCAAGAATTGATTATCCTTGGCATCTAAACGTTTGCCAGTCATCCGGCCTGGGGAATGTCATATAAGAGAAGGCAACGCTGCTCACAGCTCGATGTGGGCGTCCCAATGGTGCGGGTTTTGCCAGTAATCGAGGGGAGTACACGTGCCCTCATTTGTATCATCAGGCGATGTGAGGCCGCGGCACCCGGTCGAAGACCACGGCCAAGGAGCTTGCGCCCCCGACGCCAACGTTCGTCACTTCTGGAAAGCGACAAGGGCCACTGCCGTTCGATCCTAGTAGATGTTGACCAACATTGCCCCAGTAATCTGACCACCCATATCTCATGGATGGGGATGACAGGGCGATCATAGTAGATATGACCATTCTTTTCGAGCAAGTCCTTGGCTACTTCGTTGGAGTTCAACACGACGATGACCTTCTCATAAATACGGAATGACAATTTGACCCTTTGCATGGCTGTCAGAAAGGACGTTCTGTAAAAGAGTGTGATGTTCCCGTACCATATGTTTTCGAAAATCGAGGATACGCAAGCCAGGAAAAGTCTTTCGGGATATCAAGAAGATTGCCGAGGATTGGTGGGGGTAGAGGGCCAGGATGATAGGGTAGTCCTCCACGCCTTCGATAGCCACGAATAGTCCATATTGAGGCGAGGAACAACAGCGCAGAGAAAAGACGGACGAGGAAGGTCAGAGAGGTCATGAGTCACTGATATTCCAAGTTTCATACAGCAGGGAATTATAAATATCAAGAACGCTAAACATAAGGGACGACAGTTGCGCCGATGTGCCTTTTGATTGACGTATCTGAAGGATTGGCATGTGTTACAGGATCAGATATGTCGATCTGTATATTGTAGGTCATCGTGCATTCCTCCTGGCCCTGCTCGTGGGTTGTGACAGCTTCCGCAAATTCGAGAGCCGAGTTCAACTCCTTCGACGTCTCTTTAAGCCACCCACGACCCATGGAGACCCGAAGGATGATCATTTGAGGGGATAGGGACTGGAAGAAAGTTGAAGAGTGTTCAGTAATTCGCCTCTGGCACGGGAGGAATTGGACTCAACGCAGAAGATGCTCCAGACATAGGCAAAAGCAAATTTGGGCCCCACATCCAGGGCCACAGTAATGATGAGACCGATCCCGAGGATGGAAAAGGGTACCGCAGACTCGATGAGCATCGTGGCTATACTGGTATACATACTGGACATCTCTGGGGAGATCACATCCCGGATGAGCGCACGCATCCGCAGGATACGGACGCAGATCATCGTAGTGACTATGACGTTCAGTCCCACGCTCAGCGAGAACCACGGCACGGCCAGGAGAGCAGGCTTTCCCGTTAGTTGAAATGCGCCGGGTAAGGTAGCCTCCACGACGGTGATAATCGCGAGCACTATAGAACAAGGAAAGCCCGAAGGGACAACAATGAGCTACTCCAGCAAATGGACGACACAGATCACGCGCACCAACGGAAGCCAGGTATATCAGTGCTGGAAGAGCGATGATATGCCATTGCGAGTCCCAAATTATGAAGCATCGGTACACCTGTCCCATTCAGCCCATTGTGTCAGTCATTCTATTTAAGCTGCCATTTAAAGCGAGATGGGACGCACGAGAAGCCCATCGCCGAAGATATTTGCCATGGCGGTGGACACCACTCCTGTGATGACGTACCACGCGACCTGTGATGCTACATAAAACCCGAGTGGGCCGCCGGGATGGTTGCGGTGATCGATCCACATGAATTCGCCCCACAGGCCATTTGAGGCGACCTGGATGGCAACAAGTGCGAGCAGAACCGCACCATAGACAATGTAGAATCTTTGGCTTTTGCGGTAGTCCGTGGAACGGTGGGAGATGCAATACACGGCCGCAAAGAATGTGAAAGTCTCCACTCCTACTCTCTGTTAAGTGACAGAGGCATGATTTCTTTGTTACGGGACTTCTCACCAAGTAGCATCCCACGGAAAATGTTTCCAATGTAGAGAGATCGCTCCAATGGGATATCGACGGGAGTTGCAGGTGAGAAATTCGAGTCTGCCATCACGATGAACGAAATTCAGTGGTGATGCAGGCCAAAATTAAAGCTGAGTACCAGGGGACGGGGAAGGAGAACCCACGTAATATACGTCTGAGAACCCCGCTCCCTGGGTCACCTCATTGATAGGCAATTAACGCTCAAACTGTAACTGGACCCTTCAGGAGATATGGGATTTCTGCCCAGTCGGTGTCTATTAGCAGACGATGATAGGTATGGGAGACGTCCATCAGTTTGCCGTCGACATATCGGAAACCCACGTAGGCGTGACGTTGACTGAGGGCCTGAGGCGTGTACCCCTAGATGTGGGCGAATTCGCATGTGCAATAATCGTGGTGATTGTATAGAACCCCGGATCCAAATTGTCTTGCAGTCCAAATAATGTGGAAACGTACTGTAGAACCCATAGTATCAGAGACTGGACCCGTGGGCCGTGGCACGGTTGCTGTCAAAGACAAACTTAACTTAGATTCGGGCCGGTTTGAACCGTCATGACTTTCATTCCCTGAAGCCCGAATCGCCGTGGCATTTACCGAGTCTTACGCGGATCACGGAAGCGACTGTGATCGTTCTGGATCGCGTTCAACGCTCGCATTGAATTAACCTCTCGTGATCGTGATCATGATCCCCACAGGGGCGCGGTGTTCTCCTCTGGGTTTGCTGTATCATGCGCCGAGACTTTGGACCCCCAATTCCTCACGCCTAGTATTGTCTCCTGGGCTACTACTAGGCATGCTTTCCCCCCTGAAACCCGACCCAACCTCCCTCACACAGGCCCTTCTCACGGGTATCGGTGCACAGCGCACGGCCTCATGAACACATTATGCTTTGAGAACGGGATCTTCGACTATCTGTACGACCCCGTCGACAGCGTACTTAGGCCAAGTCTGGACTCTGGAGCTGCATCATAAGTTGCACCACTGGCATATTGGCTCAAACCCGACTAGCCATGGGTATCGTTGTGGACTTGAAGAAGTAAGTGTTCCTCCATAAGGTCTAGAAGATTGTGTGTGGCTTCCTCGTGTTACTCTCTTCCCTTCTTGTTATTGGGTGTAGGGTTCCCCCCATTGTCATCATATTTGCCCGACCACTCCTGAAATCCCTCCTTACTTTCATTTGGAAGAAAGAGGGCATATTCGAGTTGAAGACCGAAGTATATAATCTCAGTCATAAATCTACGGATCTCTCCTTCCCACATGACAACTGGATATTGCTGGAGATGGGAAATGTCAAGAAAGCCCAGTCAGGAGACAGGTAGAATCATCTATTATTCGTGCCTCAGGTGTGAATCGATTTCCAACACTGAAAGTACCCACATCACAAAACAGGCTGAGGCCAAAATTCACATGGCTGTGAAAAAAAAGCGTAAGGGCTATCATACGTGCGGAACCTGCCCAACGGGGCACTTGTCTACGCCACTGTTCCCGTCATGTCATTTCTCCGTCCTCGCAACCCTTATCGATAGCAAATCCTCGATACCCGTGCAAGACCATGTTACCGCTCTCCTTAGTATGACTACCGTCTCTAAAATTCACGTAACAAGGGCGCTTCCAATGCCCAATGCAGTTGCAAGAATTTCTCACATTCAGCACATCGCCTCCATGCATACAGCCCGCTACAGTACATGAGACGATTACTATCTGGAGAGGAGGTTCGAGAGGTCGCGGGGGCACTGATACCGCACCAATTGGATATATCTCACACCCCGAGCAGCCCAGGCGCTCACATTACACCTGCACGTCTATCTGCACTTGAATATCTCGAACACATGTACCACAACCTATACCCAGTCACTGCACACGTGCAGCCTCAAGGCAAACGTTGCCCACCAGTACACCCGCCGCTTGCGCCAGAAGCCCTGGCATGGCGCAGAGCAGGCACAGCCAGCTCCCAACCTGAATTACCACCCCCAGAGTTGACCTGCAGTCGTCTCCCTCGCCTTTTGTGTGAACGCTTGCCAGTAAATACATGGCTTGTAATGTGATCAAATGTATCACTGTTAGCAGATATTATGTCGTAGAAATAGATTCGGAGAGCATGGAAGGAGTAGCACAGACCGCAAGTACCCGTAGGGAGGGTTGGTTGGAGTGAGAAGAACGGATGTCGGTTTTTTCAATCGCGCATGTGAGTCCCCGGATGGCGGTAGTGCGAGCCGACGCGTAGAAGAACATTAGTTGTGAACGGTCCAGATCCGTAACATCACCAGGGCACCTGCGTACCAGGAAGAGGCGATCTGTCACGATCGCTCTCCCCGTTTAAAGGCTGGCGGGTGATACGATTCTCACGAGTCGAGGCACGTGACCATCGCAGCGAGCGAGCAAAGCCGTGGGAGGGTACAAAAAAGGACGTGCGCACCATCCCATCAAAGAAGAACATGACAGCGTGTCATGGGACAATAGGGGAAGAATACGTCAAACACGGTCAGACCCTCGCCGATTTCTGCGTGTCCCGCCACCAGTTTCGATGAGCGTTTTCGGTGGAGGAATGGTAGTAGTTTTCACTTTGGAGGTTGCCTAGCTACGTGACTGAGAAACGGCGAGCTGAATCGAGAATGGTGACGCGGACCGTCACTAGTATCTTTGTTGCAGTTGTTACGGAAGGCAGTGATAAGTGATCATAAAATACGACAAACTCCGCGTCGCGTAAGGAACGCTGACGTCACGTGTTACCATGACACATGACACGTCAATCCGGAACCTGAACTCAGCGGTTAACTTACATCAGTGAAAATCAACAGGGCGTCAAAGACAAATCGGAGGTGCATTGTATGCCGCAGTCCATGTCGTCGCGGCTGTGTGCGAATGGATCAAGAGGTGAAAATTATATGGGGTTTAGCAGAGTACGTGATCTAGTGTCATATGAAATAAACTTATACATGCACCCAAGGAATTACTAAGAATTGTAAATATTAAGGATCCTAAACAAGAGAACCGACACTTGTTGCGCCCACCTCCATCACGTTTGGCGTATCTGAACCATCGGCAGGCGTTCTGGGCCTAGATGTAAGGTCCTCTGTGTTGCAGATCGTCACGCAATCCTCCTGACCATGCTCGGGGACAGTGGTGGCTTGCGCGAATTCGAGAGCCGTGTTCAACTCATTCACAGTACCTTTAAGCCATGCATGGCCCATGGAGACGCGAAGGATGATCATTTGAGGGGAGAGAGACTGACAGAAGTCGGAGGCACTTTAGTAAATCGCCTTTGGCACGGGAGAACTCGGACTCAACGCAGAAAATGCTCCAAACATAGGCAAACGCGAATTTAGGTGGTACATCCTGGACCACTGTGATGATGAGACAGATGCCGAGGATGGAAAAGGGCACCGCGGATTCGATGAGCATCGTGGCGACGCTGGTATACATGCTGGACAACTTCGGGGGGAGCACCTCCCGTGTCAGCGCGCGCATCCGCAGGATACGGAAGCAGATCATCGAGGTGACGATGGCATTCAATCCCACGCTCGACGAGTACCACGAAACGCTCAAGAAAGCACTCCTGCCTTTCAGTAACGGTGTGCCAGGCAAGGTGCTCTCCACCACAGTGACGACCGCGAGCACTGCAAAAAGAAATGAGAGCCCGAAGGCACACCAATGAGCTGTTCCACTAACTGAACGGTACGGGTTGAGTTCGACTCACCACAGGAAGCCAGGTATATAAGTGCCGGAAGAGCAATGACACACCATTGTGAATCCCAAATTATGAAGCATCGGTACACCTGTCCGATTCAGCTAATGTGTGAGTCTTTCTAATTGAGCTCCTCCTTATAGGAAGATAGGGCTCACGAGAAGCCCATCGCCGAGGATGTTTACCAGGATGGTGGCAACCAATCCTATGACGACGTACCACGCGACCTGGGATGCCGCATAAAACCCCAGCGGGCCACCGGGATAGTTGCGGTGATCGATCCACATGTACTGGCCCCATACGGCTTCGGAAGCGAACTGGATGGTAAACAGTGAAAGAAGGACCGCACCATAAGCTATATAGAATCTTTGGCGTTTTCGGTAGTCGGGAGGGCGTTGGGAGATGCAATACACGGCCGCGAAGAATGTGAAAGTCTCCACTCCTGCTTCCTACTTTGTTAGGATACAAACGAATTATTCTCTGTTTGCGGGGAATTCTCACCATATAGAACTCCACGGAGAGTGTTTCCGATGTAGAGGGATCGCTCCAATGGGATATTGACGGGGGGTGCGGGTGAGGTATTCGAGTCAGTCATCACTATGAACGAAAGTCAATATCGATCCGGACCAAAATTAAGGCTGAGTGCCAGGGAATGAGGAAGGAGAACTTTAACATGTCAAAGGGATATATATGAAAACCCATTCACCTCAATGACAGACGATCGACACCGAAAATGCAACTGGACGTTTCAAGGGTTCTGGCACTGCACTTCTGCCCAGTCGGTATCTATCAGCTGACAGTGGTTGTCGACCCGAGGGGCCCGGAGACATTTTTCAATGTGTCATTATCTGACGAAAGCCCACGTAGATGTTTTGATTGAGGCATGTATCCACGGATGAGCCTGAGGCATCGATCGACGACTCAACGATGCAAGTGAGGCCTATGAGGTCCCATCAGGTCCGAATAGCCGCGGCGTTTCAAGTTATGCCGAGTCTCGCCGGTATCACTCAGGCTACTGTAGTAATACTGAAGCTGGAGAGACTCGGATCATACTGGGGTCCACATTGTATTACCAACCCCTCATGGTCGTCATCATCATCACCTGAGAGGCGCGGTGTTATCTCCATAGCCACCAGGCTCGGTGTCTACGTGCCAAGACTCTAGACCTCGGCATCTCAATTCCTTATGCTCTGTCGTCTCCTGGGTTGTCAGGCGTGCTTGGTCCCGTGTAACCGGTCTAGCCTCCCCTCTGCTGGGCCTCACACAGGCCTTCTCATGGATGCATTGAGCAGGGCCATACGAAAATACTGGGCTTTAAGAAGTGGACTTTCATATCTACTTGAGACTGACCACAGAAAGGCTCGGCAGGAGTACAAGTGCCTCAAAGGCACGAGGCTACCCGCCCTGCGGCAAAATTGCTTCCAATTCCAACATTACCCACCTGAGAAGAGAGACATGGGCCGAGGCTGTGATGTAAGCGTTGGGGCTACTACATGCGGACTGCCGCGACGGAGCGCCTGGCAACGCCACCTGTCTTCCCGTCATTTCATCATCCTCGCAACCTATTGTCGACACCAATTCCCGACACCGCCTTAATACCCGTGCAAGGCCACGTGTCCACTCTCACCGCCTTTCCTCTTTCTACTTACTACTCGCAGATACAGACCACACTAGTAGGTGGTTGGAACTGGATGTAAACCACGCCCCTGCTCGTCACAATGGATAATCAATTAGAATCTTAGTCTCCCATTTATTGTTGGCCTGCAGTCGCCTTCTGTGCCCACTCTTGTCAGTAAATAAATGACTTGCACTGAGATATGATATAAGATGTTCAAGGTATCCTTGCTGGCAGATGTTATGTAGAAGAGACAGATTCGAAGACAGGGTAAGAGTAGCATAGTTGACAAGAACCTGTAGGGAGAGCCGGCAGGAGTGCCAGTGTGGGAGTTAAGAACGGGATATTGCTATTTTCAATCGTGTAGGTGTGCCGCCGGAACGCGTTGGTGCACCGCACAGCAGAATACTAAAGGGAAATGTCATGGTTGGGGTCACCAGTAAGGCGTACTTGAGGAGGCCATCTGTCGCGATCTTTGGCTCCGTCCGTAAGGGGCGTCGACTTGTGGGCGATCCAGGAGCTGAGGCACGTGACCACCTGAGTGAGCGTGAGATGGCCAAGAGAAAAGCGGGAGCACAAAAACAGATGGACGATAAATTCAAGAACTGGCGAATGTTGGCGGAAGGAAGTGACGATAACCGAGGATAAAGTCTCTGGAAACGAGGAAATGAGGGTAAGAAGGGGCAATATATAGGTGAGGAGGGAAGTCCATACGCATATCGGGAGGCACGCACGAATTTTTTAAGGAAACCAAACATCTCCACCAATACGCCAATTACTGATCACTCGGGAAAGACGAAAAGGACGCCCATAGGGTGCAGACAGTCCCATGCAGCTTGTTCCTGCGCATGGGGAAGTGGAACGTCTTCGCGGACCGGCGATGAGGGTATGCACGCAGTGTGCGTGCGAGCTGAGGGTGGATTCAGAGCCACGTCAATTGTGACGTGGCGTGACTACTCGGCTCTGAGGATTGGAGGACGACAAAAAGAATGGGAACACATTTCCTAGGGCGAAGGGGGTACCGCCAGAGAAGCATGACGCCGAGCAAAACGAAGAAGAATACAACAGAGGTCTGCTCATCACGTGTTATTGTCATGACGTGAGCACGTGGGGAAGCTGACGTAATGACCACAAGTGAGTAGCGCGACAAAACAACGACAAATGCACTTTCACCCTGCACCTTAGACAACTGACAGTACAGTCAGTACTCATATCAGAACCTACTTTTTCTTGGCCTGGTCATCAGTCTTCAGTTCAAGGAATTCCCTTCACCCCATATCTTCCTCCTCCAATTCCTTCCAGTGCACCGTAGTAAAATCTGCCAGCAAGGATAAGTTGGCCAAGCTACGTAGGCACAGGCTTATTTTGCTGGTGATCGTGTGAAGAAACGATGTAGTGAGCCCGAACCCCCAATCACTTTAACATTTTCTCCCAGCTGTCGTTATTCTGCACGTAGATTCTTAGGATGATTCGGTTCTTTTTTCTCTCCTTATCATTGAATTTCGGATCTGCGGCTGGGCATTACATCGGCTCACTATGTAGA
>Ga0307509_10008437_pt1 | contig 13144 bp, 15 predicted proteins | sample 10_EM_MG_FD_202245 | JGI IMG/M metagenome (GOLD analysis project Ga0307509, IMG submission 202245) | Populus trichocarpa ectomycorrhiza microbial communities from riparian zone in the Pacific Northwest, United States - 10_EM | ecosystem: Host-associated > Plants > Roots > Unclassified | place...
CCGGCGGTGACGATGGCGTGGCGGATGCCGCGCTCGCGCAGGATCGTGGTGGCGTTGTCGACCGCGTGGCCCTTGGCGAAGCCGCCGAGGTCGATGCGCATGCCGTCGAGCGCGAAGCGCACCGTGCCGGCCTGCGGGTCGAGGATCAGGTAGCGCCAGCCCACCAGCCCACGGGCGCGCACCAGGGCGGCCTCGCTCGGGCGGATGCGCTGGCGGTAGTCGTAGAGCTGGCCGACGGCGGCGTAGGTGATGTCGAACGCGCCGCCCGAGAGCTGCGCGAAGTCGTTGGCACGTGCGAGCAACCGCGCCATCTCGGCGCTGAGCGGCACCGGCGCGGTCGCGGCGTCGCGGTTGATGCGCGAGAGTTCGGAGTCTGGTTTGTGCGGGCTCATGCAGCGGTCGATGCGGTGCATTTCGCCCATCACCGCAGTGATCGCGGCCTCGCCGTGCGCAGGGTCGTCGGCCCACAGCTCGACGCTGATCGCGGTGCCCATGATCGCCTCGTCGCGCTTGAGCCAGCCGCCGGCGCACGGCGGCTGAGCCAGCGCAGCGCTGATGCGACCCTCACGATGGCGGACCTTCGAAATGCCGAACATGCTGCTGCGATTCCCTGAAAGGAGTGGTCGGCGAGTCTTTTTGATACGTGTGCCAACCCGCTCCCCATAACGCAGGTCACGTGCCCGTCAGCGGGGATCGGTGATTCGTGAAAAGCTGCCGCTATTGGTTCAGCGGCCGTTCGTGTGCGCGGCGCGATTGCGCACAGAGCGACAAATTTTTTGTCGGAGTGCGTAGGAATGCGTCAAGTGTGAGCAGGCGCAACGACGACTTTCAACCGAACCAAGGGTGTTCGTATCCGGATGTTTCCAACATCCGAGGCGCAGCGCGCGCTCGCACGGCACGCACGCCCGGTGCTCGCGTTCGCCGGCCCATCGGCCCGCAAATCACGGCGCGCGTCTTGCATCGAGTGGCTTCACCACCCGTCAGCCAGGAGTGCCGTCATGCGACTGTTCGTGCTGCCCGCTTCCACGGCCCTGGCCGTCCTGATCGCCGCCGGCGGCTTTGCCTGGCTGGCGGCCCGAGACGACACAAGCGATGTGGCGGCGCAGCCGCAGTCGTTCGACCGGCCGTCCGCGCCGGACCCGCAGCCCGCCGATCGGCTCGACGACCACCCCGTTGACGCCGCCGGCTGGCAGTCGTTGGGCCGCCGATACGCGGCGCAGGGGCGGCACGGCCTGGCCGTCGTCGCGTTCCGCCATGCCGCGAAGCTGCGGCCCGACGACGCCGCGCTGCTGACCGAATACGCTTTCTCGGCCGCCGTCACCAGCCAGCGCACCGACGCGGACGAGCCGCAGCGCCTGATCGAGCGCGCGCTGCAGCTCGACCCGACGAGCCCGCAGGCCCTGTCGCTGGCCGGCACGCTTGCATTGGACCGCGGCGACTACGGCGCCACCACCCAGCACTGGGAACGGCTCGCGCAGCTGGCGCCGCCCGACAGCGCGAGAGAGCGAGAGATCCACGCGAGCATCGCGCAGACGCGCCGGCTCGCGAATGCGCAGGCCGGCCGCATCGAACTGGCGCGAGCCCGCTGACAGCGGCGTTACGCGACGATCGGCCGGACCACCGCAGCACGCACGCTCACGGCGCCGGCATGTCGGTGACGATGATCCGCACAGCCCCCGTGCCCGCAGACGCCGACACGGCGATGCGCGTGGCCACGAGGCCGCGCGCGACGAGGTAGTCGCGCACGCTCGCGGAGCGCGCGCCGACCAGCGAGGCGTCCTTCGTGGCGGGGTCGTTCGGTGCGCTGACCACGACCTGCGTGGCCTCGTTGAGTTGCCCGGTCGCGATGCGGTCGAGCACCGCCGCGAGCGGCGGCTTCACGATCGTCTTGCCGGCGTCGAACGAGAACTGCAGCGGCACCTCGACCCGCAGGCTGCCGTCGGGCTGCAGCGCGAACAGCACCGGCGTGCCACGGAACAGCTCGGCCAGCCGCAGCTTCTCGATCGCCAGGTTGGCCTTCGTCGACGCCGCCCGGGTCGCGGCATTCGGCGGCGGCTGCCGGGCCTGAGCCGGCGACTGCGGCTGCGGCACTTGCGCGCCCGACGACGCTGGCTTCGATGGCGGTGCGCTTTGGCAGCCGGCGATCAGCACGATCGCCGAGCTGGCGGCGAGCAACAGAAAAAGGCGCATGAAAATGAATCGAACACCAGTCGAGCGCCGAGGGCGCGGTGCTGCATTCTCGATGCGCCGACGCGGCCCGCGGTAAGCATCCGAAACCGCACGCGGCGTTGTCCGACATGCGCATGGGCGCGCCGCTCACGCGCTTTGCACGGCCGCGCCGACATGCGGCGGTGGGCCGCACTTCTACATTGGCCGCATCGTCACCGCATCGACTCCGGTCGTCATCATCATGAAGCGCGCCCACAAGTTCCTGCTTGCCTGCATCCCGGTTCTGGGCTTGGCCGCCTGCGGCGGCAGCGACACCCAAGACCGCCTCGACGTGGCCGACCCGGTCGTGCGCTTCGTGCACGCCTCGCCGATCGCGCCGAACCTGACCCTGTACCGTGCCGCGGTCGCGCAGTCGGACGCGACCAACGTGCCGTACGAGTTCGCGTCGGACTACTTCGATGTCGACCTGGGCAACAACGACTGGCTGGTGAAGACGGCCGCCGGCGGCGTGACCATCGGCACCGTGCCGATCGACCCGGTGCGCGGCAACCGCTACACGATCGTCGCGCTGCCGGCGTCCAGCACCGACAGCAGCACCTACCTGATCGTCGACCCGTACAACAAGCCGCTGGGCAGCAACAGCACGCACCTGCGGATCATGAACGCGTCGTTCAACGCGGCCAACATCGACCTCTACATGACGGCCTTGAACGCCGACATCACGCCGTCCACCGTGACGCCGGTGATCGGAGCGACCGCCTTCAAGACCTCGGGGCCGGCCTCGGGCAGCGACTCGGTCGACATCCCCGGCGGCACCTGGCAGGTAACGATAACCACGGCCGGCACGAAGACGATTCTGTTCAAGGGTCAGGTGACCTTCGGCGACAACAAGGACGTGCTGCTGGTGGCCGTGCCGGACACGGTGACGCCGGGCGCGACCAAGGCGCTGGTGAAGATCGAAGGCACCACCGGTGCAACCGAGGTGCCGACAGTCTGACGCATGCGGGAGAGGCGACCATGAACCAAGGCTTCGGCATCGAGCGGCCGGCCGTGCACACCCACGAGGCGCACGACAGGCCGGCGCGCTACCTGATCATCATCGAATCGGGCGGGTCGGCCGTGGCCCGCTTGTTCCTCGACAACTGGGAGCTGGTGGCCGAGTTCGATGCGGCCGCCGACGAAGTCGCGATGATGACGAAGGAGCTGATGCCGGGCAAGACCGGGCGCCTGCCCGAATGGGACCGGGCGCTCGCGGGCCACAGCGAGGCAGAACGGGCGGCAGCCGAGGTGTACACGCTCGACGTCTAGCGGCTCGGCTGTCGGCGAGGCGCAATCGCCATCGCACCCTATCGCAACCACGGTGGCGAAACGGTGCGCCGTCACGTACGCTAGAAGTGATGGTCGACGATCCGAGGAGCTGCCATGCTGAGCCATGCCCGAGTCACCACGATGCTGCCCGTCAAGGACATGCTGCGCGCCCGCGATTTCTACGAGAACAAGCTGGGCCTGCAGCCCGGCGGCTTCAAACCCGACGGCAAGTTCGTCTACAGCGTGTCCGGCAGCGTGCTGGCCTTGTTCCCGAAACCAGAGGGCACCAAGGCCGATCACACCGCGATCAGCTTCCAGGTGCCTGACATCGCCGCGAGCATCCGCGCGCTCGAGCGTGCGGGCGTGACCTTCGAGGACTACGATTTTCCGGGGTTGAAAACGGTGGACCACATCTGCGTGCTGGGCGCCGAAAAGGCCGCGTGGTTCAAGGACCCCGAAGGCAACTACCTCTGCATCCACGAAGACATCGCGGCGACCTGAACCGCTGAAGATCGCCGGCGCCACCGGCGCTCAGGCAAGATCGGAGGCGTGGACACCCTCAACGACCCGATCGCCCTGCCCTTGACGCCCTCGCCACCGCAGACCTGGACCGCCGACATCGGCCTGCGCATGCGCCGGCTGTTTGCGCTGAAGCTGGTCGGCACCACGGCCTTCACCTGGCTCTTCTTCATCGGCTACCTCTACCTGCTGCAGCACCCGGTCTACCCGGTGATCGTGATGCCGCTGACCGCGCTCGATCGACTCATTCCATTTCAGCCACAGGCACTGTTCGTCTACTTCACGCTGTGGTTGTACGTCGGCGTCGCGCCCGGCCTGGAGCTCAGCTTCACCGAACTCGTCGTCTACGGCTTGTGGATCGGTGCGCTGTGCCTGACCGGCCTGGCCTGCTTCTATTTCTGGCCGACGCAGGTGCCGCCGCTGGCGATCGACGTGTCGGGCTTCCCGGGTTTTGCGGCATTGCAAGGGGTGGATGCGGCGGGCAACGCGTGCCCGTCGATGCATGTGGCGGTCGCGATGTTCACGGTGATCCGGCTCGAGGACGTGCTGCGCCGCGCCGGCGCGCCCGGCTATCTGCGCCTGATCAACCGCGTCTGGTTCGTCGCGATCGCCGCGTCGACGCTGATGGTCAAGCAGCACGTGGTGCTGGACGTCGTGGCCGGCGCGCTGCTCGGCATCGCCTTCGCGCTGCCGTCGATGCGCTGGCGGCCGGCGCCCCCGGCGCCGCGCCGGATATCATCCGCCGTCAACGATCGGACGCCGAAGCCAAGAGCGGCGCGCCAACGGACCAAAGCACCATGAGTTCGCTGAAGGAATTGCAGGATCTGGTTCACGAGAAGTTCGGCATCGAGGCCTCGGCGCTCGACCCCGGCGCGTCGATGCGCGAGAAAGGTTTCGATTCGCTGGCGCTGGTCGAATTCCTGTTCGTCATCGAGGACCGCTTCGGCATCTCGATGTCCGACGAAGACTCGAACATCGACACGCTGGCCCAGCTGTCGGCCGTGGTCGACAAGCTCATCGCAGCGAAGGCGGCGTGAACCAGGTCGCGGTCACCGGGTTGGGCGTCGTGTCGCCGCACGGCGACGATGCGCAGGCCATGTTCGCGGCCCTGATGCGCGCCGAATCGACGGTGCAGCCCATCTTCCCCGAGCTGCCCAAGCCGGCCGCGGCGGCGCTCGCGCCCTTCGATGAATCGCGCTGGTTCACCAAGCTGCAGCTCGCCGGCGTCGACCGCGTCAGCCAGCTCGCCGTGGCCGCCGCCGATCTGGCGATGCGCGATGCGGGCCTGGGCCCGGATGCCCCCAGCGACATCGACCCCGAGCGCATCGGCGTCTTCGCCGGCTGCGGCATGGGCGGCGCGGCCGCGCTCGAGACGGCGTACCGCGGCGGGCGCGTGCCGCCGCTGACGATCCCCGCGTTCATGCCCAACGCGCCGGCCTCGCATGTGGCGATGCGCCACCGCGTGCAAGGCCCGGTGCTGACGTATTCGGTGGCCTGCGCTTCGTCGGCAGTCGCGATTGCCGAAGCCGCCAAGGCGATCCAGCGCGGCGATGTCGACCTGGCGATCGCCGGCGGCAGCGAAGCGCTGATCGTGCCGGGTGTCGTGCTCGCGTGGCAGGCGATGCAGACCTTGGCCAGCTTCAAGCCGGGCGAGGCCGCGACCGCGATCCGCCCGTTCGCCAGCGACCGCAGCGGCTTCTGCCTGGGCGAAGGCGCCGCGTTCCTGGTCCTCGAATCGACCGAGCGTGCGCGACGGCGCGGCGCGCGCAGCTATGCGCGGCTGTCCGGCTGGGGCATCAGCAGCGACGCCACGCACCTGACCAAACCCGATGCGCCCGGCCAGGCCCGCGCGCTGCGCGCCGCATTGCGCCAGGCCGACCTGCAGCCGCGCGACGTGGGCTACTGCAACGCGCACGGCACGGCCACGCGCATCGGCGATGTCGTCGAGCACGACGCGCTTGCCGCCGTCTGGGGCAGCGAGCTCGATCGCCTGCGCGTCAGCTCGACCAAGGCCTTGCACGGCCACCTGCTCGGCGCCGCCGGCGCGCTCGAGGCCGTCATCACGGTGCTGGCGCTGCACCGGCGCCAGCTGCCGCCGAACGCGCATGGCGACGCGGTCGATCCGGCTTGTCAGCTGAACCTGGTGCGCGCGGCGGACGACAGCGCTGCATCGGGCGTCGACGCGGCCATCAGCAATTCGTTCGCCTTCGGCGGCACGAACGCGGTGCTGCTGTTCAGCCGCGGCTGAACGCCCCCAGAGCGACCGCCTGCCGTCCTACGCCGGCGCGCGGCGTCTTCTGCGCGACGCGCCCGCGGGCGCTCCTTAAGCTTGGTTCATCTCAGTAGCGCCCGGCCGCCCGAAGCCACTGAGCGCCCCCTTGGGGGCCGCGAGCGGATGCGAGCTTGGGGGTCGTTTCATTTCAGCAGCTTGCTGCGAGGCACCAGGAGCACGCCATGATGAACAGCGTCAGCCGCTTGAACGGCTCCACGATCACCGCGACGGACGGCCGGATCGGCCACGTCATCGAGGTCTATTTCGATGACCAGGCCTGGGCCATCCGCTACCTCGTCGTCGACACCGGCACCTGGCTGTCGGGCCGCGAGGTGCTGATCTCGCCCTACGCCGTGCAGCAGCCGATCGGCCTGGTGAAGAACCTCGATGTCACGCTGACCCACGAGCAGGTGGAAGACAGCCCGCACATCGACACGCACCAGCCGATCTCGCGCCGCCACGAACGCGAATACCTCGACTACTACGCCTACCCGGCTTACTGGGGCGGCGACGCGCTGTGGGCGATGAGCGCAATGCCGCTGGTCCCGCCCGCGCTGCAAGCGCCGCTCGAGACCCAGGAAGAACGCGAAAGGATCGACAAGGACGTCCCGCCCGAGGACGTGCACCTGCGCAGCAGCGCGAACGTGACCGGCTACGACATCCAGGCCAGCGACGACAGCATCGGGCACGTCGCGGACTTCGTCTTCGACGACGAGTCGTGGGCGATCCGCTACCTCGTGATCGACACGCGCAACTGGTGGCCGGGTGGCAAGAAGGTGCTGGTCGGCACGCACTGGATCGAGAGCATCGACTGGGCCGACCGGACCGTGCAGGTCAAGCTGACGCGCGATCAGATCAAGGACAGCCCGAAGTACGAGGAAGGCCAGCCCATCGACCGCGACTACGAGAAACGTCTGCACGATGCCTACGACCGCAAGGGCTACTGGGACTGACAAGGCCGGCCGCGCGAGACCGCTGACACGCGCTGAGGCCGCCGTTCCGCCCGCGACGCGCGTCACGCACGCCGATCGCGTGATCGATGCGCAGAGCGGCACGACCAAGGGCGAGCTGGTCGCGTTCTACGCCAGCGTGTCGACCCTGATGCTGCCGCACCTGCGCGCCCGGCCGGTCGCGTTCCTGCGTGCGCCGGACGGTGTCGACGGCGCATTCTTCTTCCAGAAGCACGCCGAGGCCGCCGAGCTGCCCGGCGTCATGCAGCTCGACCCGGCGCTCGACCCGGACCACGAGCCGCTGCTGACGATACCGGCGCAGCGCGGGCTGCTGTCGGCCGCGCAGATGAACGTGGTCGAGTTCCACACCTGGAACGCGACCGCGCGCCGCATCGCCCAACCCGATCGCATCGTCTTCGACCTCGACCCCGGCAGCGGCGTGACATGGCGCCGCATGCAAGAGGCGACACAGCTGCTGCACGGCTTCCTCGATGAACTCGGCCTGGTCAGCTTCGCGAAGACCAGCGGCGGCAAGGGCATGCACGTGGTGGTGCCGCTGACACCGCACCTCGGTTGGGACGCGGTGAGGGCCTTTGCCCAGGCCATCGTGCGCCACATCGCCGAGGTGATCCCCGACCGCTTCGTCGCAAGAGCGGGCCGAAGAACCGGGTCGGCAAGATCTTCATCGACTACCTGCGCAACGGCTTCGGCGCGACCACCGTCTGCGCCTGGTCGGCGCGCGCGCGGCCGGGGCTGGGCGTGTCCGTGCCGATCGCGTGGGACGAGTTGGACGGACTCGGCGGCGCAGACCATTGGACGCTGCACAACATCGCATCGCGCATCGCGATCGGCAACACACCGTGGGCCGACTACAGCGGCACGCGCCAGCGCCTGTCCGCGGCAATGAAGGCGCTCGGCTTCGACCCGACATAGGAGGCCACATGGCAAGTCACGTGATCTGGAAAGGCGCCATCAGCTTCGGCCTGGTGCATGTGCCGGTGGCGCTGTACCCGGCGTCCAGCGAAGGCGGCATCGATTTCGACTGGCTCGACAAGCGCTCGATGGACCCGGTCGGCTACAAGCGCATCAACAAGCGCACCGGCAGAGAGATCGCCAGCGCCGACATCGTCAAGGGCGTCAAGCTCGATGATGGCGACTACGTCGTGCTGAGCGACGACGAGATCAAACGCGCCTTCCCGAAAACGACGCAGACCATCGCGATCGAATCGTTCGTGCAGGCGACCGAGATCCCGTTCGTGATGCTGGAGCGGCCCTACTACCTCGAGCCTGTGGCCAAGGGCGCGAAGGTGTACGCGCTGCTGCGCGAGGCCATGCTTCGAGAGGGTGTGATCGGCATCGCGAGAGTCGTGATGCACACCAAGGAGCACCTGGCCGCGCTGATCCCGGCCGGCCCGGCCCTGATCCTGAACACCTTGCGCTGGCAGAGCGAGATCCGCGACTGGAGCGAGCTCGACCTGCCGGCGGCGGGCAAGTCGGCCGAGGGGCTGAAGGACAGCGATCTCGAGATGGCGGCGCGGCTCGTCGGCGACATGACGAAACGGTGGCGGCCCGAGCACTACGCCGACAACTTCAGCGACGCGATCCACACGCTCGTGAAGCAGCGCGCCCGCGCCGGCAAGACCGAGACGGTTCAGCCGCTGGAGGCCGGTACCGAGCCCGCATCGGCCAGCAATGTGGTCGACCTGACCGAGCTGCTGCGCAAGAGCCTGAGCGGCCACGGACCGCGTGGCGTCAAGGCCAGCGCAGCGAAGAAGACGGCGCCGCGCAAGCGCGCGTGATCAGCGCCGGCACAGCGCCGCGACGAGGTCCGACTGCGTGATGATACCGACCAACCGCCGCTCGGCGTCGATGATCGGGATGTGGTGGTGGCCGGTCGCGGCGAACATGGGCACCAGCTCGCTGATCGGCCGGTCGGCGCTCGCGACGCGCACCCGGCGCGTCATGATCTGGCCGACGACCTCGGGCTTGTCCGAGTGCGAGGTCGTGGTGGCGCGGATCATCGAGCGCAGGCGTTCCGTCCAGCCGGCGTGCAGGTCGAGCTCAGCGCCTTTTAAAAAGTCGGCGAGCGTCACGATGCCGACGACGCGCGCAGCCCGGTCGACCACCGGCAGCGCCTTGATCCCGCGGCTTCGCAGCGTGGCCCAGGCGTCCTGCAGCGGCGTGCCGAACTCGGTCGTCGCGACCTCGATCGACATGATGTCGGCGCAACGGGTCGCATCCATCTGGCGCCGATAGGCTTGCAGCTCGGCCTGGCCGAGCAAGTCCTGCAAGTCGTCGCGACCGATGTCCAATACTTGGTTGTAGCGCGCGATCACCGCGTCCAGATCGGCTTCGTCGAAGTGCGGCCCGCCCGCCTCGGGCGACGCCGCGGCAGGCGCCGCATGCTGACCATGCGGATAGCGCCGGCGCGTCGCGCTGTTGTAGGCCACGCCCGCGGCCACCAGCAGGAACGAGTTCAGCATCACCGGCGCGAACGCGAACTGCGGGTCGCCGATCGCGCCCAGCACCGTCACCAGCGCACAGGCACCGCCCGGCGGATGCAGGCAGCGCAGCGTGAACATCGCCGCGATCGCCAGCCCGACCGCGACGCCCGCGACCCAGGGCCCGCCGCCGAAGGCCTGCACGCACACGATGCCCGCCAACGCCGACACCGTGTTGCCGCCGATCACGGCCCAGGGCTGCGCCATCGGGCTGCCGGGCACGCCGAACACCAGCACCGCGCTGGCCCCGATCGGCGCGACGAGCCAGGGCAGCGCCGCCGCATGCGCGCCGAGGGCGCGGTACAGAAAACCGGTCAACAACACGCCGAGGGCCGCGCCGACGACGACGCGAAGCCGTTCGCGGCCGTCGACCGGCATGCGCGCCGGCACGAGATCGCGCAGCCACACGGCGGCCGAGCGCCGCGTGGTTGCGGCGCTGGCGGTCGGCTTCGCGATGGGCGTGGAAGACATCAGGCGCCGCACTCTAGCAGTGCGGCGGCGGCGCAGGCGTCGAGTCGACGCGGCAATGCTTGACCGAGGTCAAGTTTTACGAACTCTGCGGCGAGTCGGGCAGCGCGTAGTCGAACTCGTAGTGGTGCTGGCCGTCGGCGATCCTGATCGACAGTTGGCCGGACAAGCCGGCGAGCTGCTCGGTGCCCGAGTCGGGCACGACAGTGATGGTCAGCTGCGCCGCGCCGCGGTTCATCGTTCCGGTGTGCTGCAGGATGAAGCTGCCGCTGCGCCCGTGCACCGACCCCGCCACGCGCTCGATCGCGACATAGCCGGCCGAGCCCTTGACCGCCGTGCCGGCCGTCAACATCTCGCCGCGGCTCGTGCCCGACAGGTCGCCGCTGAACGTCTTGACGATGCTCATTCGGCCGAACCAGCCGCCCGCGGTCTCATCGGACGGCGGCAGTGGGGACAAGTCGACGTTGAAGCGGCCAACGGCGCGTGCTGAGTTCATGAGCTTTTCCCTTTCGATGCGCGCGGGCGACGCACGGTGACCGGATTGTCACTCGACGACGAATTGGTAGTCCGCTTCGATCAGACCGTCCGCGCCGATGCGCAGAAACTCCAGGCCGACCGCCAGCACCTCGCCATCCGACGGGCGAATCATCTCCCAATGAAAGGTGACCACGTCGCGCAGCGCGCGGGCATCGCTGCGCGCACGGAACAGGAAGCCCCGCTCGCGAACGTTCTTGCGATGCGACTCGGCGATCCGCAGCTCGAGCTCGTCGTGGCCGCGTGCCACGCGCGCGTTGACGTAGTGAACACCGGTCGCCGGCCAGAGTTCGGCGATCACGGTGCGGCGCCGCACATCGTCGGTTTCGTTCCAGACCGCGGTGTAGCGATCGGCGAGTTGCTGAGCATCGTTCATGGTTTGTCCTCGTTCAAAGCGGCCAGTCGGCCGAAGCGCCTGTAGAAAACGAACACGCCGATCGCGAGCCCGAACAGGTAGATCAGGCTGCGACCGAAGCCCGCGGCACTGCCCTGTGCTGCCATCGCACCATGAGTGCCGTAGAAGACGATGCCGATCAGCGCGACGCCGAGCGCGTTGCCGACCTGTTGCACCGTCGCGAGCGCGCCGGAGGCGACGCCGGCGTAGGCCGCTGGCATGCCGGCGAGCACCCGCGCAACCAGCGGCGCCATCACCATGCCCAGGCCACTGCCCTGCACCAGCAGCGCCACCGCAATCGCGCCGATGCCCGACCCCGCCGGCTGCGCGACGACGATGCAGAACATCAGCGCATGTCCCGCCGCGAGCAGCCCCGCGCCGATCGAAATGGCGTGACGGCCCCAGCGCTTCGCGAACCGGGGCGAGGCCATCGAGGTCGCGAAGAACGCGCCGGCGAGCACGCTGAACATCAGCCCGGACGGCAGCGGCGCGAGCCCCAGCCCTTGTTGCAGGTAGAGCGCGAGCACGAAGTAGAACGACGCGTTGCCGGCATAGAAGGTCAGCGTGACCAGCAAGCCGAGCAGAAAGCCCGGCTGCGCGAACAACGCCGGCGCCACCAGCGGCTGACCGCCGCGCGCCGCGAGCGTCTGCTGCTGGCGCCAGAACAGCGCCAGCAGCAGCGGCGACGCAGCGAGACACATGAGGCTCCACAGCGGCCAGCCCGCGTCGCGGCCCTGCACCAGCGGCAGCACCAACCCGATCAAGCCGAGCGCGAGCCAGGCCGCGCCGCGCAGATCGAGGCGGCTGCCGGCCTGACCTGGCAACGACGGCAGCAACCGCAAGCTCAACGCCAACACGAGTGCGCCGATCGGCACGTTGATCAGAAAGCAGTTGCGCCAGCCCAGCCCCCAGACATCGAGGTCGATCAGCAACCCGCCGACGAGTTGCCCGCAGGCCGCGCCCAGGCCCAGCGTCAGGCCGTAAGCCGCGAAGGCCTTGGCGCGCTGCTCGCCGCTGTAGAGCGAGCCCAGCATCGCGATCACCTGCGGCTGCAGCATCGCGCCGGCCAGCCCTTGTACGATGCGCGCGGCCACCAGCACCTCGGCGCTGCGCGCGAAGCCGCAGACCGCCGAGGCCACGCTGAACAGCGCCAGGCCGCACATGAAGACGCGGCGCCGGCCGTGGATGTCGCCGAGCCGGCCGCCGGTGATCAGCGCGGCGGCCGCGGTCAGGCCGTAGCCGATCACGACCCACTGCAGCGCCCCCGCGCCGGCATGCAGATCGCGCTGGATCGACGGCAGCGCCACGTTGACGATGAAGAAGTCGAGCACCACCATGAAGGTGCCGCTGAGCATCACGAGCAAAGCCGCGAGGCCCGGCGCGGCCAGCGCGCGGGTGGGCTCTTGTCGAAGCGATGGGGACGAGGCGGCGCGCATGCGGGAACTCCTTGTGAACGTGGACTGCTCTTCGACTCTGGCGATGCAGCGCACCGAAAGCCATGACCTCGGAGGTCATGGTGAACGGGCCGCAAATCGTTGAAAGCATCATCACGCCAGGCACGTGGACGTGGAATCCTTCGACGTCCATACTTCATGCTCGATCGTCCAAAACTCTGGAGCACGATGGACCCGCTCGAAGACATCTTCAGCAGCATGCGCGTGCAGCAGGCGGTCTACGCCCACCTCGAGGCGCGTGCACCCTGGGGCGTCAGCTTTCGCGAGGGCGCCGGCGCGCGCTTCGGGTTGGTGGTGCGCGGCGGCTGCCGGCTGCGCATGCTCGGCAGCGACGAGTCGCTCGCGCTGGCCACCGGCGACTGCTTCCTGATCGCACACGGTGCGCGCTATCAGCTGCTGGACGACTTGCGCACGCCGACCGTCGACTGCTTCAGCCTGATCCGCGACCGCATCGGCAGCCCGATCCACGTTGGCGGCGATGGCGCCGGCACCACCATCATCAGCGGCTGGTTCCAGTTCGACGCGCAAGGCGCGCAGCCGCTGCTCGCACTGCTGCCGCCGCTGATCCACATCCG
>Ga0307509_10008438_pt1 | contig 13142 bp, 11 predicted proteins | sample 10_EM_MG_FD_202245 | JGI IMG/M metagenome (GOLD analysis project Ga0307509, IMG submission 202245) | Populus trichocarpa ectomycorrhiza microbial communities from riparian zone in the Pacific Northwest, United States - 10_EM | ecosystem: Host-associated > Plants > Roots > Unclassified | place...
AGTCCGGACGCCATATCGCCGACCGTGAACGAAGCGAGAAGCTTTCCGACCGCGCAAAATGCTAAGCGAGGTGCAAAGCAAGTGCGGGGTAAGGGGGAGAACCGAACTTCATGAGCGCGTGTCAACGATGAACAGGAACGAGAACCCCAAGAAGGGGAGGCATGCGTGCCTCAGGAGAGGAGGGAAGATGGCTTAACGTCAACCCCTAGGCAGAAGCCATGATCGGGGAAGAGAGGTGGGTGGGGGATAGTGACGATGATTTCCCGTGGTGTTGAGATTTCAATCGCCGGAGGTGGAGGAGAGATGGTTCGTGCCTATCTCTTGGCCGAAACCAAGCATCTTATATAGGCATCTTCTCACAACCCTAACCCTGGTGACTCATCACCTCGCGTAACATAACTTTCTATGACTCATAATGAGTCATAGTGTGAGATCCTTCAGATGACTCGTATGAGTCACTGCGCAACATACCATTAACCAATCAAAACCCACAAAACTCTGGCTCGCAAGTGCGCAGTCATGTGAGAACTATGAGTCAAGTGACATCATAGTGTAAAACCGACATACCTTTATGACTCATAAGTATTAGTCATGTGAAATCTGCCTTGCTTAGTCACGATTTGTGACAGGAGCACAAATGCGCGTCACCAACGTGCCCCAAAAAGGGGGACAAGCAGATGGTCACTCACTGTTGCCCTGTCACACCGTCTAAGGGTATAGCTTGTGGTGGGAATCACCCAGTATATGCCGCTGAATGCCCAATCAATATTAAGGCAAAAGCGGATGCTAAGGCTCATTACGACCGAAGAAGACCTTCCCGAACTTCTGAGGACATGGACACCACGAAATAATGATGGATGAATCTAACGATCCGCCTGACCATACTCCTTTACAAGATTTAACAGTATTACAACATAATTGCCCAGGAAGCAATTTGGTGTTTTTAACTTTATTTCCGCTCATTAGGAATAGGAATGTTTCTTTTGTTTGTTTACAAGATCCACCATTATTTCAGGGTGACCCGCTTAGGGCACCAGGTTATCAATGTTTTTCATCTAATGTTATTGGTCAGAAGAAAAGAGTAGCTACTTATGTTAATTGTTTTCTTACTGAGAGTTTTAATTATTTGTGTGGTTCACCCGTTGCTGATGTTCTTCATTTATTGATGTCCAGAAATCATGGGGGCAAAGTGGTAGGGGGATGTGAAAGATTTTCCTTGATTAATACTTACAACAGACAGGTGGATGGCAACAATACGGTGTCACCCGCAGACCTGTGCACAGACAACACAAACCCATCCCTCATGGTTGGCCACCTAAATGTACACACAATGTACACGGATCCGGAACAAGACATGTCAACTGCTGAAAGGAGAAAAGGGGAGCACTACTTCCGTGTAGCCTGACTTCATGGATATGCAATACTCAACAAACCCGGTATATATACAAGAACACCGGATAACAACACTACAAGGCCATCGGTTATCGACTACACATTAGCCAATACCCAGTTAGCGGAATTCGTTACAACGTGGAGAACCAACATCCCACACACCGGATCTGAACACCACCCCATTATCACTACGATCTTCTAGACAACCTTCACGCCAACAAGACCCTCCCCAGACTGGAACCGGATTACCTGGAAAACAGCAGGGGAGGCCAGCGCGGTGATAGAGGACGAGTTGAAAGTACCGATAGGCAACAAACGTGAAAACAGAAATTACACGCTATTCAAGTGGACCAAGGAAGGGGACCCAGAAGACGCGATCGAAGACTTCGAACACAACCTCTCCCTTTTAATATACACCATCAAAAAACACGCACCGGTCAAGAGGCCATGCAAGTGGTCCAAATCGTGGTGGACACCCGAACTTACCCAACTCGGAAAGGATTTCACGTTCAAAACTAGAAAGGCCAAGGAAGACCCTGAAGTAGTGGACGATGCAAAACATGCCAAGAAGAAATACCAGAACGAGGTCAAAAAGGCCAGGGCAATACACCGGAGAACCTTCCTAGAAAACGCGAAGAAAAACGATATGTGGACACCACATCAATTTATGAAGAAAAGATTAGGATCGACGGTACCCGGCGGACACAACTACCCATGTGCAGCCTCCCTAAACCTTGCAATAATGCAATACTTCTTCCCACCTAATCCGAACCCGGTCGACATGGAACCGCCTAGGTACATTGAGTTGGAAGAAAGAGATATAGTCGATGCTTCGGAAGTAGCACAAGCCCTCTGTAACTGTAGTAACACATCCGCACCAGGACCAGACCAAGTACCATATGGCGTTTGGAAAGGGATACATAGCGTGAATCATTACATCATACCAGCCCTTATCAATCACATGCTCAGATGGTCCATACACCCACCCTCCCTCAAGGACTCCCTAGGAATACTCCTTCCCAAACCATCCAAAGGGGACTATGACGCCTTTGCGAGCTATAGAGTTATCGCACTCATGCAAACCTTTTCAAAGATAGCTGAACGCATAATCAACCAACGCCTCATCAAATTTGCCAAGGCAAACGGACTTTACTCGATAAGACAAACCGGCAGCCTCCCCCAATGTGTAACGGGGGTACTCTGTAGGAAGACGGATCCTAGGATTGCGACCGCACCGAAGACTCAAAGTAGAAGTAAGGATCAGAATAAAGATAAAAATAATTCAAAGTAGAATCAAGCGGTAAAACTTAATATCGTTAAGCCTGAAAGCTGCACTCAATAAGTTCTCTCGAGGATCGTTGGTTATCCGAATAGGGTGTCTCTCGCTTTAGTTAAGTAGAATAATGTAAAGCCAGAGGACACTCGTCAACCATTCTGACCTTTCGCGAGCACCCTGCTCAGCTCAGGGCTGTCCAACTCACCCGCCTAGAGTGAGATAATACTCAGAGGCAGTCAGACCGCTCTGATATTAACTATCTCCACAAATAGGAAGTGCTTCCGGTGATGTCTCTCCAACTACATCTGCATGAGCGAAAAGCTCTTTCCTATCGGTAGCATATCAGTGGCCGACCGACATGCCCACTGTAGAGATAATATCCATTGGGACTCACTGGCCCAGTGGTGGTTTCGTCTATACAAGCAACGCAGTCCATCGGCAAATCTACTTGGCTATACTAAGCTTCTAAACCTGACTGCATGCTCCCACGATAAGAAATCTCCTGCTGTCTGACTGCATGGGCGCTACCCACAGTCAACCATGCGGGACCCTCTTAAATCGTGACAAGACTCACACCTCTAGAGTTCACTAATAACCCATGGTAATGCTACAGTTCACGGGGTAGCCTGGGACTGGCTTTGGGGTGGTTGTCCTGGAAGCCTTGCAGCTTCCCCGGTCAGCCCCAAGCTCTCTACTGTTAACCATACCATTACCCGAAGGTCAAAGTATGCCTGTAGGTGGTTCCCAGGTGTTATCCAGGTGGTGCCCCAGGAGGCGGTCACCCTCACACCCCTTATATATCCTGCGAACAGCTTCTGGTCGGTTGGACGGCCACAACTCATACGGTGTTGTGGAAGCGTTCCTATGGATCTCACTTTACTAGGAAGCACACAACTATACAGCCGTACAGTGCTGTCGCGCCGTACCAACGCTGGGGCCGCAAGGGGGTGTTAGGAATATCCCCTGAAAGTTATAGGAGGTTCGGACCACTCCTGCTCCGTCAGTAGCCCGTTTCGTCTCCTACGAAGCGGCCCTTTGAACATCTAAGAGCCCCACTGTAGTGGGATAACTTCCCCTTAAGTCCACAGATGACTTTGTCGGTGAAGGTAGGGTAACTGGGGTACCTCAGTAGGGTAACTGGGTCCCTAAGGTAGGGTAATCATGTTCCCAATGTAGGGTAACTTCACCCTGTTATGCCTTTATTCCCTTCGGAAGTCCGCGCAACTACATATAACGTTACCCCGGAGACCCGTGCAACGTTTACTATGTTTCCTTAACTTTACGCGAACATGTTCTCCGAAGGTTACCCTGTCTAACCCAATGTCACCAAGTCACTTTGTAGACACTTGTACCAACTCATGTCTACCGTTCGTATACTAAGTATACTGGTCTATCCTCAATCTGGTTACCACTTAATATACCATATGGGCTTGAGTTTAGTCCACTGTAGCTACCTATCTATAGGGTCGTTACACAAAGAGCCACATTTGACGCCAGAATTTCCCTTAAACACTGGGTCCAGGAGGCACAAGCGGCAGGCCTCAAAGCCAGCACTATGTTTCTGGACATCAAAGGCGGATTCGATAATGTTGACCACGGCGCATTACTTCGGAGACTCCGGTCGAAGGACACCCCCGAATACATCACCCGATGAATCTCAAACTTCATAGCATACAGACAATGCGCTATCATCTTCCCAGGCTCACCGAGGAACATGAAAGGCATCCATACAAGAATCCCTCAGGGCTCCCCACTCTCCCCAATTCTTTTCGTAATCTACGTTGAGCCCCTTCACTCGTGCTTGGACCCAACCAGGAAACTTATTATTTCATACGTGGATGACATCCAGATCACGGTCAGCTACCCCTCATGGAAAACAAACACCCGGTTACTGGAAGAGGCATACAGAAAAATCAAGGCAGCAGCTTCAGCAATAGAACTGAGCTTTTCCACACACAAAACAGACCTGATGCATTGTAGAACACCTAAGGAACGAGCAGATAAATGCGAGCACCCTATCATTATTGACGAACAATGCGTCGAACCGGCCCCGAAAGCAGTCAAATGGCCTGGATTTCATTTCGAACCGAATCACAGTACATGGACACACTTCGCGAAGAAACTCGCCCTGGCACAAGCTACCTTTGAAAGGATAAAGCGGCTCTCCTCACCAGGTGGGAGACTCACGCCTTACAGTGCGCGTAGGATGGCCAAGGGAATCATAGTCCCAACGCTGTTCTATGGAGCCTAATTCCTTGAACTCAATATCACAATACGCAATAAAATAGAAGCATTCATGAACCAGGTGCGGAGATGGATCACGAACTGTTTCTATTCGACCAACACGATAGTCCTGTCAGCGGAGGCGTGCATAATACTGACTAACCTATACCTTGAACAAATCAGAGACATGGCCACGATCAGATGGGCCACAGCACTCCCAGACAATAACATTACCACGGCCCTTGTGCCCCCTGGCTTTCCGCTCCACGATAGCTTCCGCTTCCCTTCCAACAGGAGGGCTGCCTTCTCGAAGGCGGGAGGTATGAAACCCAAGACCTGGGACTCCACATCCTTTACATCGGTCCAGAGGGTGTTACCGATCGATAACATCGCTAGAAGAGCTAGACTGATCTTTAAGAAGTGGCCGGTCCCAAGAAAACCTAACATATGGTCACCCCCTAGTGGCGAAGAGTGTGCATACTACAATGCCACGATCAAGACAGTTAGAGAAGCCATCTACGAAAAATGGAAATTGCACAACTACCCTGACTACTATGGCTACAGGCCACCGTTCAGAACATGTTGGCGATTCATGACATCACCGAAGTTTACCGCTGCACGCATCCACCAGATGAGGGCCGGTAGAAGTTACCTTAAAGCACACAAGGATTGGAGGGACCCCGATGGGTCCTCTCTGTGCCCGAGGTGTGAAGAAGAAGAAGAGAGTTTTGAACATGTTATAACCGTGTGCCCTGCCCTAGCAGCAGCTAGGGAACGACACTCAGAATTTTCATTTGATATTTCCCCAGATTTATTGGTATGGAAAGAAAACAAGAAGGGATGGGATATGATGAAGCTTTTGATTTCATTTATTTCCTTGAATAAGTTAAATTTTCCTGATGATAAGAATGTTTTTACATTTACGCGGGCAACACAGGTACAGTCTTGAAATTTGTTTCAGGAAGGAATTGGGAAATCTCATAGGTTGGGAAATATTCACGTTGATGTTATACTTAGGTATTAGTGATTAGTTTTTGTTTTATTTCTTTTGTTTTTGTTTTTGATTTGGGTTTTTATTTGCCATGGGATATTTCCCGAATGCAGCGGTTGGACCCTAGGGAGTGCTAGTCATGTACCTAAAATCATACCACGGAATTAACAAAAAAAAAGATCGGATTCAATGCCACTAACAGTACCGGTATTATCCGGCAAAAGTCGGATTGGAGCTAAAGCGTATCAAAGTTAAGTTAAGGCAACCGAGCCAAAGTGGAGTGTACCGCATAAACGAGCGGGAACTTGGCCACCCTCTAGAACGTGAAATAAGAAACGGCTGCGATGAAGCTTGCATTTGCGCCAAAAAGAGAACCCTGAAAGGCTTAGGACCCTTTTGGCAAAAGTGGAAGAAGTGGCAACTGTCCCGCTGTGAAACTGTTTGACCTCTAGAGATGGCTGTCACTAATGGTCAACCTTTTGTGAATATTTTCATATCTGATGTTTCTATCTGTTTTTGAAATGGAAAGGTTGATATCTGTTGTGCTAAACGGTCATTCAGTTTATAATTTTCTGGAATGGCAGGAAATGGTCATTTGTATGGCCAGGGGAAAGGAACCATTTCATCCAAACAGGCCCCTAGCCCTGGCTGTAAAGAGTTAGCCTATGGTGTCTGATTGCAATTTCCAGACAAAACTAGGATAAAATCTTATTTGAACGTCCTAGCGCGTGGCCGGCTCTTGCCAGTTTATGCGATGGCGAGTTGATGTGGGGTTGTCTACTAGGAGACTATTTAGATGAGACGGCCCCGTTCCAGCCGCTTCTGCAGGTAAAATACTGTAGTCACAAAACAGAACGGTTGCCCCCCACCGAGGGAGATTGGCCTTTCTATCCTGGGGGCCAGTTTGGCGGATAAAAAGAATTATAAAGGCTCGTCAATAAGATTTTAGATATCTTGTACTCCTGCTGCCGAGTTGATGTCGGACACCAAAAGTGGCAATTCCCATTGAAAGTGTCCAACTTCAACTCGGCCACGGGAGTAGGTTGGCCTCACAACCTGTCACGGAAATGCTTCCCTTGTTAAGTTAGGAGCTTTTATCTGAATTGAGGGGCTGGCGCCAAGAACGCAAAGAGGCCATGATAGCTTCAATAGGTTTGTGTAGTAACAATACGAAGGTCAAACGACACCAAAATTGGAGGGTTCCAAGCCATTATATTTCTAGACATCTTGAAACTCAGCTTTGGAGATTTTTTGAAAAAACATAGCATGTCTGAAATATAATATATATTTACTTGAGTTTTTATTAAGTTGTAGGAAGCTGTGAGCATATGAACCGGGTAAGGTGTTTTGCAAAGTATTGTCCCTGGACAAATTTACCGCGCACCAAGCAACAGGAAACATTTCAGTCATGACAGCCGCACACTACACAATCCGGTAAACAAAAAAAACAAAAAACACAAATTAAAAATGCAAATACGTAGTAGAATACATAGTAGAAATCTAGAGAAATTTCTTTAGGTGGTGTTGGAAGTGCTCGGTGATGTGAGCTGCGTTGCGGTCAATCGTTAGCACGAGGTCGGTCTTGTCCACGTACTCGGGTACTCGGGTAAGTGCGGCGCGGTGCCACGAAATGTCTGGGTTTATTTCCTATTCTGGGGGTGCGCCCGACTTTTGTCTCCCTTACAAAAAAAAGCCACAAAACGGGTTTGTATGGTGGGAAGCCCTAGTTACCGTATATGGGGTGCGCCCGACTTTTGGTTACCCCCGAGTACAATCATACACAAGTAATCTCTCATATGCCAAGGTTGCTATCTAATCCCAAAAAAAAACATACCCACTCTCGTGATTACGACCGCCTGCTGAGTCGGGGTTCTCCCAAAGTTGTATAGCATGACCGCTGCTTCTCGCAACCCGCAGTCCGTCGTCCTCTGGATGACCCCCCGCATTTTGGTCTGCTAGACAGGGGCTCGCTTGAGTATGTGCGAAATTGTGGTTGCTAGGTGCCATTCGAAGCTGATCATCTCCTGGTTGGCTCATGGAATTTCCGTTTATTGCGCCACGGTTCTCCTGAGTGTGGCTGACCGTCGCCCCCCCTTCCATTCCCATCTGGCTGACTCTCTCCATTTCTGTTTATTGAATCGGGGCCCTGCCGAGTGCCTACTTCCTTGTGGCCGCCGACACTTGTCCCTAGTCCTCCATCTTCGGGCGGACAATCAGGATTTCGGTTTGCCCGACGCAAGCTCTTTCGAGTTCCTCTATTATTACTACTGCCGGGGGCTATTCGGAGCTCACCCCCCTTCCGGCTCATGATGTTTTGTATTCTTAGGCTGGGATTCCTCCGCATGCGTGGGTGGTGGGCGCGGCCGACCACAGACCCCCCTCCATCACCATCCGGCCTAGCCTCTTCATCTCTCTTTGTTGAATCGGTGCTCCCTTGGGTGGGTGTGTCTTCGCAGCTGCTGGTCGCCGTTCCTGGGATACCGTAAAAATTCAAATAGAGGAGAAATGTGCTAGGACGTTGGAATTTCCCTTCTCAGCTACGCGAGGGGAAAACACTGCAAACTCAGCCCCCCGTTGAGACAAAACAAAAGGAATATACGAGGCGCCTTACTAGGAGAGGCAACTCCAACGTCCTAGCACATTTCTCTTCTATTTAAGTTTTTACGGTATGCTCCCTGGGTTGACCCTCTCCGCTGCTATTCGCTGACCTGAGTCTTCTTCGAGCGTATGGGCTACTGCGGCAGCGACCCACTCCTGGCTCATGCTCCCGCTGATACACCTGATCCCCCCTACCCCTGGCTTGGGGTTTTCCGTCAGAGACGGATGAATTTTGATTGCGCAAAACTTGTGCTTGGCAGAGAGAAATTAGTACTCACCTTTTTCTCAAAACAGGCATCACAATGGTGTTCTCAACTTGAAGTTCCTCGGGCTGCAACACCTTCTATCAGCACTGGTGAATTAGTAATACGAATAATATAAACTCACGACAAGAAATATAAACCAAGCATGTTAGCCCGAAGGGTTATCGCAATCGAAGATTCCCCTCAGGCATGGGTCGTGGGAGGGGCAGGACAAGCGATAGATATACTTTGTAGTTAGATAAATCAGATTTAAATTCGACCTAGGAGAGGCGAGTGAATGCCACGTCAAATTCGATGAGCCGAATCAAAAGTGGGGCAAGGCTTTAATTGCCCCACCGCAAGCGAAGCCACCGGTACTCCAGTACTCGAGTACCGGGGCGCAGCCAATGTTTGCAAAGCCAAGCGAATACATTAAGATAATAGTTGATATAAAGAGACAATGAATGTCGGAGGTCGCAAGAAGAGGCCGGAGATGCAGTGTATAGTAATGAGACTCGAACGATGAAAGAAAGAAAGAGGTTGATTCTATCTTGCTTGCTCGCCTATAGAAGCGCCAGACTGCGGTACTTTATAACAATCCGCAGTATCAACATACATCAATATGACTCTAGTTACTTCCCTGTACATCACATTCCAAGTCGCCTGACCGTTGGCCGAACATATGTGCACCGCACATCACATTGAAGTAATACTTCCGACAATGAAAAAACACTGAGAAGAAATAGAGAAATCCGAAACCCAATTTAGGCCTTATATGATCTCCAACGTCCGAGAGTCTGAATTTGGGTCTCCGAAAAATAATCTCATAATATATCAGGGTTTTTATTTAATCAATCAAAATCCGCACCCTCTTGTAAGCTGGTATCGCTAGTATAAATTTTAGGATTAATTGTGATGAATCAGTCATATCCACCCATCATCAGAATCATTATACATAAGAGCTGAAACCTCGAACCGCGTGGGGATGTAAGGCAATAAATGGTAGTCAATATTGACATTGCTCTGCCATCAGACAGTTGGCTTAGTTAGCTTAGGTTCAAACAAAGGCTCACTTCGGAGGTGTCATACATGCATGGTGGAAAAATCACAAGTTCCTTTTAACTCTCATCAGACGACGACCTAGAGCCATTACCCTCTTATGCGGGGCACGCCGGGCCCGCGCTGCCGACACGGTTTGCAGCTCCCCGACGTTAGTCTCGATCATCGTACCAATGTTATTCTCGATCATCGTGTCACCGATATAAGCCCCACGCGCAAGCCCACCCGCGGAGTCGGGGTTCTCCCAACGGCGTATGGCAGCCATTCGCATTCCACCACCTTCTGGTTGACTCATCGCACCTCTGTTCGTTGCACTATTGTCCTCCCTAGTGCTGCTAACCGCCATCCCTTTCCCATAACCATCTAGCTGACTCTCCCCACCTATGTTTATCGAATGAGAGCTCTCCCGAGTGCCTACTCCGATGTTGCAGATGGCTTCCATTCCTAGTTCACTATCCTCGGGCCGACCCTCTGCGTATGGGTTTGCTCGATGAGAGCTCTCTTGAGCTTGCATATTATTGCTGCTGCCAGGCCCTATCCGCGGCTCGTCACCCCCCGGCCGGCTCATGGTGCTTCCGTTTCTTAGGCTGGGATTCGCCGACGTGTGTGTGGTGGTGTAGTCGTGGCCGACCGTTACCCCTCCTGGATCACCATCCACCTTAATCTCTGCATTTTTGTTCGCTGAATCGGGGCTCCCTTGAGTGCACGTGTCTTTGCTGCCGACGACAGCCATTTTGGGAATATGGCACTCGGACTGGCCATCTCCATTTCTCTTCTCCGATATGAGGTTCGCTTTAACATGTGGGCTACTGCGGCCGCCGGCCACCCCGGGCTCACGTTCCTGTTGGCGCACCGGGCTCTCCCTGGGCTGGGGATTTCTGCCGAAGGCGGATTAATCTTACTTGTGCAAAACTTATGCCTGGTAGCAAGGAATTGGTACTCACTTCCTTTCCCGAAAACACATAAGAACGCTAACCTCGACTCGAAGCTCCTGGGGCTGCAACACGTTGTATCAGTAATGGTGAATCAGTAATTCGAATCATATAAACTCACCTCAAGAAATATGAACCAAGCACCTCAGCCCAAAGAGTTATCGCAATCGAAGATTTCTTTCAGATGTGTACCGTGAGAAGGACAGGACAAGCGATAGATATAATTTTTACCCAGGGAGATCCGATTTCAATTGATCTACGCGAAGCGACTAAATGCCACGTCAAATTCAATGGGCTGGTTCAGATGCAGGGGCGAGGCCTAAATTTGGGTACAGTACCTGCAACATAAAAACTTTTGCGATTCGCCCGTCTCGCTGATCTCGGGATTCATTCTTGAGAAGGATTAGTGCTTTCCTGACATGGTACTAGTATAGTTTGGGCGCTTTGGCCTTGCCCGATCTTAAGAACCCGCGAAACCAAACCTATCTTGGGCGAGCAACTCGATTTACAGGGATAATCCGACGACGAATCGCAAAAGTTTTTACGGTATGATCCTTGCAGGAGATGCTGCCACCACTTAAATTTACCCGGGCGCAGCTGCCGTCGATTTTGTCTCAAATACCGGCACACGGTTGGTTTGTGTGATGCCCCCTCTCCGAGCCCCCCAAATGAAAATTGGGGCTCATGAGTAGCTTAGCCCCCATGCGGAGCTAGCAAGGAGGATCAGTAAATCTCATAATCCTATTGAATGACATCTCGTGAGCATTCGCAGAGGTATTACGGGGCATGGAAGGCCAAGGTCGGGGTTAAGGAAATAGCCGCCGAGCGAAAAAGTAGTGGATGAAGGATACCGCATTAACCGTGCGAAGGTTCCTGCACATTGTGTACTCAGGTACTCGGGGGTGCACGTGGGGGATCGGACAGACAGGGCTAGAAAATGTATGTATCAGCATACATTTCCGAGCCCCGCCCGTCCGATCACCCATATCCACCCCCGAGTATAAGTAACTGCGTTCAGTTGCAAATCTTGTAGCACGTCTCCCACATGTTCAACAGCTCAACATCAGATTCGGCCCAACGCCACTTTCAAGCTTAACCTCCTCTTAGAAATAATGAAATTTGATTTGAATTAACTCAAACCAAAGTCCCACCCACAACATGAAAATAAAAGGACGGAAAGAAAATAGAAAACTTATTCAGAACAAAGTATGAGAAATCCAGAAGGACGTTAAAAAAGCATTAGAGAATGTTTGGTAGTGGTTCGTAATTCCTAAATTCCCATACAAATTGAAAGTGACGTTTGGCCGAATCTGATGTTGAGCTGCTGGGCACATAGACGTGGTACAGTATTTGCAACCCAGCGCAGTTATACAATCAGCAGGAACCTTGACATGTTTATCTACCACATATTGTATTCTCATGAAAGTCGGAATGGCGCTAAAGCGAGCTAAGGTGAAACTAAGGCAGCCGAGCCAACAGGAAGCCACGGAGAAATTCAAGTTCCCATATTATTTTAAACATAGAGAGCGACGATTGTGGAGATTCAAGGAAATCATCACGAATGCCATTCCGACTTTCAAGCTTGCGCACTCTCTCAAGGTGAAAGGAAGTCCACCCCGAATATACACATTTGAGGTTTCATGGTGCTTATCCATACCCAAGGAAACTCCCAGAATCCACTAGAACGTACAAGACTCTTCTCGTTTAGGATAGGAAATCGTACATTTCAACAGTTTCCTGACTCTCGATCCTTCCCCAATTTCTTCACACGTATGCTGCAAACCTGAAGCCTTTTTAGGTTAGTATCCCTCGACGGATCGCTCGCCGCACGCCCGCCCGCTGATTCAGGGTTCTCCCAACGTTGTATAACATGACTGTTGCTGCCTGCAATTCCCGGTCTGTGGTCCTCTGGATGGCTCTCCGCCTTTTTGTCTACTAGGCAGGGGCCCGCTTGAGCGTGTGCGAGATTGTGGTTGCCATGTGCCATTCGAAGGTCATCATCTTCTGGTTGTCCCATGGAACTTCTGTTTATTGCACTGTGGTTCCCCTGGGCGTGGCTGAACGCGGTCCCTCCTCCATCCCCATCTGGCTGACTCCCTCCATATCTGTTTATTGAATGGGAGCCCTCCTGAGTGCCTACTTCCTTGTGGCCCCAGGCTCCCATCCCTAACGTCATTCACCTATGAACGGCTCATCACCGGGATGCGGCTCACCATGGCAACCACTGGAAAATCAAATGTATATTTTAGTATCTGCATAAATAGTAATGATACCACATTGAAAATTTCTTAGAAAGTACTTTTAAATATGGAGAATCAGAATATGAAGATTTTAATTAATAATAAAAAATAATGCCTCTTGTATACTCACTTTATTCCAAACTGGTTGATTTAGCAGATTGCTTACAATTGAAGTCAAGAAAATTGAAA
>Ga0307509_10008439_pt1 | contig 13141 bp, 14 predicted proteins | sample 10_EM_MG_FD_202245 | JGI IMG/M metagenome (GOLD analysis project Ga0307509, IMG submission 202245) | Populus trichocarpa ectomycorrhiza microbial communities from riparian zone in the Pacific Northwest, United States - 10_EM | ecosystem: Host-associated > Plants > Roots > Unclassified | place...
TGACCACGGTCCCTCACGGCTTGCCTCTGGGAAGATGGTATTGCACTATCTCCTTCTTCTTTTTCGGGGTATTGCCAAAACAGATGGCATCCGAGCCTCCCCAGGACATCGATCATGCCGTGCCTGGGCCCTCCCGCGCTGAGTGTGCGGACTTTTCAAGTGGTCTCCGCTAAGTTTGCTTTTTGTTTTTCCTTTGTTCGGATGATCGTGCCATGGGTTTTCCTTATTTTTCCTCCTTGTTCTTTGATTTGATTCCTTTCGTCTAGCTTCTTAGCTAGTCAAGGGTTTCTTGTTGGGGGCGAGATGTGCGGTTGGTTCCATACTAGAGGGACTTGGGAGGTTGGCTTTTTCCCAGGGGTAGTTGGGGGTTTTTTCTATGCCATAGTGTAAGCGGCATGTAGGATTTTGTACCCATAAACAATAATCATATGATTCAAAAAAAAAAAAGAAAAAAAAAAAAAAAAGTTACAAAGACAACCATCCTCCGTCTCCTCTACACACCCGGCGATTGAAATCTCAACACCAGGAGATTATCACCACTTTTCCAAACTGCACCCCCCTCTATGAGTTCGCTCTAGGGGGTGGAGTGCATCTCCCCTCATCTTCTCTTGCCCTTAGGTTTATCCCTTTGGGCTTTCATCACCTTGGGTTGATGGATTTCATTTTTTTTTGATGATGTTTCCTCTTCCTACCCCGCTTTTGCTCTGCCTCGCTTAGAGCATTTGCACGGTTGGCAACACTGTTCTCGGTGCCCATGTTACAGACGGCCGGGTACACGGTTTGCAGTAAGAGAAAACACTTCACCAGGCCACGGTCAATTTCTCTACTCTCTTTCTCTTTAAGAGGCTGCCTAGTCAAGACACGAATGCGTTTTCCAATAGTTTCTACGGCACAGAGTTGGGTCTACCCCTCATCCTTCTCCTCCTCACACGGTCGGATCGGCTGGCACCCTAGTGCTTCTTCACCTTCTTGCCTGGTACCCACAACTACCTGGCTGGTATCCACAACTACTTCTTCACCATTCGGACCTTGCCCACGGTCCATCACGGCTGGCCTCGGGGAAGATGGTATTGCACTATCTCCTTCTTCTTTTCGGGGTATTGCCAAAACAGATGGTATCCGAACCTCCCCAGGACTTCGATTATGCCGAGCCTGGACCCTCCCGCGCTGAGTGTGCGGAATTTTTCAAGTGGTCCCCGCTAAGTTTGCTTTTTGTTTTTCCTTTGTTCGGATGATCGTGCCATGGGTTTTCCTGACTCTTCCTGCTTGTTCTTTGATTTTATTCCTTTCGTCTATCTTCTTAGCTAGTCCAGGGTTTCTTGTTGGGGGCGAGATGTGCGGTTGGTTCCATAGCAGAGGGACTTGGGGGGTTGGCTTTTTCCCAGGGGTAGTTGGGGGTTTTTTTATGCCATAGCGTAAGCTGCATGCAAGATTTTGTACCCTCAAACAATAATCATATGATTCAAAAAAAAATAAATAAATAAATAAAAAAATAAAAGAAAAAAGAAAAAAAAAAGGTACAAAGAGAGCATTCAGCTTTAACGCTATGGCCAACAAAAACCATACCCGCCTCACCCCAGGAAACATCCAAACCCCCAAGTCCCTCTGGTATGAGACCAACCACACACTTCGCCTATCGCCCAACCAACTCCTACAAACATACACGTACACCCGAAGGAAGTAGAAAGGAAAGAAACAAGCAGGAAAGAGAGGAGAACCCTTAGTGACATCTACTACGAAACTATAAAAACATAAGACATGAATGAACCGCTGACAAAGGAAAATTACGTCTGATAAGTGAGGTGTATCAGCCTGAGCTAGGAAGTGAGGGTGTGAACCTGCACACCGGAGCAGTGCCGGGGAACAAAGCGGTGCCCGATGGCACGATAGGAGAGTGCACGGAGGAGACTTCGTGAGGGGTCTCGAGTGGGAGTGCCAAACAGCATTAGCGACGGCCAGGAGGACGGGCATAACCGCAGCGGGATTTTGTATAGCCACCGAAGATCCACCGGGGGAGGGGAGCAGGAAGGTGCCAGCTGGGGGGGGAGAGAGGGAGGATGGGAATAGCTGTAACCGAGAAACAGGACGAAGACCAAGAGGGGGGAGGAATGAGGATGGGATGAGGACGAACTAGCCCAAACACTTGAGACGACCGACTAGAGTAACCGCGGCCGATGCTTTTCCCAATGTGAAAGGAAGAAGAAGTGCTGAAGTTAGTAACCAAAGTGTTCCCCGACAGGACCACATAACGGAGACGGAAAGGTACTTCGCAAAGGGCTTGGAAAGCTCAGCGCCGACCGTGAGCGAAGAGAACGGAATGCCGTCCGTGTAAAACCAAAGTGAGGTACAAAGGAAGTGCAGGGTAAGGCGAAGAACCGAACTTCATGAGTGGGAGTCAACGATGAACGGGAACAAGAACCCCGTGCAGGAGGGGGTAGACCCCAAAGTGAGAGGAGGGGTGATAGCATCACGGGCCTCGGCAGAAGCCATCAAGGGGCAGCAGAGGAGGTTGTGGTGGATCCCACGATGATTTGCCTGGTGTTGAGATTTCAATCGCCGGAGGTGTAGGGGATATGGTTCCTGAAGAGTGACACGGTGCTTTTTTCATTTTTATTTTCTTTATTTTCATTTTTTTTATTTTAAATTATATGTTTATTGTTTCTACGGTACAAGAAATGACCTACATCTTTAACGATATGGCCAAAACAAAACCGAAAATCAAACTAACACTAAACAAAAGAAACAAACGTAACCAACTCCCCCAACACGACCAATAACTGTCGCAAAGCAGCCGTAGCTAAAATTAAGCAAAGTATAAACCACTAACTAGTCTTGAGGGCCAGGGGCGGGTAGGATAGGAGAGGGGAGGAGTGGGTTTGGCGGGGCAGTGTGGAGGGAGGGAGCAAGCTGGGGCATTCCAGGAGGGAAACCAGTGGCTGTGGTGCAAATGAACTCAGCCAGCGCAATGAGCAGCTGCTGGTCGGACAAGGTCGGGGCCTCAGGTGCCAAGTCTGAGACCCCTTGGAGCAGGCGGGATCTCTGATGGGCGGACGAGGGGCAGGACAGGATGGCATGTTCGAAGGTCTGTGGGGCCTCAGAGCCCAGCGGGCACGATGTGTCGGCATCAGGATTGTCCCATGCGGGGTAAGCCGTGAGATAAGTTTTCCCAGAGCGCATCTTGTGTATTCTTCCCGCAACAAATTTACCCAAGCCCATGACGGGAAGGAGGCGTGTTGAGGCCGGATAGGGGTAGTATGGGGGGGCTGGGGTGGCAGACCAGTCGGAAAGGAGGAGTTGTTTAGCCTTTAGTTTGAGGGGAGTATAAGATGGGACAATCCCCGGAATCGGGGGCAGGTAGTCCGCCAAGCGGATGGAGATGGGCGGCATCGTCGAGACGTCGTGTACAAGGGGGACAGCCGCATTCGCCAAAGCTGTGATGACATTGTGTCGGTATCTTGGGTTCTTGGCCTTGTCTGGGGCGGAACGCTAGTCGAGGTTGAAGAAGAGATAGGGTTGGGAGGTAATCTTCCCACACGCCAGCAATGTGACACGGTGGGGCGAGAAGGTGTGAACAGACTTAGGGTGGTGTGTGGTGGCAGGGTTTATCTCCGTGGGGGAGCAGATGAGCCTTAGGCCAGCAAGGCGGCGCGGGTGGCGTATAAGAGCAGGGAGTAGAGGGAGACCGGCTTTTCTGTGCAAACATGTTGTGTTGGTGGTGGCAAAACAGTTAGTGATCCACCTACAGACCCGATGCCAGAAAGCGGACATCGGGCACATGATAGACGGGGGAGTGTTCCCCAGACAGCGGACCCGTATAGGAGAATTGGAGCTAGGAGGGAACGGGCCAGTATGAGACAAGGTAGGGTGGAAGGCCCATCCCGGGTGGGGAGAGGCGGCGAATCGTGGCCAGGGCGGCATAAACAAGGGCGTACCTGCTGGAGCAGTGGGACCTTGCGTCAAAGGAAGGAGTGAAAATAAAGCCCAGCCACTTCAGGCAGGTCCGTGGATAGAAGAGCTGATCCTCCAGGTGCACGGCGAGGCAGCACGGTGGCTCATTGCTCCTGGCAGTCCTCCAGTAGATCAGTTCGGTGTTCGGAATGGAGAAGGAGATGTTGATTGGGCAGGCCCTTCTCTTGAGTGCTAAGAGGGATTTCTGAAGGAGGCGAATGTTGGTTCTATAGGAGGGCGAGGCCACGGTGCCAGCAAAATCGTCGACGTAGGAGATAATAAGTGACCTGGAGATTTCCAGGTGGAGGGAGGAGACATATATGACAAACAGCAGGGGGGAGATGGGAGATCCCTGAAGGACCCCGACTGAAACGGGAGCGAAGAGGCGAGGGGACCCCTGGAACATCAGGCGGCAGGTGCGGTCCATGAGGAAAGGGTCGACCCATTGGACCAGGTATGGGCTGACCCGCTTCCTGCGGAGGAGTGAGAGGAGTGAGGGAAACTCCACGTTGTTAAAGCCTCCCTTCACATCCAGGAAGAGAGTGGAGACGTTGTAGGTCAGGCGGTGAAAGGACTCCACATTGTGTCGTAGGACGAGGGCGGCATCGGCGGTGGATGTCCCAGGGAGGGACCCGCACTGAAGGCGGTGGATGAGGGAGCAATTCGTTGCCTGGGCTGAGAGTCGAGAAGCTACTACTCTCTCAAGGATTTTAGAGACTGTTCGAAGGAGGACGATAACCCTGAAGGAGGAGGGTGAATCATATGAAGGTTTACCCGGTTTATCGAGGACGATACGAAGGGCCTTCATGAGGGAGGGAGGGTGAAAATCGTGGGCTAGCAGGGGGTCCACGAGGGAAGGGACACGGGAGGGCTTGAGGAGGTGTATAGATTTCCACACAGAGTCCAGGATGTGGTCGGGGCCAGGGGCGGAGGTGTTCGAGGATTTGGAGAGGGCCCTGGATATCTCTTTGGAGGTGAGGGGGGTATAGTCCTTGTAGTGCGCGAGGCGGAGGAGCGGGGGAGGTGGGGGTTTGGGGGTTTGGGGGGAAAGTAGTGGTGAAGGAGTGTCTCTGCTACATCAGCTGCATTGGAGGCCCCTGGCAAGTTTGGGAACCTTTGTGGTGGGCAGCGAAATGCGAACCTCTTGGCTGTCCAGAGGGAGTGTAGAGTGGCCGAAGACAACAAGTCCGACCAAGACAAGAGGTCCAACTAAGACACAAAGTCCGACCAAAAGACTAACCCGATGCTTTTTTTTTATTTTTATTTTTATTTTTATTTTTATTTTTACCTTTTTTGAATCTCATTTATTAATTGTTTCTATCGGGACGAATGCACAACTGCGCTCAATCCCACACTCCTAGGTACAACAGACATTCGGCCGGAATGAAGACCATGTCGTCCAAAACCTCCAACTACAGTCCATCCCGCGATCCCCAAGCTAAAACCCTCTGACCCTGCCCGACAAAGGAAACCCCGCCCGGTACTATGGGTAGAAACTACAAGGAGATGAGAACACGAGCCTGATAACAGCGAACCAATAACCCCCGCGAAAGCCTAGCCTAAAAGAAAAACATCCCCAACTGACAGTAGACACAACCAACAAAGAAAAACAAACCCACTCCCCCAAGTCAAACAACCTATAAGCTAAACCGAAGTAAAACCCCACCGGGCCCAGCTCCCGAAGGAATAGGGACTTCTGATTATCGGGTCTTGGGGACGCAACGAGGGGAGAAAAGCTCCCAGGGGCATATAGCCCCGCCAGCCGAGGCTCAGGAAAAGTAACCGAGGTCAAGAGGATGCCGCCTAAAGAAGGAAGGCTCGTGGCAGTCGGAGGAAGATCCGGTCGGCTATTTCGGGAAAAAGGACCAGAATCAAATGAAGGTTTAAACATGATCCCCTAGTCCGAGGATATCAGAAGGGAACAGAGGTTTGAAGGTGGGCGTAGAGCCACGAGCAGTAGGGTGCCAGCCGATCCAAACGTCGGGGAGGGAGTGGGCGGAAGGCTAACCGACACGAGAAGTGCGAGGAAGGCCGACGGAACCGGGGTCACGATGTTTCGTAAAAACCAACCGTGCCAGCAGAGCACAAAGGAGACAGTGCAATACCAGAGAGCAGTGCCACCAGTGGCAACTACTTTATCGATCGACCGAGACTAAAGACCGACCATTGACGGGTGAGGGGTTGCCGACCGTAGGGGGCTGCCTAAGCGAGCCCGGAGAGGAGGGGGTGAAGGCGAACTCAACCAACCCCTAGGAACAACCTTGCCAGGCCTGACTATCAGAAGGGAATGGAAGAGGGAGGGGAGACAGCTTCACTCAGACAGGGGCAATGTGGCGTGTCTGAGGAGAGGGGGGTGGATGGAAGTGACGATGATTTCTGGTGGTGTTGAGATTTCAATCACCAGAGGTGTAGCGGAGACGGAGGATGAAGAGTAACCCGATGCATAACCATCCTTATATACACTCTCTAGGATGCCCAGGCCAATTGTGCACCAGGGCCCTACTCTCCACTCAGAACAGTTGAAACCTGTTACGGGGTAGCTAACCTGACGAGATATTGAGCTAACTAGGCCATAGTTCGAGAGTACGAAGATAGGTCAGAAAGGCTTGGTAAAGTAATGGGAAAGTTAAAGTTCTTGAACTTACAAGATTTCTTAATAACTTGTTATATTGTTAAGGTCTCTTCTGTGTTGCTTGATTCCTCCTCAACCACTGGGGGAGAGCCCTTCTATTTAAACTAAAGTTTACGCTACTTTCCATTCTTAAGAACTTATGTATCTTTCGGTCCTTTAACTTTGTTCAGGAAAGTGCGATCAGTGTTTGACCCTGAAAGTAATTGCCCTGCTCGAACTCAGAGAGTCTTCTCACTACTAATTTATCTGGGGGTGTTTCCACTCCACTAGTAGATAGTCTCTGATCTCTTCGTCCTAATACCCTATGGTTTAATATATGCAGCCCGTACTGAAACATCCCAATAGTTCTCATAAAATACAGTGTGATCAGTTCGGATGGCTATCTTTCAAAGTACCATGCATAAATATGCAGCTGTACCGGATATGTGATAGAGTTCAAATATGTTATCGTTCCAATCTGTGAATTACTTCAAGGAACGTGAACTCTTCCAGTTGCCTGACTAGCTACCACAGATGCCTCCCGGTTCGTCCTACTTCTAGGGAGCTTTAGTGTTCGGATATACAGTCATCTTTGATGAAGCTGTATATCTCGTACTAATATAGGTGAGCTATTCTTGTATGCATAACAGAAACACTCATCTGGAATTCAATATCTCCAATAAATGACAAATAACAATACTCTCGAAGTCTGAGTAGTAAGCCTGAGATAGAAGTAAAGTAAAGAACTATAAGTTAAGAGGGTGGAAGGGATCCTGAGGGTTGGGTTGGAAAGGGAAGAAAATAGAGAAAGGGAGGAGAATGGAAGAAGGGGGGGTTGAAGCTCGATAGGAAAAGAAGTGGTGCGCCGAAGGTTATCTATCATCAATATAGAGAAATTGAGAAAAGAAGAAATTGTAATGTACCAGTTTTTCTTAGTTGTGTATTTAAGGATCCTCATTTTTCTCTCTACTGTTAAGAAAAAATCAAGATCAAGACATCCTCCTCTACTATGAAGATCCCAGTTGTAGATATTGTTTTCAATTTACTTTAAAACTTTCTGTTCTGGAGATAAGTTAAACAGGGAATACCCTCACTCTGGATTCTCCATCCCACTCCTCTATAATACCTTCCTTCTATTTCCTGCTTCCTATATAACTTAAGGCCCAAAGTTCTTTTCTGCATTCTTGCCTTATTTGAAGGTTTTTCTTCTTCTATACCTATATTTTTTAAACTTAGTTTCCAATTTCCCTTCTTCCATGCTTGTTGTTTGTACCCAGTCATGTCTATGATAGTTAATAACAATCTGTACAAAATTCAAGTAGTTGAAAGCCTTTTGACTTTTGTTGAATTTTATGTTTTATGATTTTCGCATAGTAGCAGTTTCGGTTGCTATAGTGCGCTATAGTACAGGATTACTTTCATCGTTTGGGAAAAAACATAATACATTTGAGAAGAAATAAAATTGCTTGTATTCAATTTGGTAGGCTTGTGATTTATAAGGACAGAATTGGCTGTCACTCCAGAATTAACACACAAAGTCGAATGCTGAGTTTCTGTACTAACCAGGGTTCTCAATAGTCTTACTAGTCTAGTTTTGAGGAAAGGACCGTTTTGTTAGTACTTCTTGAGGTTAACAACTAAACTAGCCTTGTTAATATGGTCAGGTCTTGTCTAGGAATAGTCCTTCACTAGTCTGTATATAATTATTTCAATCTAGTATTTCAATGGTAGTCATAGTATAAGTAAATACATGTTTTGCAAAAAAAAATGATAAATCATATTATATCATTATAATGAAATAACCCTTCCATCCATCTAGTTACCTTTATTGGAAGCCTTTAATCCTGAGTGCTTGAGATATCACAGGTGGGCTGAATATCAGACTCTGCTTATCCTATTATTGTTTGGACGAAGACTTCCCATATGCTCTTCTGATGAGTGCAGGACTCAAAGCTATTCACAAGTCAAATTGTCGGATGCATGAAAGGGTAAAGAACAGGAATAAATTTGTGGAAGTGCAAATACTATAAGCACTATGTCTTGTGATAAGCTAGTCTTTCTTTTGTTAGCATAGAAGTCTGTGAAAGAGCCATGAACCAGTATAAATAAGCATGATACCCCTATGCAATAAGCAATTTAAGTTGTAATAATCTCTGTTATTTGTTAGCAAGAATGTCAGTGAAAGCACTGACAGAGACTAAAAACACACTAGGTGCCTAGAAATTATAAGCAATTGGAGATGTTATAATATTTGTCTTTGCTTTATTCATATAGCAGTTCATGAAAGGATCAGGAAAATGGAATATACATTGAAGAGGAAGGTCCTGTCTTAGGATTGATGGAACATGAAGAACTAGAGGACTTTCCAGATTTATATCTGCTACTGACTTTACCATTAGTGAATAATTTAGTAGAGTATGATCTTGCATGAGAATGAGAGATCATATCCCCCGATCTGTCTTAGCAATTGATGTCCAATATGTTATGGCACTATTGGCATTTTGTTTTGTTTCTCTGTGGTATTTTTGATTGTTTCGAAGTTGCCATTAAGCGCCACAGTGATCTGGGGATCTACATTCCATCACTTGGTTTTTTATTAGTCTGACTGATCCTGGTAGACTTAGTTCCAACATCTACCAGTCTCTGGTCATTAAATTTCCACCATCGCACTAGAATTAACTTTTGACCTGACTCAGGAGACCAGCCCAGTCCTTATCTGACCATTCAGAACGATGGTGTAAAGTTATGAGAAGTGGCTGACGGAAGTCTGTGCTGGTCTCCCATACAGGGGAATAATCAAAGTGTGGGCTACATAGTTGGAGGTTGCTCCTCTAGTAAGGCTTTGTGTTTATCTTTGTTTGGTTGTCTCTTGGGGGACTGAGCAGCACTAGCTTTATTGCACTCATCACCACCCCTTGTTTAAAAGCAGGTAATTGTTGACTACATAGTACTGTATGTGATCCTTGGAGTATTAAACGTAATAGAGTATGGTTTCCTTGAGATCTGATAATATGTGGTTGATAGACATTTATTAGGACTTGGATATGCACTATCAGTACCCGCAGTCTTCTGAAGATTAATCTCACAACCAACATTGTGTTCAAGATGATTATTTGGTCTTGTACTATAGTTGGTATCATATGTCGCTGTAATATTGAGAATACCTATTGGTGGCTAGTTCGACTTTGGTTTGAAGGATTTCTTTTCTGAATTGTTTGTTAAGAATACACCGTATTGAAGTCTCAAGACTCTTGCCACTCAGCACCGTATCAGTACAGATTTCAAACTAGTATTATAACCGCTTCCCTTGGGCTAGGGGTCTTGCAAAGGGATATCGGTATTGACTCTAACCAAACCGGTGGTATAAACGAGATCAAAAACCGGAGACGCCAACAAGTAATTGAGTAAACTCTATTACTTTTATCAAAACTACTAAGAGAAAGCCAAGTGCCTTAGGCCTGTGCGAAGCTCAAAGATTCTCAAATCAAACTGAATAGAATATAACTACTCAATCAAGTATATTGAAAACTCTCTCTGTCGAAGTCTGATCTCTCTAAGTCCAGAAAGATACAGGTCTTTAGATAAACTTGCGATAATCTATCTCGTATCAATCAAATCCAAATCCTAAGGTATCAAGTAATACCTTGCCAATAAACAAAAACAATAAAAAGGCTTACAAACTTCCGGAGTTTGTATCCTGAAACAATACAAGTAACCAATAACAAGGCCAACAAGTCTCCTGAACTCGTATCCTAAAACATAACATAACACAAACTAACAAGGCATACTAGTCTCCTGAGCTCATATCCTGAAACAATACATAACACAAATCCATACCTAAACACGTATCCTGTACTGGTTACAAGTATGTAATATAATGATTATTCTAGTGAAAAAATAGACGATTGATGATAAACCTAGATGCCCAGATCTCTTGGGATCATTTCCCACTCATGTTTAGATTTTGATTCCCATACCTGAAAGCTCATCAATTAGCTATTGAATAATATATTTGGCATAAATAAGATGATTCCCGGGGATCCGGCTTACAACCAGGATCTATCTCACACATAGCAACGAGTCACAAATCACACCTGCATTTGAATCTCACCAGGTATAATAGAGATACTATCTTCAAAATCAAGCCCCTTTTTCTTTTCTTATTTCTTTTTTTTTATCTCATTTATTAATTGTTTCTATTGGAGCTAGAAGGCACACTTGGGCACATTCCCAGTCATAGGTACAATGGAACTCAGAATACCATATAGGGCTATTTACTCGAAAACATTCAACTACAGTCCATCCCGCGATCCCCAAGCTAAAACCTTCTGACACTCCTGCCAAAGAACCCCCTACCCTGTACTATGTGTAGAAACTATCAGGAGATGAGAACACCGGCATGCAATCTGCAAACCAAATATCCCACGAGAGCCTAGCCTAAAAGAAAAACATCCCCAACCGACAGAAGTAACTACCAACAAAGGAAATCAAACCCACTCCCCCAAGTCAAACCACCTATATGGTAAACTGGAGTAAAACCCCATCAGGGCCAGCTCCCGAAGGAATAAGGACTCCTGTAAATTGGGTCTCAGGGACACAGCGAGGGGAAATAGTTCCTGGAGGCATATAGCCCTGCCCGCCAAGGCTCAGGAAGAGCAACCGAGTTTGAGGTAATTGTTGCCTAAAGAAGGAAGGCTCATACCAGTCAGAGGAAGATCCAGTTGGCTAACCTGGGAAACCGGACTTAGATAAAATAAAGGTTTAAACATGCTGCCCTAGTCCTAGGACATCAAAAGAGAATAGAGATCTGAGTGTGGGTGTAGCGCCGAGAGCAGTAGGGTTCGAGTAGATCAAAACGTCAGGGAGGAATATGGCGGAGTGCTAACTGACACGACAAGGGGGAGGCTGGCTGACGGAAGCGGGGTCACAATGTTGTGAAAATTCAATCACACCAGCAGAGCACAAAGGAGATAGTGCAATACCAGCGAGCAGTGCCACAAGGGACAACAACCTTACCAATTGACCGAGACTAAAGACCCACAGTTGACAGGTGAGGGGTTGCCGACTGTAGGGAGCAGCCTAAGCGAGCCCAGAGATGAGGGGATAAAGGCAGAGTTACCCAACCCCTAGGAACAAGCTCGCCAGGCCTGACCATCAGAAGGGAAAAGAAGAAAGGATGGGAGTAGCTTCACCAGACAGAGGCAATGTGGCGTCTCTGGCAGAGGGGGGGTGGATTGAAGTAACAATAGCTTCTCGTGGTGTTGAGATTTCAATCACCGTAGGTGTAGTGGAGACGGAGGATGTTGAAAATGATTCCCCTTTTTTTTTTGAATCATATGTATTCGTTTAAGGTACAAAGCCAGCATTCAGCTTTAACGCTATGGCCAACAAAAACCTTAGCCTCCTCACCCCAGGAAACATCCAAACCCCCATGTCCCTCTGGTATGAGACCAACCGCACATCTCGCCTATCGCTCAACCAAATCCTACAAAGATACTCGTACATTAGAAGGAAGTAGAAAGCAAAGAAGCAAGCAGGAAAGAGAGGAGAACCCTGAGTAACATCTATTACGAAAGTATAAAAACATAAGGAATGAATGAACCCCTGACAAAGGGAAATTACATCCGATAAGTGACGCGTATCAGCCTAAGCTATGAAGTGAGAGTATGGACCTGCACACCGGAGTGATGCCCGGGGACGAAGCGGTGCCCGATGGCAGGATAAAAAGCTGGATGGAGGTGACTCTGATGAGGGGTCGCTGGAGGGTGTGCCAAAGCAGCATTATCCACGGCCAAAAGGACAGGCGTAACCGCGGTGGGTTATTACATACTAACCGAAGATCGACCGTGGAAAAGGGAGCAGTAAGGTGCTAGCTGAGGAGGTGGAGAGAGGGGAAAGGATGTAGGTATAACCGAGCAACGGGAGGAAGACCACGAGGGTAGTAGAGGAAGGATGGGGAGGGGAAGGCAATCCAAATGCTTGAGACGACGGACTAGAGTAACCACGGCTGATGCTATTCCGAATGCGAAACAAAGACCAGATGCTGAAGTTACTAACTAAAGTGTTCCCCGACAGGACCACGTAGCCGAGACAGATAGGTACTTCACAAAGGGCTTGGAGAGCTCATCGACGTCTATGAACGAAGAGAGCAGGATGCCGACCGTGCAAAACCTAAGCGAGGTGCAATGGAAGTGCAGGGTAGGGGGGGAGAACCAAACTTCATGAGCAGGGGTCAACGATGAACGAAACAAGAACACCATGGAGGAGGGGGTAGACCCCAAAGGGAGAGGAGGGGTGATAGCGTCACTCCCCTGGGCAGAGGCCATCACGGGGGAAGAGAGGAGGTGGTGGTGGATCCCATGATGATTTCACTGGTGTTGAGATTTCAATCGCCGGAGGTGTTGGGGAGATGGTTCGTGTTGAAAATCATGCCCCCTTTTTTTTTTTTTTTTTTTTTTTTTAAATCAAGTGCGTTTGTTTTATTAAGGTAAAAAGACAGCATGCAACTTTAACGATATGGCCGACAAAAACCCAACCCACCTCACCCCAAGAAACAACCAAACCCCCAAGACCCGCTGGTAT
>Ga0307509_10008442_pt1 | contig 13138 bp, 17 predicted proteins | sample 10_EM_MG_FD_202245 | JGI IMG/M metagenome (GOLD analysis project Ga0307509, IMG submission 202245) | Populus trichocarpa ectomycorrhiza microbial communities from riparian zone in the Pacific Northwest, United States - 10_EM | ecosystem: Host-associated > Plants > Roots > Unclassified | place...
TGCCACTCTTTGTTTTCCTCGAACCGCTTCCGGATGGGCGCGAGAAGACCGACGATCGCGTCCGCCACGGCTCCCTTGAGATCTTTCGGGTGCACGTCACGTTTCTCGAACGCGTCCCTGAGCGCGTCGTACGTGGAGAAGTGCATCGACCCGCCGTACTTCTCGTCCCTGTGTACGCTGAATACCGTGCCAGGGGGCGCGCCCTCGGACGCAAACGACTTTTGCTCGTCCCCGTCGAGAACATCTCCGTCGGGGTCGGGACTGGTGCTGCTGTCAGCCCTCCTCGCTGCGCGTTCGAGCCGGAGTTCCGATATGGGGATGAGAACGGCCTCGACGAAAGCGAGCACGCCGTTGTCTGCAACGTTGCCCTCCTCGCAGAACGCCTTTTTGATCTTGCGCCGCACGGCATCGGGAGGGTCGAGAAAGTCGATTTTGGAGTCTGGGTCGGAAGAAGACATCTTCCCTCCCGCCAGGCCGGGGACCATCGCGTTCATGAGGTGGGCACGCTTCGCATAGCCAAGGCGCGGAAGGTAGAGCTCTGCGAAAGTGAAAATTTTCCGCTACGTGCATCATCGCCATCAAGATTGAGTGACAAGGGTAGATATTATGCTTACGCACCTGGTCCACCCCACCAAATTGGAAGTCCACGTCCAAGTACTGCTCATCCAGCGCCTGTAGACCGGGATAGAGCAGACCGCTCAACAGCGGGCTCTCGACCTGCTTGACGACCTCCGCACCAGCCTTTTTGGCGTCATGCTCGGTCACCGTCGCGCACAACCGATAGTTGTCGAGATTGTACTCTTTTGTGAGTTGATAAGATGAACCTTCGACGAAGGTGAGTCTCGAAGTAGGGATGCCGAGTGATTCGAAGACAGCAAGGAGGACAAATTTGTAGTACTTGGTGCGATGTCCTACCAGCTCGAGAGGCGCCTTCATGTTGTCGAGGAACGCATGGATGTCTGCGACTATGCGTCAAGTGCTGCAGTATAAACCTTTGCAGTCAATTCCCACCAGCGAGCAAAATCTTGACCTGTCCACTTGGGATTTAGCTCCAAGACGTTAATGAGGGCGTTGTTTGACACACGCACCTCGACATCGGCCCTCAGGAAGTCTGCAATTTTGGCAAGTGGCACAAAATATCCGACGTGTGCTGGGCACAACCAGAATCAGTCGCCCGTCATGGCAATGGATGATGAAACCTCTGACTCACGTCTGCCAGTCGGCGCCGTCCCTGATTACGATGAGCGATGAGCTCGCTTTGGAATGTATGCGATCCGGGAAGGGCACTCACCCCAGTAACACTTTGGCGTCTTTCCCTGTGTGAGCAACGTTTTTATAGCCTCACCACCGAGGACTTCTTGCAAACGGCGGGTTATGAGGTGAAACCTTTCATCTGCTGTTGCTTCTGACATCCTTTTGCGCGCTGTGGTGGTCTAATGAAATTCCTGCATGGACGCGAGTCATCCCAGTGCCAAGTGCAGGCTCCGGCCATCGCCGAGAAAGTGTCGAAACACTTACGGTTAGGTTATGTAATCGGTCCGAACAGTGCACTGATCAGTTCTGCTGCATCCTCTGTCCTTTCCTCCGCGCTCCCCGTCTCTGCCTCGTCAGACGTGCCGTTCCTGTGGGTTCGGTCTAATGATGAAGAACATGAAATTGTAGGGGTGTCTATAAAATGTTCAACGGCTGTATCTGACCAAACCGGTGCCCTTAGGTCCTGTCAAAGTTGGCACCAGTAACCATACAGCAGTGCCATGGTGCTATGCGAATTTAAACGCGTCAATTTGATTTTGACCACTCAAAAAGTATTAAATCCAGCCATGCTTTCCTAGAATTCAGCATAGCTCCTCGTGCCATAACTTTCTACCATGTCTGGACGCGGAAAGGGCGGAAAAGGTCTTGGAATGTACGTCTTGCCGTCTCGCATACAAAGCATTTCCGATAATCGCATTTTTCTTCTCTTGCCTCTCAGAGCTGGTGTAAAGCGCCGTCATCGCATGACCTTGCGCGATAATGTCATGGGAATAACAAAGCCGGTGCGCTCATTCGCATTCTTCTCGCTCCCCCTTCTCGACTCAGCAAACCATTATCGCAGGCAATTCGCCGCCTCGCTCGTCGTGGGGGTGTGAAGCGTATCTCTGGTCTCATCTATGAGGAGACCCGCGGTGTTCTCAAAGAATTCTTGGAAAATGTGTGCACGAACCATCAAGCTTCCAGATGTTGCGCGGCGGCTGACTCACCTGCAGGTTATCCGAGACACCGTTGCGTACACCGAACATGGCAAGAGGTGCGTTTCCTTGTTCCCATCACTTTCGGAACCACTGCACATATACGCATTCTGAATAATCAGGAGAACTGTTACCTCACTCGACGTGGTTTACGCCCTCAAGCGTTCTGGACGCACCCTCTACGGCTTCGGCGCTTGAAAGAGTACCCTTACATTTCTTGATGCTTCATCCTAGTTTTGTGACTCGACCAGAATGTGGCGCGTTGCTGCGGGTCCTAGGGAATAATTCGGTATTATCTCCTTAGTTCCTCGATTCAGATGTTCTCGATTCGGCCCTGATGCACTAGATCTAGGATTAGCACAGAGTATTCTTTACAGTCTGCCTCTTGCATCACGCCTATAATACACAATATACTACCCTTACTCTCACTTCGGATCTCCGACAGATGGCTACGTCTCCATACTTCACAGCAATACGTGCAGAGTCGACTGAAAATATGAGAACAATTCGGATTAACTGAGGTTATTGTACTTATTGACTCTATGCTGTCCCCGGCCCACCATGCGCTCAGGTTACACCTTTGAAACCAAAGCACAGCCAATAACCCTCACTCGAGCTGGTCCTACTTGAGTTGGGTTTGATATATAGGACGTTGTGGAAGTTTGGATTGAGGTAAAATTTACGGAATTGTTGCAACTCTGGGTGTTCGAAATGTTTGATTCTGTGTCGCCCCCATTCATACTTGCACATCAGTGAGAACGTAAAGGGCACACTCACAACAGTACCCCGCCCCGCTTACGCCCAATGGTCTGCGCAGTCCGCAAGTGCTTGCTTGTGAAATCCAACACTGCGTGGCAAATGTCCAGCGAATCTTGTATATCGCGCGTTCGATTGCCAGTTGCGTTCGCTGCCATGTCCGATAGTATTACATCCGCCTTCCCCTCAGGGTTGGCTTTTGCACGTATGATAGCCTCCACCATCGGCGCCGTCTCGGGCGCAAGAAAATCGGCCTGGAGCGTATGCACACCCGGAATCGGAGCAATCCTCAACCTGTCCACGGCGATCACGACGCCTTTACCCTCGCTGTCCACGTCTGCCCCGCCACCCTCGACGCCCTCGCTCCAGTGCTCACTCGGCGCGTCGAGTCTGAGTCCCCAGTGTCCATCATCCCCCCGATCCGGCCTCCGCCTCGTGCGCAGACGAGCCCCCCATCCCATGAATCCCGCGACAACTTGGCTCCATCCTCCTGGCGCCGCGCCGAGATCAACCACAGCGCGAACATCCGGGGCGCGCAGAAAACGGCTGTAATGGTCGTCGATCTCGAGTAGCTTGAAGGCCGAGCGCGAACGGTATTGGGCCGGATGTGAGAGACGCTGACGGACGTATGGGTCATCAAAGTGGCGCGCCAGCCACTGCTTAGAGGAAGGAGAGAGAGACTTTCCCGCTGAACGAGGGGCAGTTGAGAACATGAGAGCGCAAGGCGCGCCTGACGGATAACCCACAACCGTGACTTGTTTCCGGGCCGGCCGCTCCTCTCACTTTACCGTGTTAATCATCGCGGTCCATCGGGCACCATGTCTGACAAGCGACTCGCACCTGGATTCCGCCAAGTAGACGCGTTTGGCTCTGATGACCATTATGAGCGTGACGAGAACGGAGATATCATCGAGGAAATCTCCTATGTTACCCTCGACCTAGGTGCTGTCGAGCCTACCCTCGTACCGAGCAGCTCAACTCACCGTCTCATCGTACGTGGATAGAATATACTGCTGTGCTATTCTCCACACAAGTCTTATCCCAGTGTAGGGCCTAGATACGCCTACCCCATTTCTTCAGCTCTCTGGAACAATTTTCCAGGGTACACACCAGCCACTTCTTGGAACTGAACTCCTCTTTACTGAGGACAAAGGTTGGTCTCGTTGATTCACACATCCGCATGGAACACCATCACTCATACCACACCCGTCAGACCCCCAGGACCAAACAAGACGCAAAGTCTCCCACCTCGCCAACACATCTCAACGCATTCGCTTCAAGCAGGTCGAGGTCCAACCGAAGGGCGCACCCGCCGAGCAGCCTCCAGGACCATCAACCCATGGTAAGAGCAAGAACGCAAGCAATAAGAAGAAACCCATCGCCGTGGACGATGACGAAATACTGGATCAGATTACCGGCAACATCGAACCGGGAGACGTCCCCCCGCAGAGACGCAGGGGTGGCAAGGGAAAGGGCAAACGTGGGAGCGTGTCCGAACCGTCGCAATCTCAGCCTGGGAACGTGGAGCAGTCCGCTGTGCCAGAAGAGACGCCACCTGCACCCGGGATCGCAATGGAGCCATGAGTTGAATACGGTGAAGATCCCTTGTCGCACGAACATGGACGGGCCTATGTTCTGGACTGCTACCTCAGGCATTCGAGGCAAATCCCGGGCTTGTGTGATCCTTAACAGTAAGTATTATTCCGTATTCTGTATGTCACAACTAACGCTCTGCGAAAGATACTCGTGGGGCACTAGATGAGAACCCCATACCCTCAATTAAGCGCCTCCTGTAGGAAGACTTACAAGATTGAGCTAGACGCTTGATTTGTCTCCCCCACCTTACATTTTCCTGAGTTGCGTAGGGGTGCGGTACTGTCCAAATATCGGAGGTTTATTGGTGTTGTCTACAATAGCAACTTCGAATGGTTATTTAACATCCCAGTTCACTGACTGGTCTTACTCAGTAGCAGCTTGAACTTTGATTGAAACCAGCCTTACTCGACGAGCGTGAGCCCACAAGCTATTCAGCTCCTGGGGCTGCGTGGACAAACAATGGTGCCACATGAGACGATGGGTCGCCAAACGGCGAGTAAGAGTTGCGATCCAAGAGTACAGAAAAGTAAAGTAATCATAGGCGTAATGATATTAGGTCGCCAACGACACTTTACAATACATCATCTTCGTCCCCCATCTCTTCGATACTGACATCGTGGGGCCATCTGTAATAGCTCCGTCGTCGTCCGTCTGGGCCCATCCCATTTTGTCCAAACTCCCGATGTGCATGCTCATCATTGTTCCCCCACCCGCTTGTGAAGATGTTTGACCTAATGTCAGGCACGATGTGGGTTTCGGAGTCAACGTACCTGTTCATACGTGTTTACTTTATTTCGCCGCCGTGGCCAGGATGGACAATACTTCAACCATGATCTAATCGTAAAGATAATGGTCGAAGTATTGTCTACCTAATCGGACGAACCCCTGCATAGGTTTCAAGCTGGTAAAAATGGTTTCGAGCCGAATACAACAAGTGGCTGATTAGTTAGTACAATTAAAGAAAATCAAAATGCCACAACTCACAAGAAACAGAGGAAATGGAACTATAACGGGTTCGGAGCTTGAAGAATAACCATGGTCGACTTCCTGTAGACTTTGCAGAGGTTTCTTCAAATGGAACCCGAGTTGGAAAGTAAGGAAGAAGAGGAGAGGCACTGGCATGTTGGAAATTTTCATTCTCGTAATCACGTGTGCAGTTCACGCAACTCCCAGCCTGCGACGGAGCTTCTTTGTTCTCGCCGCAATATTGCTGTAGCCCATCATTGTTGACTTTGCATGTTCAAACGGACAGATCCTCTGGTCAGAAGTCGTTCATTGAGTTATTTGGCGGCCGTATAAGGTATACCATGGGCGCCCCCCTGGCTGTGCAGAAGGAAACGACACACGAGCGATACAGAGACCAGGCACAGCATTCCTCATCCTGCCATCGGCGTGTCTGTGTTCTCTGGTTTCAACATCCCACGATATCCCAACGCCTTGTCAAGTCGTACCCAATACGCACGACGTCATGTCGAGGAAGTCCATTGACATAGTGGACCAGATCGAATCAGAGCAGTTTGAGCCTACCGCAAGTTTGGACCCCAGGTCAGTCGATTTTACTCACTCATCGCTTCCACGTCACTCACTCACACGGAAGCAGTAATACGCCGGGAGAAGACAAGCAGGATCACCAACCACCTCTGGGGGTCGAACTGACGGGATACCGTCTACTCAACCTGGCCGTGATACTGGCCATCGGAATTCCGAAGGCGATATCGTCCTACCGCGGACAAGCAGTCATCCCAACGACACTGGGTTGGGTTTCGGGAACACTCCTAGCCGCCGTGTGAGCTTCCATCTCGTTATCAGGGTAGGCTGGATTTGTCAAGTTGACGGTGGTCAGATTATACTACGTCGGACTACTCCAGGACAAACGCCCAGAGATCTGTCCATATTTCTTCCAAGTTGATGTTGCGCCTCCTATTCTCAAATTTATGCGCAGTCCAGAACGTGGGTGCAGTAGCGTTGTGTTGTGGTTATGGTACTTTTGGCGAAAGGTGCTAACTTAACTGCGGAAAACGTACAGTGTATAACTTCCTCTTGTCACTCTCACCCCTGCAACCTGCTGTGGCACTACTTCAGTTCGCTCTGACTTTCAGGGAGGCCAGGAGCGTCAAACTCATGGACACCCTACACGTACCTTCGGCCGCGTCGTTTATTGTCACCAGAAATGCCATCATAATGGCTGTTGTGTTTATCATCCTGGGCATACTTTCAGCTCTGCAACATTTAACTAAACCGGTATATCGCCTCCGAGGTGAGTATCTCTTCTCGCCCAACCTCTCGTGAATGAATGAGAGGTGTTGATTTCGCGATTTTCACAGCGCTCCACAGGTTTCTGACTCAGCATGTTGTGTTAATGAGCTTGCTGGTTGTATGGGCCGCATCACAACTATATATAAACTCCGTCGTTATGCTGGAATTCGTCTCCACGGTACCGATCTCGGACACCAGCTATGGCATCCTGAGCTATGGCTACGCCATGAGTGATACCGTGACCATGGGTCATGTCATGACGACGGCCCCCATCTTTTTACTGCTCGAGACCGTGGAACTTCAGAATGGTGAGTGACGCAGCATTGTCAAGGTACTTGGATGACGGTGGCTCATTATATGCTCCTTACTCATATTCTCCAGCTTCTCCACTATTGCGACTGATGGAAGGACGTCCCAAATTCCAGCGACTTGTAGAACGATTCGATATAGTGTTGCAACTCACGAAGGCAGTCCCTTGGGCGCTGCTCTATGTGGTAGCGCTTTCGATGACTCTTTCTCGAAACTACGAGCACCCATATTACGCCCTGCATCTGGGTTATTTGGTGATTTATTTTTTGCATCGTTTCTTGACTACCCTCCCGACTTGGTGTTCCTCTGTCGCCAATGTGCGGAAGATGGTTTGTAGTGCAGTATCGACGTAGTGGAAGTAAATTATGGGGACATTCTTTGCGTGCTGTGCAACAATTTGGTGTATCGTTTATTATGGACCTTGTATGTCATATACATTTGCAACTTTGCCACACTTGAGACAATCCAGCCAGTGGCGTTACAGCATTCTGTACACACTGAAATGTCGGCTACATTAAAGTCAACCACGCAGATTGGGTCTCACCAATGGGGTTCTTTCGGCGTCGATAGCTGTCTGTATCTTAAATCACATATCGCACTACATGCTCACTCCACACGCGTTCATGTTTTCTATCTCTCGGTACCATGGACACACAGCCCTTCTTCACCACCCCAGGCGTTAATGAATACGACAGGCAAAACCTGAAAAATACCGTACTTCCGTACAGTCCGAACCCCATCCTACGCACACTCGGACTTTATTCGCGAATCAACAGTTATATAGCGTACGAGGTACTACAGTACGTACAGGTATACCCCAACACTCTCCACCAAGTATAACATACATGATCCATTGATCCCTTAAATTAGATATCACAGCATTAAATTGTAAGGCCTGCGTGCGCGCTGGCCTTGCAACTGGCCTATTTTCCTCATTGCCAATGCATCCGACAAACGAACCCGAAACCTCCGACGCCACAGGGCAGGGAGCACGCGTTGCTGCCCTCTCCATTCTCATCTGTCAGAATTTTTCTTGTTAAGTACACGTCGTAGCCTAGAATGTAAGTAGCTACGAAAACTATATAGAACCGTGCGCAGCACCGGAAGCCAGAGGCCAAGTGTCTCCCGGGCACCCGCTTTTGCGTGGTGTTTTCCTCCCCTTTTCCCCTCTCTTTCCCTCTCTCCTATCAGGGCAAACTCTTCGAACTCAACACGTAGACGCCGACTCTACTCTACATAAATAAATGTATACATCATTCGTGTGCCCTTAGAGTCGATTGACTGCGTGGATGTCAGTGGTGTGTGAATGAGTGCGTTTGTCTATCAGTTGCCCTGATAGATCTGTACACTTTTTGACTCTCCAATCTGTCCCAGTAGATAAAAGCCAACAAGATCCAAAAAGCACCGCATCACATGTGATGCAGCGAGACGCGAATTGAGCCAGAGAGACTTGAGGAAAGGAGGACAGGCCTCGGAAAGTGCCGCACAAATTGTTCGCAGGTGAGAACGGAGAAATCGTCGAGATCTCCCATGTTACTCTCGACCTAGGTGCTGTCGAACCTACCTTACCAAGCAGCTCTATGTACCGTCTCATCGTACGTGGATAGAATGTGCCATCCTATTCTCCCCACGAGTCTTATCCCAGTGTAGGGCCTAGATACGCCTACCCCACTTCTTCAGCTCTCCAGAACGAACAATTTTGCGGGGTACACACCAGTCACTACTTGGAACCGAACTCCTCTTCACTGAGGACAAAGTCTCGTTGATTCACGTATCCGCATGGAACACCATCACTCAGAACCACACCCGTCAGACCCCCAGGACTAAACAAGACGTAAAGTCTCCCACCTCGCCAACACATCTCAATGCATTTGCTTCAAGCAAGTCGAGGTCCAACGGAAAGACGCACCCGCCGAGCAGCCTCCAGGGCCATCAACCCATGGCAAGGGCCAGAGCGCAAGCAGTAAGAAGAAACCAATCGCTGTAGACGATGACGAGATCCTGGACCAGATTACCAGCAACACCAAACCGGGGGATGTCGCAGGGGCGGCAAGGGAAAGGGCAAGCGTGGGAGCGCTGTGTCCGAACTCTCGCAATCTCAGCCTGGGAACGCGGAGCAGTCCACTGTGCCAGAAGAGACGTCACCTGTACCCGGGGTCTCAATGGACCCATGGCGTTGAATAGTGAATACGGTGAGAATCCCTTGCCACACGAACATGGACGCGCCTCTAGTCTGGACTGCTACCCCGGGGTAGCAAATTTATGCATTCGAGACATATCTTGGGCTTGCGTGATCTTAAATAGTAAGTAATGTTTCGTATCGTTACGACTAACGCTCTGCGAAAGATGTTTGCGAGCCATCGGATGAGATTCTTGTACTCTCAGTCCAGTGCCAGCCACCGTGTCCCATTCCTCCTGTAGGAGAACTTACAAGATCGGGCCAGACGCTTGACTTGTCTCCCTCACCTTACATTTTCCTGGGCTGGGTAGGGATGCGATGCTGTCGAGATGTCGAAAGATATTTCTTGGTATTGTCGTTATCTATAATAGCAAGTTTGAATAGTTAATGACACAATTTGGTGTGACACCTCAACTCACTGACGGGTCTTGCTCAGTAGCAGCTTGAGCTTGAACTTCTATTGAAGCCAGCCTTTCTCACAACGGGCGTGAGCCAACAAGCTATTCAGCTCTTGGGGCCGCATGGACAACTAATGATTGTGCCATGTATGGAGACGATTGGTCGCCAAATATTGGCAAGTAAAAGTTGCGATCCAAGAGTACGAGAATGTAAGGCAATCATAGGCGCAATAACATTGGATCGCCAACGACACCTTGCACTACATCATATTCGCCGCCCATCGCATTGATACCGACATCGTGGGCCACCTTTAATAGCTCCGCCGCTGTCCGTCCAGGCCCATCCTTGTGCCAATTTGTCCAGCTCCCGATGCGTATGCCCATCATTGTCCCCCCACCCGCATGTGAAGATATTTTCCCTAATATCAGGCAAGATGTGGCTTCCACAGTCAACGTACTTGTTTGCACTTGTTTATTTTATTTCGTCGCCGTGGCCAGGATGGACAATACCTCAACCATGATCTAATCGTGAAGATAATGGTCGAGGTATTGTCTACCTAGTCGGACGAACCCCTGCGTAGGTTTCGAGCTGGTAGAATTACTTTTGAACCTGGTCACAACGAGAGACTGATTGGTGCACATGTCTTGGTACAATTAAAGAAAATTAAAATGTCACGACTCACAAGAAACAGAGGACATGGAAGTATAACGGGTTCGAAGCTTGAATAATCATGGCCAACTTCCTGTAGGCTCGCAGAGGTTTCTTAAAATTAGAATCCAAGTTGGGAAGTAAGAAGAGCCTGAGAGGCACTGGCAGGTTGGAAAATTTACGCTTCATCTCGTCTGTAATCACGTGTACAGTTCACACAGCAGTAGATGGATAAGCCATGTTCGACTTATGGTCTAATTGATATCCAATATGTTGACCTCTCCTTATATGTCACCATATTAAACTGCATGGTGCAGGCTCGGAAAACCCATCTATCCAGGGAAAACCTATTGATCCTAAAGGGGTTTTCCAGTTTTCTCTCTAATTTTTAATTATTCAAATATTTTCTGATTTAAAATAACATGACCTATCAGGAAGGTCAACATATAGTGCGTAACCAGCCCCAGACGGCTGGCAAAACTTGTCAGCCTGGACATTAATTGGACCATAAGCAGACCTGGCTGATCCATTCCTGTGTCCCTTCGGCGACGTCCAGCGACAGTACTTCAGTTTGTTCTCGACAACACAGTAGCCGCAATATTGCTGTGACCCATCACTGCATCACTATGCATCACTGTTGACTATGTATGGTCAAATAGACAGATCATCTGGTCAGAAGTCATTCATTGAATTATTTGGCGGCGTATAAGAAGAGTATGGGCGCCCCTCTGGCTGTGCAGAAGGAAACGACACACGAGCGATACACGGAGACCAGTTACTGCATTTCTTATCCTGCCATCTGCGTGTCTGTGTTCTCTGGTTTCAACATCCAACGCTATCCCAACGCCTCGTCAACTCGTACACAATACGCACAACGCCATGTCGAGGAAGTCCATTGACATAGTGGACCAGATTGAAACCGAGCAGCTTGAGCCTGCCTCAAGTTTGGACCCAAGGTCCGTTGATTTTGCTCACTCGTCACGCGTCACTTCCCCATCACTCACTCACACAGAAGTAGTAATACACCGGAAGAAGACAAGGAGGATCACCACCCACCTCTGGGGGTCGAAGTGACGGGATACCGTCTTCTCAACCTGGCCGTGATTCTGGCCATCGGAATCCCGAAGGCGATATCGTCCTACAACGGACAGGGAGCCATCCCAACGACACTGGATTGGGTTTCGGGAACACTCCTAGCCGCCGTGTGAGCTTCCATCTCGTTATTGGGGTAGACTGGATTTGTCAAGCTGACAGTGCTCAGATTATACTACGTTGGACTACTCCAGGACAAACGCCCAGAGATCTGTCCATATTTCTTCCAAGTTGATTTTGCACCTCCTATTCTCAAATTTATGCGTAGTTCTGAACGTGAGTGGAGTGGCGTTGTTTTGTGGTCATGGTACTTTTGGCGAAAGGTGCTAACTTAACTGCGGGAAATGTACAGTGCATAGCACCCTCGTGTCACTCTCAACCCTGCAACCTGCTGTAGTACTACTTCAATTTGCTCGGAGTCTCAGCACAGCCGAGATCAAGGACATCCAATCCCCTTTCGATCCTTCCGCCGTGTTGTCCCCTCTCATCAGAAATGCCATCATAATTGCTGTTGTGTGTATTATCCTGGGCATACTTTCAGCCCTGCGATGTTTAACGAAACCTGGATACCGCCCCCCAGGTAGCTATTTCAGTTTCTCGCCCTACCTCCCGTAGTTGAATGAGGGGTGTTGATTTCACGATTTTCACAGCGCTCGACGTGTTCCTGATTCTGGGTGTCTCGTCAATGAGCTCGCTGGTTATGCGTGCTCTGTCACGACATGAAAACGGCCGTATGTTATCAATCTGGAACGGCATTAACGGCTCCATCTCGTTCCATGATCACACTATGGATGATACCATGAACAGGGGTATTCTTATGATGGGTTGCCCCATCGTTTTACTGTTCGAGACCAAGGACCTTCGGGGTGGTGAGTGACGCCGCATGGTCGAGGTACTTGGATGACCGTGGCTCATTATCTGCTCCTTGTTCATATTCTTCAGCTTCTCTATCATTGCAAGGACGTTCCAAATTCCAGCGACTCAGTATGTTGCTGGAACTCATGGCGAATATCTGTTCGGCGCTGTTTCATGTGTATTATGTGGTGGCGCTTTTGATGGCACTTTCTCAAAACTACGAGCACCCATATTACGCTCTGCATTTGTGTTATTTGGGGAATTTCTTTTCACATCGTTTCTTGACTACCCTTCCGACTTGGTGTTCCCCTGTCGCCAATGTGTGGAAGGTAAATTTTAGTGCAGTATCGACGTATTAGGAGTAAAGCTTGGGGGATATTCTTTGCTGTGCGCTAATTAGGTTTCATTACGCTGTAATCACGTGTACAGTTCACACGACTTCATTCAGCGACGTCCACTGGCAGCGGCAGTACTTCAGTTTATCCTCGAGGCGACACAGCAGCCGCAATATTGCTGTAACCCATCAATGTTGACTACAGTAGCACCAATGCGCTTCTTTCGGCATCGATGGCCGTCTGTGTATCTCAGCGTAGCCATGCGAACAATCACATATACATGATCACTCCACACGCATTCATGTCTTCTATCTCTCGACCCGGGTATCGTGGACACACGCCCTCTTCACCACCCTAGCCATTAGTGAATACCGCAGGCAAAACCTGAAAATCACCGTACTTTCGTACAGTCCGAACCCCATCACCCGCACACTAGGACCTCATTCGCGAACCAACAATTATATCGCGTACGACGTACAACGTAC
>Ga0307509_10008443_pt1 | contig 13138 bp, 10 predicted proteins | sample 10_EM_MG_FD_202245 | JGI IMG/M metagenome (GOLD analysis project Ga0307509, IMG submission 202245) | Populus trichocarpa ectomycorrhiza microbial communities from riparian zone in the Pacific Northwest, United States - 10_EM | ecosystem: Host-associated > Plants > Roots > Unclassified | place...
ACACCAACACATCACTAGGGCGATCAGAATATTCACCAATGCTGCAGTGCTCATCCCTGTGCATGGAACCCACTACCAGGCTGGGCCATGAGCAGACGTAAAAAGGGAGTAAACATAGGAGCGTACGATCAAGGAGTTATAACGGGAATATTGGTGAAACGCGGATCTGGTTTCGGGCGTCAGATTTTAGGTGAAGAGCACAGACAGAGCATTCGTACGTTTTGATGGCGAACGCTGTGTATGGTGGATCGAATGCGTATCGCGGATGAGAGCCCAGGATTCAAACTCACCAAATTCCAGGCCTACACGGATGGTGGTCAATGGAATTACGTACTTGGGTGCCAGCAAAGCCCTTACCGAAGCAAAGTCCACCAAGGACTGCCTACAGATGGACGTCAGAAAGTGCCCCAATGAGTCAGCTTGGCGTGCTCACGATGGTCACTGGCAAGGTGAGGCTGTTGCTCACTGGGCAATCAAGTCAATCGGGGCCTGAAAAGTCGCAAGGCGGACGCTTACTGATATATATTTGCCTCGCATAAAAGCTACTCCACATCAGGGAAACTCGCGAGCAAGAGACAGGAAAAGTGGGACAAACAGTTGGACCAAAAAGCCAATAAGACCCTATAGCAATCGTTTGTAAGGTAGACAGCAAATCAGCGAGAGCGGAGCATACGTTGGCAACACCTTGAACCTGTTCAGCGTTGAGAGAATATAATGGGTCATAGAAATGATATACACGTTGTAGAACGACCTACGGTCATCGCCCTAGGCAGAGGGTCAGGGATGATAACCAAACTAATAGACAGCGCCAACGCACCACATATTAACATCTAGATTGCCGAAATTTAGGATTAGGTACCTGATATGGTGAGTTCGCTGACAGAGAAAATAGTATTGGTCTCACCAGTAGACCGAATAGATGCATAGAATAAAGTGGAGGGTGTCCAAGGTACTGAGAGGATCGTTATCTCTAACTCTAAAACACATTGGTTAAGAGCACGGTCGCACATACAGTAAAAATGCGATGAATCCTTTGAGTGGCACCGGGTCTCTACTTCGATAGTGCCTGGAACCACTCAGTTTCGTTTAGCAAGAGGAGAGAGCAAGAACTCGTTACCAAAAGTAAAACCATCTGAATGACCCGAGTTTTCCGCTAGTAAGCCGAGGACTTGGGAGTGTAGCTTTAAGTCTCTCCACTCACGTCTGAGTCAATGTCACACCATAAAGGCTATGAGGTCGAGGGCTCAGCGGGAAATGGGAAAAAGAGAGAGGGAAAGACGCACATTGCGGCAAGAACTAACCCTGTGAGGGCAGCCCCGTAAGAATCCCGTATGTCCGCTACGGCTAATCCATACATGTCAATTTGACAGGCCGGGCTATATGGGGCGAAGGGGAGCGGAAGAGGGATCGCGGAAAGAATAGCGAGCATATTAAGGCCCTGTATATTAAGACTTGGTGCAATAACAACGGTCTGAAGCTTGAAGCATGGATGCACCGTCCATCACGGACACTTCTCGCCGTCTCGAGTCCAGAGTGAATACAAGGATGTCCATAGCAATCTTGAAATGTTTTGATCTCTGATCGGGCTCAGTTTCAGCCGTCTGTCCGTAAAGAAAATTACTACGCTGCATATGCACGCCGGCTAAGCGCTAAGCGACAGAAGCCAACGTGAAGGGACGACGACCAATGTCCCGAATTCCCAATGACTCCGGAGCTCGGCGTGGTACTCTCTGCCAAAAGTACTGAAGTGTTTGTTGGAACTGACCGTGTGGAGTGGGTGCGGAATCTGCGGATTCGAAGGTCTCGCCTTGGACACTGAGTACTGAGTCACTGACGACGAATCCTGCCAGCGCGTGAACGGAAAAACAAAACATCAGTGGCATCACGTGAGCGTGGCGAGCGTGACCTCACTGCCCGCACTCGTGCCGCAACCCACGCCCGCGGCAGCGGCAAACTTGAATCTCCTTCGCTTTGCATGTTACATGTTACACTTTCTACGACCCGATCATTGCTCAAGGCCCTTCAGTTTACCTTGTATATAAGCCTTAGGAGGTCCATCTTGGGTTCTCATGTCACACACGCGCAGATAATAGTACTGAGGTGATCCCCTCACTTGTGCTCTAACTGAAGATTACCTTCTCATATAGGTAATTACCTGGGCCACGAGCGCTTCTCTGAACTGACCAAACATTTGCCCTAATTGTGTGGTACTCAAGTCTGGGAGCAGCACATTCAGATATTTTGTTTGCCGCGCAAGAAGCTATTGCTGGGGGTCGCAAATTTTCCAATCAGCTTCCTAATTACGTCCGTGATGGTCGTGACGCTAAGTCTCTGACAGTAATGCGACAGATGGCTGGTCTACCGAACTGTGAGGATATCGAAGGACTCCGGTAAGCAATGCGTACTACAGTAGACGACGGCCGGTTTTTGAATACTGTAGACTTCTGATGACTCGGAGTCACTCCGAATCTTAACAGTTGGCTTGATTCCGTCAAATCGATGAACGCTTTTTTTTTCAGGGACCTCCGGTTCTTACAAAATCCGGGCTTGCACCAACGGTTGCAGATCAAACCAGCGTGGCCCACCGATGCACCCAAAACCCGTTGACGACCCGTTGACGCCAACCTGACAAAGCGAAATTGCCCGGCCCAACCTTGCAGAACCCCCGGATGTCAATGTACCGTAACTCTACTTAATCTTACTCGCCACTAGCAAACTAGGCTTCAACCATCCTGATAGCATGAATTTCAGTTAGCTGGGAGACTACTTGTCTGGGTAATCCGAATAATCATAACTGCGGTCCTGTCGTGCGCAGCATCACAACATCGATGTGAGCGCTCTGCCACTTACGGTAGCCCTGGCTTCGCCAGGCGCCAATTCGCTTCAATGTCGGGGATAGCCCCCACTCAACGTGACGACGAAAGCCTCCGAGGGGTGCGCACAAGCGGGAAATTTTAAGAGGATAATTAAAATTTGAATTCCATAATGATCACCCTTTTTTAGAAGGGTCGCTCTGGATAATGGTAACGAATACCTATGAAAGAGAAACGACTCAGCATGGGAGAAAATTCGGTCATTACTTCTTTGACACGTGCTGAGACACCTCAAGTTCATTCTTGCAACCGGCTATAGGAGCTGAGTAGAAAAATCGATGAGTCGTGGTGTCGCTGAAGACATTGTGGAGTGGTGAATTCAGGACGTACGAAGTAAACTTGTGTGCCCGAGCAATTACTCAGAAACAAAGATAAAACCCGCCAGAGTCGGCCAGACAGCGCAAGACAAGCACAGAATGATATAATCTCGCAGGTTCAGGATCGTGAAAAGTTCGACAATGAGTAACAGAGGGCACTCTGAGAAAACAATAAGAGCTACTGTAGGATTTGAAAAGTAAAATTAGGAGTAAACACAGTACCGTGAGAATGAATACCCAAAAATACTCGTGACACACGTGAGGTTTTCATCAAGCGCGCGTTTTCGTGGGTTGCCGTGGGTTGCAGTGATGATGCCAGTCATACAGTACCAGTACTGTATTGTCGACGCGCATAGCGAAGATAACTGCCCCTATTGTGGACTGGCGTCTATAGATACACCACTCACACCGGAGTCGTACGAACAGCTTTTTTGAAAGCCTGGTCCCGGATTCTGACATTACATCTCTTCCCGACTCGCGTAAGGTGCGTGGATTGGCACTGCTGATATGCGATGATATCGGTGCGATATGGACCGCCAGCCCAGTAGGTCCTATCGTACTGCACTCAGGGCTTTTATGTTCAAGGACCTCAAGAAAAAATACTGGCATGTAAATGTGTGCTCAAAGGCGACATGAACGTCTCGTCCGTCACATCACAACTGAAGTCAATACAACACAAAGGCATTGTACTAAACAAAGAAATCTTTTTGGCTACGGGCCATCTTTGGAGTCATTGGGTCGTACGGTGTTTGCAGTAACATCAGTGGCCGACGGCTCTGATTGGATTGGGTGATTGAAGGCTTCCATCGGAAGTGCCGGGTTCTCGTACTTGGGATCACCCTGTACGCCTGCTGTTCCAATACTTGGAGTGGGGATGTATTGATCAACAACCGTGGTGACCTGCGGAGAAACGGGTGGGCGCGCAGCGGATGAAGAAGAGGGCGGGCTTCCTGGCATGTGGGAGATGTACTGGGTTTGCGCCACAGAATCTACAGATGAAAGGACCGCTGTGGAACTTTCGCTACTAGGGCCCGGTATCGAGTTAGGTGTCAGTGGAAAGGACATTCCTTGGCCTTCTTGGACCTGTAGGTCGTCATTTGACGTTGAACGGGGGTTAGGGTTGGCCGTGCCTGAGATTTCGACATTGGCTTGCATCGCGCTAGTATACGCCATCTCCTGTGGAATAGGGTGGTTCAAAGCGGATAAGTGGGGTCTATCGGGTCTAGTGGGGCGAGCACTAGGGTTCAGAACGACGCCACGTCGAGGGACAGGAGGGGGAGGGGGAGCAGGAGCATGATGAGGGGTTTCTCCTGCCGTTGCAGTGTGCGTGTGAGGGTGGGTGTGAGGATGGTGACCGGGGATGGTGCACAATGGATATGACGATGGGTTTTGCAGGATGGGGTTGGAATCAGATATTAGAGCGGAGAACGCCGTCGGGGCAGCACTAGTGCCTAGATGTAAAGCGACATAGGTATGGCGGATGCTACGGAGAATATCGACTAATGTATCGCCGACGCTTTCGTCCCTTGCTTCGAGAACAACCTTATTCCACAAAGCACAGAAATCGTGCTGCAATTCAGGAAGCGCCTGGCGCACTTTGAACTTGGAAAGTAATGACAGAATACGTGGGGTCCAGAAAGCGCTGGGGTGCGTGGCCTGGCGAGTACAGTGGATCAAGATGGAAAGCAACACATCATCGCTACGAAGAGTATTGTCCCGAATGGCCTGCGCTTGCCGCTCCTGTAAGTGAAATGTATCAACAGCTAGTGCAATCCAGCGGTCATCGCGTTTGCGCAGGCCTGCAAGGATTCTGGCGACTATGCATCGCGCAGGCTCGGCAATATTCTGGACCTCGCTCTTGCACCAGCGTGCCAGACAATGCCCCGCCTCAATGGATTGGAGCCCTTGACCCAAGGGCTCGTCAAGAATGGCGTGAAGGAATCGTGAGACGGTATAAGAACCGTGTATCACGTCCATTGCCTTCAGGCAGATGTCGAGTCGACGAATTTTGATCGATTCGATGACTGAGTCGGATACGAGCGTGCGGTGCAAGAATTCTTCCAACGCACCCGAGAACTTTATGCGAAGCTTGGAAGGGAAACTGTTTTTGAGCGCATTCACCGGCTTAGAGTTAAGGAAGTCAGGGATGACCGCGAAGAACTTTTCAACTGTGTCGTCTTCGCCAAGAGCGTCAAATGTTGACTCCAGGATACGGGCGTCGATCTCCGGTGACTGCTTCAAAACAGTTTCTTCGGGTATCAGCTCTACACTTCCTAAGAAGTGCATGCGAATCAGTCCTCGTGTGCCAGTAATGGAGAAGACATTCGAGGAAAGATGTGTCACGATGCCGTAGATTGGCCAGACTAAAGAAGAAAGCGGCGTGTAGTACGGACTGTCTGGCCGGAAAATTGGCAGCAATGTGATGTATGCGTAAACTGCTGTGGAAAGCACAACCCACCCAACCACGACCCTAAAAACGGTTATATGGATATTCCATAGTAGAATCAGAAGGCCGACGAGGAAGAGGAATAGGGAAAGATGTTGCAGGGTGGGCACCGCATCAGCAGCCCAGGGAAAGTGCATCCTTTTGAGGCCGTGAGCGAAGAACGCTCGGGTCCGAGCCCGCTCGTGTGGCCTGCATCGTGGTTGAGTAACCTTGAGGTACCGACGTGCCCATCGCTGTAATAACGATGCCAGCAAAGCGCTTGTAAGACTGATTGCCAGACTCAAGAACCAGAGTGAGTTCACCCAGATGGCATATCTAGGTGGAGCGAATGGTGGTGGTTTGGCGATGGCGGAGGGGAAGGATTCACTGGATATATTCGACTGGGCAAGGAGCTGATAAATGTTTTCGAGATAGAATGCGGAGGTGTCCTGAGGGTCTTGCTTGAGGTCCTGAACGGAAATTACAAGCAACGCTGCGACGGCAGCAGAGAATAAACCAGTCTATAGTTTTCTAGCTGAACGCTCAGCAATAAGGAACAACCGTGAGGACTCACGAAGAGCATGATCTCCTGCGCATCTTTTTGCCAGCGTTTGGCGATGCTGTTGTCATCGTTCTCTGTCACCTTTGAATAGATGGAGAAGAGATCCCACGAGCCGTCGCCATATTCGAACTTTCCGTGGGACGACTGTGATTGATGAGATGACTCGTTCAGTGTTGACTGAAGCTGCGACTGGTCGTGATGATCATCAACTATACACTCGGTGAATTAGACGGGGGTGGGACAGATAGAAAATAGAGGTACCTGGGACATTCCCCCGCTCGGGATCAATTGGGTTGGTAACTTGGGGCATGGGGGTTGGTTTGCACTGTATGGGGCGCAGAGCTTGGACTTGAAGGGACCCTGACAGATACCCCAAGGAGGTCGTAAGCGTGTGCTAGGTACATGTTCTTGGCATTTATCCTCTTCTGATTCCGTGCGGACATTTGTCAATAACCATTTCCCACATTTCCCCTTCTGATTTTATGCAGACGCTCTACAAAGAAGATTTCCCACCTACCATTCTTTTCCGGTACTGTACTGCACCGCCTGTATTGTAGTCGTCCAATCTTCTCTGGATTGTGCTCAGGTTATCCGAGTTAGGCACCATTTGAACAATGTGTGTTAGTTCTATTACGTTCATTTAGGAATGAGAAGGCAAGTCAAACCAGCTTGTATAGAGACTCGGAGTGGGGCGTAGCCAAGCGGCTACGTTTCCGTGCACGTAATGCTTACAAATCTAGAATTGTACCTGATCTGAGCCCCAACCTTGATTGAACTCTATGTGTCGCTGCAGTTGGTCTACACAGCCATAGGTGAACCAAACAACGCCGTTAACCTGCACACTTTTGGGTGAACGAGATGGTCGGCCCAAGGGTTACGGCACTCTTATCAGAATCTGGAATTTCATGAAAGCCAAATTATGGATGCAGCTTGCCCTCCGTTTCTAACTTGTTCGGAGTTGACATGTGGCCCAGATCTGACACATGGGAGTTAGCTGAGTTCTGAGTTGTAACTCAACTCCGCTCTCCACCGACCTAATCTGGTCTGGTCTGGTCTATCTGCGCATCTTGCCGCAGCTGTCTTTTTCCTCCGGGGCTGTGTTTATCTATTGGCCCCACCCTCAGCCCCAGCCCATCCTCATCCCCGACCTACGCTCCTCCGGATCCCCCCCTGCTTTCACGATGTCTTCAAGTGGCCTCAGGGTCCGCTCCCCCCCTTCGACCGATGATTTTCTCGCAACATTTGATGCAGCCTTAGACCAGTACTGGAGGGTTACGGGACAACGTCTAGAAACCCATATATTTGCGGCAAGGCCTGACAACTGGCATAGTCCTCAGACCATCTCAGACGCACTTCGACTTGGAGCGCAGGCTTTTAATATATTTCGTCAAGGTGATGAGAGGCTGATGGCTTGGTTGGATCCAATCGTCGATATTCTCTTTACATTTTCTGCAACGCTGGGAGAACGGATTGTTCTGGTAAGCCGTCTCATTCATTTCGTAAGTCTGCTCCCCAACATCTAGTTCTCAGCGGATCTCCCCCGTAAAAGCGATCATAACTGGTGTCTATGTACTTTTCGGGGTAAATCTCTGCTCGTTTCCATGTCGCGTAACCAATTGATTTCCGATCCTCAGGCTGTGAGAGATATCGTGCCGACCCATGATACCCTAATTGGCCTCTTCGAGCGCATTCACTTCTTCCTCCAACGTCTGAACATCTTCAATGGAGTTCCTCTCACAAATGCGGCGACGGTGTTATTAGGAAGGATTCTGGCGCAGTTACTTTCAATCCTCGCTCTGTCGACTAAGGCGATGAGGGTTAAGCGATTCAGTGAGCCGATCATTTTCGTTGTGTACTTTCTAGGCTGATCGTGGCTCAGAAAGACTTTTGAAAAAGCTAGCGAGAAGGACTAACGTGGAGGTCGCGCTTTCACAATTGGACACTCTCACGAAAGAAGAGAATTTGATAGCAGCTAGGAGCTCAGAAGTTACGTATAACAACAATGTAAGAGCGATCGAAGATGGTACGTGTCATTCTCTGGTTATCTTTCAAGCATGTCCTGACCCTTTGCCCGCTATATCCGAAACAGCATCGGAGGAGTTTATACGTTTGTTGCCCATGCCGCGATCTTTGATCCCAAAGCTGACACAGATGCAGGAAGTCAGTTGCAAGAGAAACTTCGAACCTGGCTCTCTCCTCCAGATCCTTCCATCAATCATAGAACCGCACGTAATATTCAGCATCGTGGGTCTGCAACCTGGTTCTTCCAAAGCGATACATTCCATGAATGGAAGAAGAACGGTTCCTTATTGTGGATCCGTGGACATCGTACGTTCTCCCTCCTTTTTAGCGGTTTTTAACATTGATTCCGTTCCCGATTTTCAGCGGGATCGGGGAAAACCATTCTTTGGTACGTGAATTCATGTCGGGTACTTTGCAACGTTGATATTATCGATAAGCTCTGCAATTATCGAGGACGTCGAGAACATGCGAGAAACTATGCCGGCTTTAATCGTGTATTATTATTTCGACCTAAAGGATGCCTCGAAGCGCGATCTCCGTGGCTTGTTGGCGTCCCTCCTCTTCCAACTTGGTTACCTTTCTGACCGTTGCTGGGATATCCTTTATCGGTTATACCTCGGGTTCCGTGATGGCTCTGAACAACCCAGCGAGCTCGCCCTTACAAGATGTCTTAAGGACATGCTCGAACTTCAAAGAGAAGTTCCGATTTTCATTTTCATGGATGCACTCGATGAGTGCCCAGGTACCACTGGAACCCCATCCGCCCGCACAAAGATTCTGGACTTTCTAAAGGATCTTGTTGGATTAAACCATCCGAATTTATTCATTTGTGTCACTAGTTGCCCGGAGCACGACATAGACACAGGTCTTAACCCTCTACTGCCCATGTCGTTTCGTGTCTCTCTTCAGGAAGAACACGGCCAAAGAAAGGACATCGATGACTATATCCGTTCTTTCGTTGACGCGGACAGGGCGATGTGCAGATGGAGAGAAGAAGATAAGGCCCTTGTAATTAGGACACTGTCGGAACGAGCTAACGGACTGTGGGGTACCTCTAATGCAATGCCTCATGAAAGTTGCTGATTATCTCTGACAGGTTTCGGTGGGCGTATTGCCAGCTAGATACGCTACGTCGGTGCATGCCCTCGAGTCTTCGCAAATTTCTCCAGGACTTGCCGACCACATTAGATGACACCTACGAACGGGTGTTAAAAGGGATCCCCAAAGAGAAATGGGAACACGCCCATCGACTCTTTCAGTGCTTGGTTGCGGCGATTCGGCCTCTTCGTGTTGAGGAACTCGCGGAGATATTCGCGATCGAGTTTGACTCACACTCAGCCCCTCGTCTCAGGGAGGGGTGGCGCCCTGAAAATCCGGAAGAAGCTATACTTTCCACATGCTCCTCCTTAATCTCCGTCAATGAGGACAAGGGCTCAAAAATTGTTCAATTCTCTCACTTTTCGGTCAAAGAGTTCTTAACATCTAATCGCCTCAGGACATCCATGGTCGGCAACATCCGACGCTTCCACATTCCCTTAGATGCCGCCCACACCATTCTTGCGCGGGCATGCCTCACAGTGTTGCTACAGTTGGACAGGAACGTGGATAAAAGGTGCCTCACAAAGTCCCCACTGGCCTTCTATGCCGCTCAGCACTGGGTCGATCATGCCCATTTCAAGGACGTGGCATCTCGAATTCAAGATGCAATGGAACGTTTATTCGACCCACGCAATCCATATCTTGCAGCATGGATTTGGATATACGATATGGATTTACACTGGGCTCGGCCGTCTATTCATACTCTCCCAGATCACCCATCGAGCCCCCAGGCCCCAGCGTTGTACTACGCGGCGTTATGTGGATTTGGTAGGCCACTGGACTACCTCATCACGACTCATGCTGAAGATGTCAATACCAACTCTGGTGTCCGCGGAACTCCATTGCACGCAGCATCGTATATGGGACATCTTGAGGCCGTGGGTGTACTCATTGGCCACGGGGCCGACTTGAATGCGAGAAACGACCTCGGGGGAACGCCCCTGAACCTGGCATGTGACGGCGCTCATATGGAGGTTATGCAAACGTTACTAGAGCACGGAGCAGATGTAGATGCCAGCGACAACGCAAATCAGACGCCATTGTACCGGGCATCGACGAATGGACGCCTCATGGCCATGCGGATTCTACTAGAACACGGAGCAAACGTAAATGCCAGCGACAACACGAACCGCACTCCGTTGTACGAGGCATCGGCAAACGGACACCTCGAGGCCATGCAAATATTACTGGAATGCGGGGCCGATGTTGGTGCTAACGATAGCGTTTTCCAGAAGCCGTTGTACGGGGCAGCGATGAATGGACATCTCGATGCCATGCGAATGTTGCTGGAGCATGGAGCAGGTGTAGAGGCGAGCGACAACGCGAACTGCACGCCGTTGTACGGGGCATCGACAAATGGACACCTAGAAGCCATGCGAATGTTGCTAGAACGCGGAGCTGATGTGGGTGCCTCTGACAGTGCAACCCAGAAGCCATTGTACGGGGCCTCGACGAATGGACACCTCGAGGCCATGCGACTGTTGCTGGAGCGCGGTGCAGGTGTGGATACCAGCGACAACGAGAACCGGACGCCATTGCAGGGCGCAGCGACAAATGGACATCTCGAGGCCATGCGAACCTTGCTGAAACACGGAGCAGATGCATGTACCCGTGACAATGCGAACCGCACGCCGCTGCACGGGGCATCGACGAATGGACATCCCGAAAGCGTGTGGACGTTGATAGAGCACGGGGCAGATATGGACGCGAGGGACAACAGGAACCGAACGCCATTGTATGAGGCATCAAGGAATGGGCACCTTGAGGTCGTTATGCTCCTCCTGAAATGTGGGGCTGACATCAATGCGCAGACGGCGTCCCACAACACACCCCTACATGGAGCATCAGAACGTGGTCATTTTGAGGTGGTGCAGACGTTGCTTCGGCACGGAGCGAATGTGCACATGAGAGATGGAAGGGGTTCGAGCCCATTCCAGGTGGCGATAAGGAACACACATAGGGAAGTTGCGAATCTGTTGTTAGAGCATGGTGCAGTAGAAGAATAGAACCCTGCGGTAGCATAGGACCCACCTGTAATACATACGTGATAGACGGTCGCGCTCACCGACGCGAATAGAAGGTTTCCGACAAAGTGTTCAGTAGAAGGATACATGTGCGTGTATGGACGCGCCAGTAAACCCTTGCCCGGGACTAACCTAGGTTATCACAAGCTCAGCCTCACCCCTGGCGGGTTTCCTGTTCGTACATACGACGAGGCGGCGAGTTGGCGGCCCATGTGTTTGGTCGTTCGGCCTTCCTGCTCGTAAAATTTGCAATCGCTAGTGAAATGGAATATTCACATTACAGTACTTCAGTAATTTAGCACAGAGCGTAATGAACCCGGATCCCTCCCCATTCCACATAATAGCTCGTTATGCACACCAATATGCATCAATTATAGAGTGCGAATCATTTACTGATACTTGGCTATATATCCTGTGCTAGGCCCAGAAGGTGCAATGGAATATTGTGGCACAGGTTGTCGTGAAAATGATTGAATTTCACTCATGTAAAACAACTGGTTAAAGGACTCGCTATATCAAGATTCGCTACTAATAGAGATAGCTGTCGAGGGAAAGAAAGGGTTTGTTTGGCAGATACAGGAGATTTCACGACCAGTAAAGTGGATGTGAATTGGTGTGAAATGAGTCATTTGGCTAGCAAAGGCTGTCCGACTAATCAGATAAATACAAAGCATCAGAGTTCAGCTGTGATAACACTCGACAGCTCGCAACCTCGTCTTCTGCTAGCACAACGAGGTGGAGAGCGGTCACTCAAAGACCTACGGTAGTACAAAAGGAGGCGCGCCACACCGTTAGCCTCAAGCCTCATTATCCCCGACTCTTGATCGCGCCTACGAGCGCGAGTTCTTCTAAGAGCGTATCATGTCGGAACGTTAATCTCCCATTTGGCACGTTGGTCTAGAAAGTAGGACCCCACCATCAGTAAGTTGTGCGTTGGAAAGCTCGCAAACTGGCCTTGTTGATGTCATTTCCTGCTGCCCCGGGGAGATACCACGTCCGACCCAGCCAGTGGCGTTTCACCTCCATCTCGAAGCCACTCTGTATGACCGAATTGCGCGCGAGCTCACAAAGCGAGCTCTGCGGAAGCTTCAGGATATGCGCCGCGACGCTATATTCCTCCAACAGCGGTTCCTATATACAATATAACAGCTCGACGAATCTCGGGGAAAGCAAGCAGCAAAAAATTCGAACCTTTGTAAAGTGGAATTGTAGCGGGTCGTCCGTGCTCAGGCTCACGTTGAGCCCTGCCTTGAAAAAGTCGGGCAACGGGTTTCGTTCGAACGTGAGGAAGAGCGCGTTGTTGCTCAGCGGGCTCATGGCAATGCCGATTTGTTTGAGGTAAAATAGATACTGCAATGCGGGGACCTTACGTAGCAAGATGCCATGAGAGATAGAGTGCGAAGTTAGAAAGGCGGATGTGAGGTGGTCTGTGTCACCAGCTTCTCCGGCGTGCGGACGGAATACGAAGGTGTCTGAAAATCCAAGTCAATAGATGAGACGGAGCGAACGGTAGATTGGCGTTACTAAAGCCACGGGCACGACGCCATTGATTGAGGCTGGCCATATTGGCAAACATATAGTACACCCTGAAAGCTCGGGTCAGGGTCGAAATGGAACTACTCGTATGGATGACAAACCAGTATGAATATGGCGGAGATTGCGGATAATTCCAATCTTTGGGATACGGGAACTTCTTGTGATAGCGACGCTCTGTCTTGGACTCGTCGTCAACGGTGTCAAAGCCTATGACGCGCTGCAGGAAGACGTGAAGCTCCGGATGAGACGACGGATCCTTCGTGACCTCGAACAACGGTTTG